>Ga0182742_1000893_pt1 | contig 42059 bp, 45 predicted proteins | sample eDN5th37CBELigMG_FD_128880 | JGI IMG/M metagenome (GOLD analysis project Ga0182742, IMG submission 128880) | Enriched Miracle-Growth compost microbial communities from Emeryville, California, USA - eDNA 5th pass 37_C BE-Lig MG (version 2)... ... | reverse complement strand
TTTGTCCTTCATGGGGTTGATGAAGGCCATTCGGCATTGAAAAATTGGGGAGTTTGTCCTTCATGGGGTTGATGAAGGCCATTTGCCATCATAAAAATGCAAAGTTTGTCCTTCATAACGCTGATGAAGGCCATTTACCTATAAAAAACTATAGATTATGTCTTTCATAGCTTCGTTGAAAAGTAATTTTTAAAAGTAACCACATTTCAAACCTTTATTAACCTTTTTGTAACTAATAATCCTTCAATAACCACTACAATCAGATTGTAGAATGAAACATTGGGGGAGTTAAGGATGAAAATAAAACAATTATTAATTACAGGCCTTGCTGTGACAATGCTCGGAGGATTGAGTTATCAGCCCATTGAGGCACTTGGAAAGGAAAAGCCTGCCCAGGCCCAGCAAATCGTTAAATATACTGAACTGACGGATGAACAGGTTCAGCGTTTAGTAAAAGATTGGGCGCAAAAGCAATCCTACGTGCAAAGAGGCGGAGACTATAAGGAGGGTGAATACCAATCCTTCCAGTATAAGGGCAGCTTTTATCGGTATTTATCAAAGAATATCGATACGAAAAAAGAGCTTATTAATTATTTGACAAAGACAATCACGCCGTCCTATGCAGAGATATATATAAAGGATCTTGGGCTTATTGAACATAAAGGAAGATTAGCACAGCCAGAGGCAGATGGCGGTTCTATCCTGCAGTGGGATAAAGCAATTGTGCTGCATGAAAGAACCTTTGGTGCAAATAAAGAATATAAAGTATTGGTACCTGTGGGTGAAACAAAGGGCCTGGATGTTTTTAAAGTTCAGTTGAAGTATGTCAAACAACAAGGATGGAAAATCAATACTTCTCAATATAGCCACCAGGTAAACTTGGATATACCGTTCAATATCCATCCGGCTTTTATTTATTTTAAATATTTGCTTATAGATTCAAGAACATCAGAAGAACAGCTCATCACGAAGGATATTTTTGATACAGAGGCTTTCAAAAAGGGTATAAAAAAGGTAGAAGTGCGGTCATTAAAAGAGCAGGGTAGACTCAACGACCAAGTCGATTATAAAGCAGTCTTCTATGTAGAACTTGAGAAAACCTATAAAGGGCCACTCAAAAATGGACTAAATGAAATGTACTTTTTAATAGAAAACACTGGGGAATTTGAATATATCATTATGAATATTGGCAGCCAGCCTCATATATAATACGGTCTGCAAAAAATATCGGCCCCTGTGTATACAGGGACCGATTACTATATTTCTATTAAAATTTTGCTGCAGCTTTTGCAACATTTTCTAAACCGTCTGCAATGATTTCTTGTGCACGGTCAGGGTATTGATTGTGTCCTTCGATGATAATGGTTTCTGGGTTAGTAATTCCCCATAGACCTAGGTTTGTTTGTACATATCTCACGGCCATTTCAGATGCTGCCATCGCTTCGGAAGAATAATCTCCGCCACGAGCGTTAAGTAAGGCAACCTTTTTATCCGCAACTAGGCCAATTGGGCCTTCAGCAGTGTATTTGAATGTTTTGCCTGCTTGAGCTAAATAAGAAATGTAGTTAACTAAAGGTGCTGGAACAATGCTATTCCATAATGGGAAGGCAAGCACAATTTTGTCAACTGCAAAGAATTGGTTTAAATATTGGTCAACTAAATCTGCTGCTTTGGTTTCTTCAGCTGTTAATTCTAAACCATTATTGCGTTTATATACGCCCATAATGGCAGTATTTCCGTAATCAGGAAGGTCTGCTTGAAATAGATCTAATTCAGTAATTTCATCTGCTGGATTAGCTTCTTTATATGTGTTTAAGAATACTTCGTACATTTTAGAGCTGATTGCTTGATCAGCTGGACGGTCATTTGCTTTGATAAATAATACTTTAGACATGATAGTTCCTCCAAAGATGTAATTTTAAGTAAAAAGGTTGTTATAGCAACCTTTTTCTTTGCGAATGTTGTTGTAGCAACTATTTGAGGCGAAAGTCCTAATCACAATGATTTAGGACGTTATTATTTATTTTAGAAAGAATCCTTTCAAAAGAGAGTAAATCCTCTTCAGAAATCCCTTTACAGACAATATCATTAAATTCTTCTATAATCGGGATCACCTTTTGGCCAAGTTCTTTACCTGCTGATGTAAGGTGCAATTCTAACGAACGCCGGTCACATGAAGGGCAGATTCTTTTGACAAATCCTTTTTTCTCAAGGTTTGAAGCCATTCGTGCAATGTTTGTTTTGTCTTTGCTTAATTTTTCCACCAGCTGATTTTGTGTTAACCCATCTTTTTCCCAAAGAAGCATCATGATTAAGTTCTGTTCAGGGGCAAGATTAAACGTTTCTAATCTGGATTTAATAAAGCTTGTAAGATTTAAATCCGTTTTATGGATTTTTATGCTTATATATTCTTGGAAAGTTAACCTCAAATGGGATCCCTCATTTTTAGTTGCTATACATACCAAATCACTCGTGTAATACTAATTTAAAATCTGCTATATGTCAAATGAAAGGTTCAATCGACAGGAACAAAGTTTTTCATTTCGCCCGACAATATCGCTGTATCTGATGGATGCCAAAAAAAGGTTTTTCCATCATACTGCATGCCGTATTTATAGGCGACTGGCTCATCTGTGTATAGGATGATATCAAAATAATCGGGATCGCCTTGATTTGCAGCAGGCTGGAAACTGGAGTTAGGAGTACTATTTTTTAAAAGATTAAGAAAATCTTCGATGTTTTTCGCGTCAGATATCTTTTGGATTAATTTATCATTTTCTGGCCACTGTGATTGGTACACCTCAATTTGGCTTACTTTGTCTAAAGGGACATTTTGAAAATGCCATTGGTAGTCTATATCTGGATTAAAATAAACCTTATAGCCATTAATTGCCCGGTCACTTTTTACGGCTATTAGATTTGGATACCCATCCACTGCATAGATTTCAGTTCCTTTTTCATGGAAGGCCGCGTCACCGTTTCTTAGCTTGTATTTGGGATTTGTTACATTGTCAGCAACCTTAAATTTCACCTCGCCGAGCTTATCACCAAGATCTGCTTCATCCGCAAGGACACCAGAATGGATTCCTTGATACTGAATGCCGTCCCACTTAATAAAATCAACCCAATCAATGACAGAATGTGCGTCAAAGGGTGTGGAACGGCACCCAGTTAACATGGCAATCGAAAGTAGAAGTAAACCGAGCTTTTTCATAAAATCGCCCCCTTTTTATTATTTGACGGGAATGGGGCGTAATGGTTTCAGCGTGGTGTACACGAGACAGTTCTTTTTACAAGCATTCATACTTCTTTTAAAATGGAGGATATGAGGCAAACCCAGCCAAGGAGGACGAAAGCATGGAAAATGTTTATAAAAGAGATATCACAGAAATCAGAGATGTAAAATTAACTGCATATAGCTCGATTCATTCCGCTGGCCCTGTGATTGCCCCAGGCAATTGGGCAAAGCATGATCCATTCCTCTTGATGATGGAGGATAAGTTTCAAAAGGGGGCATTCGATGTTCACCCGCATAGAGGAATAGAGACGGTAACCTATGTGATTGATGGAGCCATCGAGCATTACGACAGTGCCTCAGGAGAAGGGGGCAAGCTTGGACCTGGCGATGTTCAATGGATGACAGCGGGAAGCGGAGTCATTCATAATGAGGTTCCATCAGAAGGAGTGACGGCCCATTCCCTTCAGCTATGGGTGAATCTTCCCCGCGAGAAAAAAATGACTGCGCCGCGCTATCAAAATTTGCTTGGAAAAGCTATGCCTGTCAGAAAAGAGGCTGGTGCAACGGTAAAAGTCTTTTCAGGGAATTCAAAAGATGTTACCTCATCAACGAAAAACCATGTGCCCGTTACAATGGTGGAAATTGTGCTAGAAGCGGGTGCTTCTATTTCACAAGATTTACCTGGAAGCTATAATGGATTTATTTATATAATTGAAGGAAGCGGGACGTTTGGAACAAGCAGCAGACAGGCTTCAAAAGGACAAGTTCTATTGCTTGGTTCAGCTGGCGGATCTAGAAAAAGTGAAATTGAAATGACAGCGATTGTGCCGTTAAAAGTAATTTTATACGCAGGTGCGCCGGTCAATGAACCGGTTGTGGCAAGAGGTCCGTTTGTCATGAACACAGAAGAAGAAATCATGCAGGCTTATAAGGAGTTTCGCGAGGGAACATTCCTAAAACATGAATAAGGTGTGGAAACTTCTATAAATTTAGGACTTTTTTAAGAAAGGAATATTGGCATGAAGCGACTTTGGTACGGTGGAACCATCTACACAATGGAAAAAGAAAACGAGACAGCAGAGGCTGTACTTGTAGAAAAGGATAAAATTATTGCTGTCGGCAACAAAGCGGAGCTTTGGCACCAAGCTGATGAGGTAATCGATTTGAAGGGTGCAGCCATGTATCCGGGTTTTGTTGACAGCCATCTGCATATGATTTTTCAAGGTGAAAAATTAATCCGTCTTGATTTATCCAAAGCTTCCACTGCTGAGGAAATGCTGAATCTCATAAAGGAAGCAGCCGAGAAAACACCAAGTGATCAGTGGTTATTTGGTGAAGGCTGGAATGAAAATAATTTCCCTGATAAGCGGATCCCTTCAAAGGAAGAGCTTGATGCGATCCGCAAAGAACCGATCATATTAACAAGGGTCTGCCACCATGTAGTCCTTGGAAATACAGCGGCACTTACAGCGGGCGGGATTTCTGAGGAAAGCAACTCCCCTGCAGGCGGTGAAATCGGCCGGGATGAAAATGGACAATTAAATGGACTTCTATATGACCAAGCCACTAACGCTGTAACCAATGCGATACCTAAAGTGGGAGAATCGTACATAGAATCATTAACAGAAGCTCTTAACCTTGCAATCGATGATATGCTTGCGCATGGTTTAACTGGCGGCCATACGGAGGATATGCATTATTTCGGAAAATACACCAATCCGCTAACTGCTTTCAAGCGAGTAATTGGGAAAAAGAAGCATTTTCGAGTTAACCTCCTAAGACACCATGAAGTTTTTGAAGAAATGCAGAATGTTAAGGCTGAATATACAGAGCCATTTATTGAACCTGGAGCAATGAAAATTTTTGCTGATGGTGCCTTGGGCGGCTCAACCGCTGCTTTAACTAAACCCTATGCCGATCAGCCAAATAATTATGGGCTTCTTATTCATACGGATGACAGGCTTGAGGAACTAGTTAAGCTGGCACGAAAATACGGTGAGCCCGTTGCGGTTCATATGATTGGTGATGCAGGAGCTGAACAGGTCCTTACCATTTTGGAAAAATATCCGCTAACTAATGGAAAAAGAGATCGTCTAATTCATTGTTGTATCCTCAGCGAGGAATTAGCTGCAAGAATAGAGAAATTACCTGTTGTACTCGATCTGCAGCCAGCCTTTGTCCCATCTGATTTTCCGTGGGTCATCAATCGTCTAGGCAAGGAGCGGCTCGAATGGGCTTATGCATGGAGAAAGCTAGTTGACCGTGGAATCATGTGCGCGGCAGGGACTGATGCACCTGTTGAAGATATTAGTCCGATTGCCTCTATTTATGGAGCTGTTGAGCGGAAAAAGCCCGGTACTGATCATGATGGATATCTTCCAGAAGAGAAGCTGACCCGCTTTCAGGCGATTAGAATGTACACGGTAGGAAGCGCTCAGGCGATTGGGAAGGAATATGTGCGCGGACTGATTAAACCTGGATTTGATGCTGACTTTTCCATTTTTGACAGAGATTTGTTTGCTGGAACATCTGAAGATATGCTTGAAGCTAAAGCAGTACAAACCGTTGTTGCAGGGAAAATTGTATTTGATAGAAGAAAGCAAACTTGATCATTAATAGATAACGCACTTGCCTGATGTCAATTGGGAAGTGTTTCTGCAATCATCTCTTCTAACACAGATAAAGGGCTTCTCTTTTTTGATGAAAACGGTAAATGTTTATGCTATGTTTAAACTGTGTATGTAAACAGTCAAAATGATAACTTTTAGAATAGAAAGGCTGGGTAAAATGGAGAATAGCAATCAAGTGGATATTTTTAAACAAGTCCTGGGCAATTATCCAACTGGTGTAACGGTTGTGACAACGACAGACGAAAGCGGGGTACCGCTAGGTCTAACAGTAAATTCTTTTGCGTCTGTGTCAATTGATCCTTTGCTGATTTTATGGTCAATTGATAAAAGAGTTTCCACCCATGATATCTTTGCAAAAATAGATAAATTTGCTGTGCATGTGCTTGCAGCCGACCAGGGCGAATTATGCTCTTTATTTTCATCAAAGGGAATCGACCGTTTTAAAAATTGTGAATGGGAACTGTCAGAACACAAGCTGCCAATTCTTAAAGACGTGGCTGGAATTCTGCAATGCCGCACCTTTAAAACAGTTGACGCTGGAGACCATACTATTTTAATCGGAGAAATCATTGATATTAAAGGTGAACAGAAGGAACCGCTTCTATATCATAAAAGAAAGTTTGGAAAAATCCCGGACGAATTTTATAATAATTAGGAAAACCATGATGTCTTTCCCATTTAGGGGAAAGGCATCATATACTGTTTAGGAAGTAAATGATACGGGGAGTACAGCAATGAACAATTACGAACAGTTTTATCAGGAAATCCTAAAGACGGTGAAGGCAGACCATATCAAATTAGCTGAGCCGATTAAGAATTATACCTTCACAAAGCTCGGCGGCAAAGCTGATATATTCATTACACCAACAACAATTAAAGAAATTCAGTCTGCTTTAAAACTAGCAAGACATTTTCACATTCCTTTGACGATTCTTGGAAGCGGATCGAACGTAATTGTCAAAGATGGCGGTATCCGCGGTATTACATTATGCTTATCGAAGTTTAATCAGATATCAGTAAACGATAACATCATTAACGCACAAAGTGGGGCAGCGATTATCGAGGTTTCAAGGACTGCTTTGAAAAGTGAATTATCAGGTCTCGAGTTTGCCTGTGGTATACCGGGCAGTGTCGGCGGAGCATTGTATATGAATGCTGGCGCTTATGGGGGCCAAATTTCGGATGTGCTTACTAAAGCGATAGTCATGACAAGAGATGGCGAAATTGTAAGCTTGACTGCTAAGGAACTAGCTCTAAGTTATCGAAGAAGTTTGTTCATGGAGACTGACTATGTTATCCTCGAAGCAGAATTTCAACTAAAGAACGCAGACCCAAAGACGGTTAAAGAGAAAATGGATGAACTGACAGTGGCTAGAGAAACGAAACAGCCTTTAGAGTACCCATCTTGTGGAAGTGTTTTCAAACGCCCGCCAGGTTACTTTGCGGGAAAGCTCATTCAGGATAGCGGGCTTCAAGGCACGAGAATCGGCGGGGCTGAAGTTTCCACCAAACATGCCGGGTTTATCGTAAACGTTGACCAGGCAACCTCAAATGATTATATCGAATTAATAGATCATGTAAGAAAAACGGTCAAGAAAAATTTTGATGTGGAGTTAGAAACGGAAGTTATTATCATCGGAGAAGATGAGCAGTAACAAGCAAAGGGACAGATCTAGAACTTTTTGGAATAAGGTTCTAGATCTGTCCCTTAGTTATTTCAACCCCAAAAATAGGGATTTACTGTATCTGGCCGATGCCCGCTATGACCGTAGTGATACTGATGACCTCCGTGATCATGATGGTTCCAATGACCGCCATGGTCATGGTGATATGGATAACCGCCGCCGCTGTAACCATGGTGATATGGATAGCCGCCATAGCCATGCTGGAACGGATAGCCTCCGTAGCCTTGATGATACGGGTAGCCGCCATAGCCATGGTGGTATGGATACTCGCCATATCCCTGATGATATGGTGATGAACCTAATCCAAGAAGATTTGGCAGTAATCCTCCCATACCTGTGGTTCCTCCTAAAATTCTTTGCATGCATATCCCCTCTTCTTTTTAGATTTCTAAAGCATTATATGCATGGATCACTTTTATGTTATTGCCTATTGCGTTCTAAAAAATTAGAACGTATAATTTATTTAGAATGTTAGAATGTTTTTGAAAGGTGACTGGATATGGATTTTGGAGAAAAAGTAATGGAAATTAACCTTGAACAGCAAAAGCTGGTATCAAGCCCGCTGCGGGTAAAGATTATTTATTTACTTGATGAACGTCCGATGACGGCTAAACAAGTGGCAGATGAATTAGGCAAATCTGCTGGAAGTGTTCATTACCATATTCAGCAGCTGCTTCAAGGCGGAATTATTGAAATTGAAGAAACGAAGGAAAATCGCGGAATTATTGAAAAGTATTACCGGGCAAAAGCGACCCATTTTAAGTTGAAAAGGAGTGTTGGGGCGGATGCGAGTCAAAAAATCCGCAAACGGGAAACAAGTCTATCCTTAACAGACGAAGAGCTGAAGGAGTTTGAGAAAGATTTTGATAATTTATTATTAAAATATTTTAAGAAAACAGTGAAGGAGGATGCTTCGAGAACACCGTACCATATCTCATGCCAGTTCGAAAAGCTTTCCGAAGAGGAGGAATAATAATGGCAGGGCAAATAAAAATGAATCTTGTTTTGTTTACATTAGGCAAGGTTACGGCTGTTCTTGGTTCGTCGATTTATGGATTTGCAATCGGTCTCTACATTTTATCGATAACTGGTTCCAGCCTTAATTTTGCCATTACCCTTCTATTAAGCGTTCTTCCAAGAGTCGTGCTTTCACCTATTGCTGGTGCTTTAAGTGACCGCTGGAATAGGAAGCGCATTATAATTGTTTCAGATTTTTCATGTGCCATATGGCTGACGATTATCTTTATAGTCTTTTCATTTTTCTATTCAGATATTTGGGTTTTGTACACTGCAACAGCCGTCCTCAGTATTCTTAACACCTTCTATGCAACAGCTGTTACCTCCGCCATTTATAACATGGCAGGCCCCGATTATCTGCAAAAAGCTATGTCCATGAATCAGGCTGCCGCTTCATTGTCTTCCATACTAGGCCCTGTTCTTGGGGGAGTTTTCTTTGGACTATTTGACATCACCACTTTTATGATTATCAACATTGCCGCATTTGCCGTTTCAGGGCTGGCAAGTACTTTTATTCAATATGAATTGTTTTCGGATAAGAAAAAGGGCAATGCATCAGGATCTGTTATAGAGGATCTAAAGTCTGGTCTTGCCTATGCAAATAAACAAAGCTTTTTGAAAAATTTAATTTTGATCAGTATTTTTCTGAATTTCTGGTTCGCTGTTTTTCCGGTAGCTATGCCGTATTTAATTCTAACAGTAAGAGGTATGCAGTCCTATCAGCTTGGAATTGTTGAGGGATCTTTTTCAGTTGGCATGCTTGCTATGTCAATTTTCCTATCTGCAAGGCCAGAGATTAAAAGAAAGGAACTCAGTATCATTGGGGGGATTCTGGCAATGTCTGTTGTTTTGATGCTGCTTGGCATTCCAGGACTTCCGGCCATGATTGATGTGTCAAACCATTTTTTCTTTTTATATCTGATTGTCATGGTTTTTATCCTGGCATCCTTCATTATGATTATTAATATGCCCATACAGTTGATTCTTCAAAAAAGCACGCCGGATGAATATCGGGGACGTGTGCTGTCATTGCTGGAAACGGGTGCATTGGCTATGACACCGCTTGGTTTTATCTTGTTTGGATTCTTGCTGGAAAAAGTTCCGGTTTGGATCATATTTCTTATTTGCGGCTTAAGCATCATTGCTCTCATAGTCTATCATTTAAAAAAGAAAACCTTTATCAGGCACCTGCGTGAAGTGAATCAGCCCGATCATTCATCAGTACTTTAAAAAGAGAATCATAGCCAGATTTTCATTGAAAACACATAGGTTTTTCGATACATTAAAGAAGTAATAGCGAAAAAACAAAAAATTTGCAGAAAAATGTAGAATGCAGACAACTTCTCTGGTGGCTTAGCCGTCTATTTTATTAGATCGGCAATATAATATATAAAGGAGCTGATGGATTAGTTTTTCTAGATTATTAGACTTCTATGTTTGCACAAATTAGAGAAAGGTGAACCCTCGTGAGGAGAAATAGGGAATCAAGAAATAAGAAAGAAAAAATGGTGATTTCTTTTTTTGTATTGATGGTATTGGTATTATACACCTTTGAACCAGGAAGCAAGACGGAGGTATTGGCAATTTCAGTTAAGAAGCAGCCAATAAATATTATGTATTCCATGCTGATGGATGGAAACGTCAGTGAATTTGAAGAAATGAACGGCTTAGCATTGCGATATTATCGCACACTAAAAAGTGGCAAATTTTATGCAGCAAAAAATCATGAAACTTTCGAGGGCAAAGATGTAAATTACGATCCAGCAGCAAATAAAGAAGTCAATGAAGATAACGAGAAATCGAATCATTCGAGTTCTTCAGCGGAAAAGCCAAAGGAAGAGAAAGCTCAGGAGCCTGTCAACCAGCAGATAAATTTGAAAAAGGTTTACTTAACCTTTGATGATGGACCTTCAGCCTATACTTCCTCTATTCTCGAAGCATTGAACGCCCGAGGAATGAAGGCAACCTTTTTCATGCTGGAGCCAAATATGAACAAATACCCAGATCAATTGAAGCAGATGATTGGCCAGGGGCATGTTCCGGCTTTACACGGTGTCACACATGATGCCGCAAAAATTTACCGTTCCGAAAAAACGGTTGTTGCTGAGATGAGTCAGGCTCAAGCAACATTGATGAAGCTGACTGGCTCAGCCACTACATTAATTAGAACCCCATATGGATCATCTCCGTACATGAAACCATCTTACATAGAAGCAGTGGAAAAAGCAGGATTTCAATTATGGGATTGGACCGTTGATAGCCGGGATTGGCAATATAGAAACGGAGAATTCGTCGGGCAGGTTATTAATCAGATTGAACACTTTAAATTTAAAGATCGGCCCATTGTTATTTTAATGCATGATCGGAATTCAACAGCCGAGCATTTACCGAGGCTGCTCGACTATTTAACAGCACATGGGTATGAAACAGAACTGCTAAGCCAGCAGCTGACAGCTTTTCATTTTTAGGAAACAGGAATCTCACCTGTTTCCTTTTTTTGTGTAATCACACCATAAATAACCCATAATAAGAAAGCGGTAACGTATGTGAATCTATGGGAAATTAATATGTACACATTTTTTAGTAAAATAATGGAAATTGGGGTTGTGAAAAGTTGATTTACACATTGACGTTAAGTCCGTCTATAGACTATATCGTTGAATTAAGCGAAGTGAAGCTCGGGGAATTGAACCGGACGCAAAATGAGGCCAAATTTCCGGGCGGAAAGGGGATTAATGTATCAAGGCTGTTAAAAAGAATGGGTATTGAGAGCATTCCGACTGGATTCTTAGGCGGGTTTACTGGGAGATATATTGAGGATTATTTGCAAAAAGAAGACATCCAAACAGATTTTGTTCAGGTGGCAGAAGACACAAGGATTAATATTAAGTTAAAAACAAAAACGGAAACAGAAATTAATGCAAAAGGGCCAGCCATTCAAGAAGAACATCTGACTGAACTGAAAAGGAAAATCAGTCAATTATCTGCGAATGATCATTTGGTATTGGCGGGCAGTGTACCATCCTCCATGCCGGCAACCATTTATGAAGAGCTTGTAAAAATCTGTTCTGCAAATGGGGTAACCTTTACTGTTGATGCAGAAGGTGATCTGCTGAAAAAGGTGCTTCCATACAAGCCGCTGTTAATTAAGCCCAACCACCATGAATTGGGCGAGTTATTTGAGGTGTCCATATCAAATGCACAAGAGGCTATCCCCCATGGAAAAAAGCTGATTGAAATGGGGGCACAGCATGTTATTGTATCGCTGGGGGGCCATGGAGCTGTATTAATAACAAAGGATGGTACATATTTTGCATCGGCGCCAAAAGGTGTTGTGAAGAGCACAGTAGGGGCAGGAGATTCCATGGTTGCAGGGTTTCTTGCTTCATTAAAAAAACAAAGACCGCTTAAAGAAGCCTTTCAATATAGTGTTGCTTCAGGCAGTGCGACGGCATTTTCTGTTGGACTTTGTACAAAGGAAAAAGCAGATGAATTGCTGCCGTCAGTTACTATTAAAGAACTATTTAAGGAGGGGCAGCAATGAAAATCACTGAATTATTAACGAAAGAAACAATCCTCCTCTCTCTGCAAGGAATAAGTAAAGAGGATGGTATTAACCAGCTGGTGGATAAGCTTCAAGAAGCAGGAAAGCTTAATGATCGGGATGAGTATAAAGCTGCTATTTTAAAAAGAGAAGAACAAAGTACGACGGGAATCGGCGAGGGGATCGCCATTCCCCATGCGAAAACAAAAGCAGTGAAAGATCCGGCCATTGCTTTTGGAAAATCGGCTGAAGGAATTGATTATGATTCTCTTGATGGCCAGCCAGCCCATTTATTTTTCATGATCGCAGCTCCTGAAGGCGCAAATAATACACATCTTGAAGCATTATCTCGGCTTTCTTCCATTTTGATGAACGAAGAGGCGCGAAAGAAATTAATGGATGCTGCATCAGAGGAAGATGTAATTTCAATAATCGACAGCTTTGATCATGAAGAAGAGGAGGAACAAAGCACGCCAGAACCAGAGGTTTCTGGAGGAAAGGGATATGTCATTGCGGTAACTGCCTGTCCGACCGGAATTGCCCATACCTATATGGCTGCTGATTCCTTAAAAGCCAAAGCAGCGGAAATGGGCGTTGACATTAAGGTGGAAACCAATGGGTCAAGCGGAGCCAAAAATGTTCTGACAGATGAGGATATTAAAAAGGCAACAGCTGTTATTGTGGCTGCGGATACAAAGGTTGCCATGGATCGTTTTAGCGGCAAGCATGTCATCCAAACCCATGTCGCAGACGGAATCCGCAAGCCAGAGGAATTAATAAATAAAGCCTTGAAGCAGGATGCGCCAGTCTATCGTGAAGGAGGCTCTGATCAAAAAGGGCGATCGGTGGGGAAGATAGAGAAAAAGACTGGGATTTATAAACATTTAATGAATGGTGTTTCAAATATGCTGCCGTTTGTTGTCGGCGGGGGAATTCTTATTGCGATTTCCTTTATGTTTGGCTACAACTCAGCAAATCCTGAAGATCCCTCCTATAATCCATTTGCGGCTGCGCTTAATCTCATTGGCGGCCAAAATGCATTTGGGCTGCTTGTTCCTATATTGGCTGCTTTTATTGCCATGAGTATTGCTGACCGTCCTGGGTTTGCACCTGGAGCAGTAGGCGGGATGCTTGCTGCTAATGGCGGAGCCGGGTTTTTGGGCGGATTAATCGCTGGCTTTCTTGCCGGTTATGTTGTCATTGGACTAAAGAAGCTGTTTGCGGGACTTCCTGCTTCTCTGGAAGGAATTAAAACCATTTTACTATATCCCCTGTTTGGGATTGCGATTACAGGGCTATTAATGATATACGTCATTAATAAGCCTGTTGGAGCTTTAAATACAGCGATCACCAATTGGCTGGCAGGCTTAGGAACAGGAAATGCCATATTGCTCGGAGCTATCCTTGGTCTAATGATGGCTTTTGATATGGGAGGACCAATTAATAAATCAGCCTATGTTTTTGGCACGGGTTTGCTTGCAAATGGTGTGTATGAGCCAATGGCTGCAATTATGGCAGCTGGAATGGTTCCTCCATTAGCGATCGCGCTGGCAACAACGTTTTTTAGAAATCGATTCACTGAGCAGGAAAGAGATGCTGGAAAGGTCAATTATATTATGGGGTTATCCTTCATAACCGAGGGTGCCATTCCGTTTGCTGCGGCAGACCCCTTCCGTGTGATTCCTTCGATTATGGTCGGTGCGGCGGTGGCCGGGGCCATTTCGATGGCAGCACACATAGGCATACGCGCGCCCCATGGGGGGGTGTTTGTCGCCTTTTTGGTTGATGGGTCATGGGTGATGTATTTATTGGCCATCTTAATTGGCTCCATAATTGGCGCATTATTGTTAGGTATTTTGAAAAGACCAGCTTCATAGAAGAAATCCCCCTTTCTGTCTGTCATAAAACTTTCGGCGCATCGATATGCTTTTTATGAGGAAAGAGAAAGGGGGAGTTTTTTTGCCTACTTTTACAGAGGCTGCCAGGTTTGAGCATGGCTTTTGGCTGCAGATCTTAGGAGACCATGCTAGATTTATTCATGATGCTCTTGCTCCGAGTGAGGAGGAATTAATTGAGAGGGCTAATTATTTTATACAAATCTTTGATCAGCTTTTGGGCAGAGTACCGGTAGACAACCTGGCAGAATTGAGCGCTAAGGCTAAAGAAGAAGCTGAGAAAATAAGGGAATTAAAATTAAAGATTATGGAGAAACATTTAGTTGGCAAAGTAAAAATTCAATTAGGACCAACTTTTATCAATCATATGGTGAATGAGGTTGAGGAATACCTGCTTGTCTTGACGTACTTAGAAAAAGGTGAGGCACCGCCTATTTTTCATGAACTGCACCATCATTTAATTTGGCTGCTGGATGCGGCCGGGCATGCTGGAGCCATTTCAGCTAATATGGATCGGGTGGAAAAACGCATCAAAAAGGTCAGCGATGAATTTACGAAGGAATTTGAACACTTTTATTTAAAAGCTGTAGAATTGACTGGATATTTGCGGACAAATCAGACTTCCTTTCCCGCTTTGTCAAGGTTTAATAAAGACGTTTCAATCGAAATGAAGCTGTTTATGAATTTCCTTGAAGAAATCGAAGAGCTCGAATTGAGCAAAGAAGCTCTGGGAACCTTCGCTGCGCTCATGGCCGACCATATGTACCGTGAAGAATGCTACTATCTGACAAAAGTAGCCGAATCCACCCAAATCGAAGCCCCCGACTGCGACCCAGCCAAGCCTCGCATAGAGCAATAAAAGGGAAAAACAACCAAAAAAGTGTTTAACACTTTAAAGCATCGGGGGACTGACCCCCACCGGTTTAACGCGGTAATTCACTGGGGGTCAGGCCCCCAGTGGGTTAATGCGTTAATGTGATGCATACTGGCTAGGCTTTTTCTTTGTCGGGTTTGATGGCCATGAAGGTGGCGATAATGGCTAGTGCTGTGACACCGCTGAGGATGTAAAAAAGGAAGTTGTCAGCGTGTTTCATTAGGATCGCGACGATTGGCGGACCGGCTGCTACCCCGATAAATCTCATGGAACTGTAAATGGATGTGATGGTTCCTCTTTCTTCTTTTTCAATGCCGTTGGTAATTAAGGCGTCTAAGCAAGGTAAAGTGACTCCTATGCCAATTCCTCCAAAAATAAACAAAATCAGCATATACCACATTCCGTTAGAAAAACTTAATATGGCTATGGAGACCGCAGACAGCAATGACCCAAAGAAAATTAGCCATTTCATCAGGATTTTATTTTCCTTGATAAATTTACCGGTTATAAACGAAGCAATACATAATGCACCTAATGGAATCGCTAAGAGAAAGCCTTTTTTTGTATCTTTCATCCCATAGGTTTTTTCAAGGACATCTGATAAATAGAACAAAACCCCAAACAGGACAAACATCATGATTATACCGATAATAAAAATGGCAATGAGCCATTTTCCATTATGGGTAAAGGTTTTTTTGATGTTTTGCAAAAACTCCTTAAAGGGTATTGGCTCTTCTTTCTCCTTAGGAGTTTTAATTAAAAACATAACCAGCACTATAGAAATGGCACAGAACACCGGAAAAGCTAGAAATGGCAAAAACCAGACAAAGCCGGCTAAAAATGCTCCCAGGACTGGGCTGACAACCTTTCCAAGTGTATTGGAGGTTTCAATGACACCAAGAGAACTGCTGACTTCATCGTCACTTTTAAACATATCGCCAATTAACGGCAAAACAATTGGGAATGCTCCTGCCGCTCCAACACCCTGCAAGGCGCGGCCAGCTAAAATGATCCAATAAGCATTATCCAATTTCCAGGCAGCCCATCCTGATATTAAGCCGCCGATTCCTGCGATGAATAGACTTGGAATAATCACCTTTTTCCTGCCGATATGGTCCGATAAACAGCCGGCCACAGGAATAAGGAGAATAGCGACGATTGAATATACAGTTAATATCATACTGACCTGGAAAGAAGAGATATTTAGATTTTTCTCCATAGCGGGTAAAACAGGAATAAGCATAGAATTGCCAAGGGTCATCACAAGCGGAATGGAGGCAAGTGATAATACAGCCCATTTCATATTTGGAGCTTTGCTGCCTTCTTTTGTTTTTGTTTTTGTTTTTTCCGCCTTACGACTTTTCAATTGTAATTTTTCTAAATGCTCCATTTTGTTTACCTGCCTTAAAAAGTAATCAAACTAATATTAATATTTGTCTAAGAGGGAAAAAGTAATAGGGACTTTTTATGGTAATTCATTAACGCTTACACCTAAACAGCAGAAGGTTTTAAATTTTTTATAAAATCCCTATTGACTTTTTATAAAATTAGCAATAATATTATAAACAACATAACGAATGGCGTTGACAAAGAGTAGTAACTTTTACAGAAACTGTAGAGAGCTGATGGCTGGTGAAAATCAGTGTGGATGTAAAAGTGAATGGACTTTCGAGCCTCCAAACCGAACCTTTTAGATTCTAACCTAAAAGTAAGTAGGCTTTGGCGAACGGTCTCATCGTTACAAGAGACAGGTATTAAAATAAGTATATTTTGATGCCTGCAAAGTGAGCTAATTTTAGCTAATGAAGGTGGCACCACGGGTTTCTCGTCCTTTTTTATAAAGACGGGGAACCCTTTTTGTGTTTTATAAATAATGTATACCTTTTACTTGTTGATTGGAGTGGAGGGGGCGAAGACTTCTGCAGCGACGAGGAGGCTCCCCGGGCCGCCCGCGAAAAGCGAAGCCCCCGGAGCGGAAATCAACCATTTACAAAATAATATAAAAAATCGCCGATTAAGAGTAGTACATTGATTCGAACCGTTACAGAGAGCCGGGTATGGTGAAAACCGGTACGGCAAGACCAATGGAATGGACTTATGAGAGGCCTCCTGAAGGACAGTAGGGAAGCACGGATTCCTCCGTTAAAAGGATAGGGTATCGAAAAAAAGTTTTTCCGTACCCGAATAAGGGAGCATTTCAATAGCTCCGAAGCTGAGGTGGCACCACGGTCAATCGATACGTCCTCTATACACAGTAAACCACTGTGTATAGGGGACTTTTTTATTTATATTGGACAATATGAGGAGTGAAACTCATGAAAACAAAAGAAATATTCTTAATGAAAGAAATTGAAGGCGACACATTAACACCGATTCTTGTTTACCAGCGCATGCAGGGAAAGAAAAAATTTTTGCTGGAAAGCTCCTTAAAGCACGAAAAATCAGGAAGATATTCCTTTATTGGAGCAGATCCGGTGATGGAGCTCATTGGAAACGGCGAAGCATCAACCCTGCTAACTGATGAAGGCAAAGAAGTCCTAAATGAAAAGCCTCTTGAAGCACTTAAAAGGCTGCTGCCAAAAAACAGCCAGACTCAATCAGAGCTTTTCCCATTTTTCGGCGGAGCTGTCGGATATGTCGGCTACGATGTCATCAGACAATACGAGGAGATCGGAACTCAGCCGGAGGACGAAATAAATACTCCTGATGTACATCTAATGTTTTTCGAGGAACTAGCCATCTTTGACCATTTGGATCAAAAGGTATTTCTTGTTGCTTCTCCAATCAAAAGCGATATTTCAGTATTAGAAAAACGGCTGTTAAAGAGAAAGGAAGAAATTCAAAACGGTTTAGCGCCAAAAGCGGCGGATGAAGCGGTTTTATCTTCCTTTAAGGCTGCTGTTAAAAAAGAAGATTTTATCGAGAGAGTAAAAACGGCAAAGGAACATATTGCCTCAGGAGATATTTTTCAGGTAGTGCTGTCACAGAGGCTTGAAGCTGAGATGCATGGCGATCCGTTCTCATTCTATCGAAAGTTAAGGGTGAAAAATCCATCGCCATATATGTACTTTCTGGATTTTGAGGATTACCAGATTGTCGGTGCTTCACCAGAGAGCCTAATCAAAGTGGTTGACAATAAAGTCGTCACGAACCCCATCGCAGGAACAAGGCCAAGAGGAAAAACAGATCTGGAAGACAGCGCTCTTGAAAAGGATTTACTTGCAGATGAAAAAGAGGTGGCTGAACATCGCATGCTTCTAGATCTTGGCAGAAATGATATTGGCCGTGTCTGTGAATTTGGCTCAATAACAATCGAGAAGGAAATGGAAATTGAAAAATTTAAACATGTTATGCATATTGTCTCAGAGGTGAGCGGGAAATTAAATCCTTCGCTGTCAGCCATCGATGCACTGATTTCCACTTTGCCAGCAGGAACGGTATCTGGAGCGCCAAAGATTCGTGCAATGGAAATCATCAATGACTTGGAGGATGTGAAAAGAGGCATTTATTCTGGGGCAGTCGGATATTTTTCAGCCAATGGAAACATGGATTTCGCCCTCGCCATCCGAACAATGATTATAAAGGATCAAAAGGCGTACATTCAAGCCGGTGCCGGCATTGTCCATGATTCAGTGCCAGAAAAAGAATATGAAGAAACACTTCATAAATTAAGAGCATTTTTGGGGGATCAAAATGATATTGCTAATAGATAATTACGATTCGTTTACATTTAACCTTTATCAATATTTAGGCGAACTTGACCAGGAAGTTACAGTTGTCAGAAATGACAAGATTTCAATAGAGGAAATTGAAGAGATGAATCCGGAGGCGATTATCTTATCACCTGGACCTGGAAGGCCTGAAAATGCTGGAAAATGTATTGAAATCATTAAAGCTTTCCATAAAACAAAGCCGATCTTAGGCATTTGCCTTGGCCATCAGGCTATTGGATATGCCTTTGGAGCAACCATTGGCCGAGCGCAAAACATCATGCATGGCAAGGTTTCAAAATTAAAGCACACTGGCTTGGATCTGTTTGAATATATGCCGCAGCCGCTAGATGTCATGCGCTATCACTCACTTGTCGTTAAACAAGGGACACTGCCAGATACGTTTGAGGTTTTAGGAACATCAATGGATGATCAGGAAATTATGGCCATAAAGCACCGGAAATATCCGATCTATGGTATGCAATTTCATCCAGAGTCAATTGGAACTGTTAACGGAAAGAAAATGTTAAATAATTTTTTAGCGATTGCGGAAAGGGGAAAGGATCATGAAGGAAATTTTAAAACGATTTGCTGAACGGAAGTCATTAAGCGAAGCAGAAATGAAGCAGGCGATGCAGCACATTTTAGACAATGAAGAGGTAAGCGACAGCGAAATTGCTGCCATCATGATGGGGCTAGTAATGAAAGGTGAAACTGCTGAGGAAATTGCCGGGATTGCTAGAGCGATGCAGGAAAAATCATTACGTTTCAGCAAGAGTATCCCTAATGTCATTGACAACTGTGGCACAGGCGGGGATGGGTCGAAAAGCTTTAACATCAGCACAACTTCTGCTTTTGTTATTGCAGGGGCAGGAATACCGGTTGCAAAGCACGGCAACCGCAGCATTACAAGCAAGACGGGAAGCGCTGATGTTCTTGAACATCTTGGCATTTCCTTAAACCTTCCAGCTGAAAAAACGGAGGAAATTCTTGAGGACATTGGAATTGCGTTTCTATTTGCCCCAAATGTGCATCCGCATATTAAAAAAATTATGAAGGTTCGCAACGATTTAAGGATCCCAACCACCTTTAACTTAATCGGACCATTAACAAATCCAGTTCAGCTGGAGACACAGGTGCTTGGGATTTATCGCCGAGACATGGTGACGATGTTTGCTGAAGTTCTGAAAACATTGGGTAGAAAGCGCGCAGTAGTGTTAAATGGTGCAGGATATATGGATGAAGCTTCTTTGCAAGGCGATAATTATTTAGCGATTCTTGACAATGGTGCTGTAACAGAAAAAATACTTCATCCTGAAGAAGTCGGATTACCCGTTTATTCAAATGACGCAATAAGAGGCGGCGACTCAAAAGAAAATGCGGAGATCCTGCTTAAAATATTAAAAGGGGAAAAAGGACCGCAAAGGGACACGGTACTTTTAAACGCGGGAATTGGTATTTACACAGGAGGAAAAGCAGATTCCATTCAAAAGGGAATTGACCTTGCCAAAGAGAGCATTGATTCAGGAGCGGCCTTGGCGAAGCTTGAACAGCTAGTGACAGCGAGCAAATCAGTGAAGGAACAGGTGATTTAAATGGCGACCATACTTGATAAAATCATAGCAGAAAAAAGAATTGAGGTTGCGATGCTGAAGGAACAGCAGCCAAATTTTCCAGCAGGACAGCAAAAGAACCGGTCTTTTTTAGAAAAACTGCAAAAAGGCGAAGAACTAGCAATCATTGCTGAGTTCAAAAGGGCTTCACCTTCGAAAGGGGATATCAACATAGGAAAAGATCCGCAAGAGCAGGCTTCTTCATACATTGAATATGGCGCAGATGCGATCTCTGTCCTAACCGATACACCCTTTTTTAAAGGAACAATAGAGGATTTAGCCGCTGTCAGGGAGGCAGTCGATGCTCCAATTCTGTGCAAGGATTTCGTTATTGATGAGATTCAAATTGAACGGGCGGAAGCTGCAGGAGCTAACTTGATTCTGCTGATTGCTGCAGCCTTAGAAGAAGAACGGCTGAAAGAGCTATATAGCTATGCAGCTGCAAAAGGGCTTGAGGTTCTCATGGAGGTCCACAATGAGGAAGAACTTGAAAAGGCACTGAAGACGGATGCAAAAATAATTGGTGTCAATAACCGCGATTTAAAAACTTTTACAGTGGATTTAGCGGTCACAGAACGGCTTGCACCAAAGGTAAAGGCAGCGGGTGCCTTTTTGATCAGTGAAAGCGGGATTAAGACTGAAGAGGATATTGAACGGGTGCTAAAGGCTGGAGCCAATGGAATCCTAGTCGGCGAAGCGTTTATGATGGCAGACAACCTTGAATCTTTATTAAAAGTTATGAAGCAGCCATTAAACGAGGCATTGAACTCATGAAGGTGAAAATTTGCGGAATTACCGACTTACAAACGGCCTTGTTTGCGATTGAATCTGGTGCAGATGCAATTGGGTTTGTTTTTGCTGAGAGCAAAAGGCGTATTGAAACACAAAAAGCACGGGAAATTATTTCTGTGCTTCCGGATGAAACGTTAAAGGTTGGCGTCTTCGTCAACGAAACGAAGGAAGGAATAGAAAAGATTGTTGAAGAGACAGGAATCAACGTCGTACAGCTTCATGGGGATGAAACACCGGAATTTTGTTCAGGGTTTTCGGTACCTGTGATCAAAGCACTTAGCATCGCTTCCGAAGAAGATTTGCAAGAGATTGAAACATACAATTGCGATTATATCCTGCTCGACAGTCCAAAAGGAAAATACCGCGGTGGGAATGGAATTGCTTTTGATTGGCGTTTGCTTGCCAATGTGAACCTTGAGGAGAAGAAAATCATTCTTGCAGGCGGGCTTACGATTGATAATGTTGAAACTGGAATTGAACTAGCCGATCCATATATGGTCGATGTCAGCAGCGGCGTAGAAACACATGGAAAAAAAGATCATGAAAAAATCGTACATTTTATTAAAACAGCGAAAAAGCAAGGGGAGAAAATCATATGACAACGAAAGCAAACACCCGCTATACTTTACCAGATGAACGCGGACATTTTGGCTCATTCGGCGGACGATATGTGCCAGAAACTTTAATGCAGGCAGTACTTGAATTGGAAGCTGAATATAATAAAGCAAAAGACGATCCAGCATTCCAAAAGGAGCTTCAGGATCTGTTAAAGGATTATGTTGGACGGGAAACACCGCTTTATTATGCGAAAAATTTAACGGGAAAATTAAATGGCGCAAAAGTTTATTTAAAGCGTGAGGATCTAAACCATACAGGTGCTCACAAAATTAATAATGCGTTAGGCCAGGCACTTTTAGCAGTAAGAATGGGAAAAAGAAAGATAGTTGCTGAAACGGGAGCTGGACAGCACGGTGTTGCAACGGCAACAGCATGTGCCCTGTTAAATCTTGATTGCATTGTTTTCATGGGTGCCGAGGATATCCGCAGACAGCAGCTGAACGTATTCCGCATGGAGCTTCTAGGGGCAAAGGTAGTCAGTGTTGAATCAGGAAGTGCGACATTGAAGGATGCGGTAAATGAAGCATTAAGATACTGGGTGTCAAATGTAGAGGACACTCATTATATTTTGGGATCAGTCACAGGTCCGCATCCATTCCCAATGATTGTCCGTGATTTCCAAAGCGTCATTGGTTCGGAAACAAAGGAGCAATTTTTAGAAAAGGAAGGCAGGCTGCCGGAGGCTGTTGTCGCTTGTATTGGCGGCGGAAGCAATGCAATGGGCATGTTCTATCCATTTATTAATGATGAATCCGTCCGCATGTATGGCGTGGAAGCCGCCGGACTAGGTATAGAAACAGGAAAACATGCTGCATCAATGGCGGAAGGAAAACCTGGGATTTTACATGGAGCCTTCATGTACCTATTACAGGACCAGGATGGCCAAGTGCAGGAAGCTCATTCGATTTCCGCTGGACTTGACTATCCTGGCGTTGGTCCAGAGCATAGTTATTTGAAGGATTCAGGAAGAGTGCAATATGAATCAGTGACAGATGACGAAGCACTAGAGGCATTAAAGCTTCTTTGTCAGGTTGAAGGAATAATACCTGCACTGGAAAGTTCCCATGCCGTAGCATATGCATTGAAGCTTGCACCAAAGATGAAAAAGGATGAAGCACTTGTGATTTGTCTATCTGGCAGAGGAGATAAGGATGTCGACACAGTGAAAGCACGTCTTGGAGGGGAAGCGAAATGAATCGGATTGAAAAAGTAATGACAAACCTGCAAACTAGCGGAGAGAAAGCATTTATTCCTTATATCATGGCTGGGGATGGCGGTCTTGATGTCCTGGCTGAAAGAATTACATTTTTAGAAAAAGCTGGGGCAACCGCAATTGAATTAGGAATCCCTTTCTCTGATCCGGTAGCTGATGGACCTGTCATACAAAAAGCTGGCATCAGAGCATTAGCCAATGGTACGACCTTAAGAGCCGTACTTAATAAAGTAGCTGAAATTCGTCCGATTGTTCATATTCCATTAATTTTTATGACCTATATGAACCCAATCATGGCTTATGGTGCTGCTTCCTTTATTGAGGACTGCGCCAAGGCTGGGATTGATGGACTCATTTTACCAGATCTGCCAATTGAAGAAGAAGATTTAATTGCCCCCATTGCAGAAAAAGCAGGCATTGAGATTATCCGCCTTGTTACATTGACAAGTCCGCTCGAACGTATTGAAAAAATTGCTGGCAAAGGCAAAGGCTTCTTATATGCTGTCACTGTTACGGGAACAACGGGAGTAAGAAGAGAGTTTAATGAAAAATTGGGTGAGCATTTGGCACGGGTAAAAAGCGTCAGCCAGATACCAGTTTTTGCAGGATTCGGCATTTCAAGCCCAGAGCATGTCAAAAAAATGACCCAGCTATGTGACGGAGTCATCGTTGGCAGCAGAATCATTGAACTCCTTGAAGCAGAAGATTACGCGGGTATTGAAGCATTAATTGGGGCTTCGAAAACGGTTGATGTAATATAAAGAAGAAAACGGACCAGCCAAAGCGGCGATTGGTCCGTTTCTATTTTTATGCTTTTGGATTTACATATAGCGGCAGGTCAGTATGTCCCATTAATCGCAAGTAAACAAATAAATTTCCTTTGTGATTAATTTCATGCTCAAGCGCCATGTATACAAGCGCATGGCCAGTAACTTTTGCGCCAAAGATGTGTGTTGTATCTAATTCGCGGTTCAGCTCATCTTCTGTCAGAGAATCAAGCAGTTCAACGGTTTTATCCGTTAAGTCTTTGCCGAATTCAATTAATGTTTCATATGTATTTTCAACTTTTTCCGTAATAGGTGAAGCATTTCCTTCCTTTACTGCTTTCATAAACCCGTAGTAGGAAGTATACATATGTTCCACTAATGTTTTTGCAGACATGGAAGTTTCAGTTGGTTTGTAATCATAGCTGCTTTTTTCAATTTTCTCGACTAACGTATTGGTAACTGAACGGTGAGTTAAAAAGTGATGGGCTAACTGGCTCATCTAATCCCCTCCTATAGATAAATCATGGATTTACACTCATGATATCCCTTTAAAGAAGGAGAAATCAACTAAATCGACTCTGATCTTCGCTTGATCTTCAATTTCATTAGGATCCATTTGAAAAACCGCTGGATTCTCTTTTCCATATTTGAACGCCCAAAAATCCTCCTATTTACGAAAAAGTAAATTCCTTCTTCAAATATCGCTAACATAATAATTGGAATAAGAACCAACACCCAGAGTGACATGCTCAACACCCTTCCTACGGAAAATTTACAGCTAATTATTAATATTCCTAATATTTATATTTACTTGTATAATATGCCTATGAATCTTTAAGATTTACTAATTCTTACAACCTGAGACCTAGAAAAATATCAATCTATGGTGTCTTATGGCAAGGCATCAGTTTTGATTTAATGAAAGGAGATGATTATTTACTTATAAGTTCGTTTTCAGGAGGATTTTTATGGGAGATAGAAAGGTTTATCTTCTGCTGACCGATACGGGAACCTTATTCACAAGAATGATTAAATTATATACAAAGGAATGTCATAATCATGCTTCCATTGGTCTCGATTGTGAGTTGAAGGAAGTATATAGCTTTGGAAGAAAACGGCCGAGAAATCCGTTTATCGGTGGCTTTGTCAAAGAGGATGTCAGATCTGAGTTTTTCAAAAACGCTTCTTGTGCTGTATTTGTCTTTACCGTCAATGAGCAACAATATCGGAGAATGCTGAGTTTAATTAAGGAAATGGATGAAAATCAGCAAAGATACCGATATAATTTGCTTGGGCTGCTGGCTGTAGCTTTAAATAAGCAGCTTTACCGAAAAGACGCCTATTTTTGTTCACATTTTGTCGCCTCTGTTTTAAAGGAAGGGAGTTTAATACAGCCAAGGAAACACTTATCCATGATCACTCCAAAAGATTTGAAAATAGCTGCATCCGAAAACCTGATTTATCAGGGAAGTCTGCACTCTTTTTTAACTCTTCGTGAACTTCATCAATAGAAGATATGACAAGAACCATCACCATATGTGTGAATGGTTCTTTTTTGCGCGGTTTTTTCCCCGATGAAATTAAGGGGATTTTAACCTCAAGATAGGGGGTTCCCCCGATGTGATAAAAATCACGCTTATTCTACAATAAAGATAAGTTAATCGTTTGAGGAGGAGTTAGTATGCAGGTAAAAGCTGCAGCATTACAAGAGAAGCGAGTTTCTTCATATAATAATGCTTTTGCTTCTAAATTTGCCAAGTCTATGTTTCTAGCAATCTTGGGGCTGGCTATTTTAACATTTATCGGTACGAGAATGTTTACACATGTGGATTTAAACCTATATGGCTATATGGTTGGAACCATTGTTTTTCTAGGAGGGTTCTTTTACCGTTTTATATCTTGGGGAGAGAGGCCGCCAACAAAGATCATCATTAAAAAAGGCTTAAAGCTTCTGTTTAGAAAATCAACACCAAAAACATCTGTAGAACATTTGGCAACCTACAATTTTATTTGGAATAGGGGAATTTACCGATGGACCCAGCATGTTTTAATCGGCTGGGGATGTATCCTTTCCTGCTTCGTTACTTTCCCGCTGGTGTTTGGCTGGATGTACTTTACGATGGATGACAATGGATATTACAACATTATCGCTATGGGCATGCAAGTATTGACGGTCCCAGCAGAAGGAATTATCGCAAATCTTTCCTATAATGCCTTAAACATTACGGCGGTGATGGTGATTGCAGGGGTGTGCATGGCTTTATACCGCCGGATGAAAAATCTGCAGGCGAGAGCAGAACAAAAATTCATGTATGATTTACTGCCATTATATATGCTGCTGTTTGTCAGTATTACAGGCTTACTGCTTACCTTTATGAACATCTTTTTACATGGCTGGGGTCAGCCGGTTATGTCAATGATTCACCAGTGGTCCGTTATCATGACACTGATTTATCTGCCGTTTGGCAAGCTTGCACATATTCCATTCCGTCCAATGAGTGTGTTAGCAAGAAACTATCGCGACCTTTACGCAGAACAAGAAACAAAAAAATGCAAGGTTTGCGGAGAAGGCTTTGTCTCTGTTGAACAATCAACCGATGTCATCGAGGTGCTCGATATAAACGATATCCATTTTAAAACAAGTGAAGGCCACCACTTAGCTGAAATGTGCCTTCCATGCCGCAGAAAGTACCGGATTGCACAATTTTCCGGTTTTCCAACCCACGAGGTAAGAGTCAAGGAGGCCAATCAGAATGCAAAGGGATAAGTTTTTTAAAGAAATAGATAATGTAATTCATCCAAATGAAAAATTAGTAAAAACACATTGCAGCTATTGCGGTATGCAGTGTGGCATGAATTTACGAGTAAATACAATGACTAATAAAATTGTTGGCGTAGAACCTCGATATGACTGGCCGGTTACCGTTGGAAAAATGTGTCCGAAAGGGGTCACTGCTTACCAGCAGACAAATCATAAGGACCGAATTTTAAAACCACTTATTCGGGATGATGCTTCATTAAAAGGAACCACACAAGGTTTCCGTGAAGCAAGCTGGGAAGAAGCATACGACCTGATCGCAAAGAACTTTACAAAACTGCAAGATGAATTTGGCAAAGATTCATTGTCAGTATTCAGCGGTGTTTCAATGACAAATGAAAAATGTTATTTAACTGGTAAATTTGCCCGTGTTGCACTAGGAACTCGTTATATCGATTACAACGGACGCTTCTGTATGTCAAGCGCAGCCGGCGGTTTCCTTCGTTCCTTCGGCGTTGACCGCGGATCGACATTGCCTTGGACAGATATACATGAAACAGACTGCTTATTTATTGCCGGAAGCAACACAGCTGAATGTCATCCAACTTCAATGTTCCGTGTCTGGAATGTCCAGGAAAGAGGCGGATACATTATTGTTGCTGACCCGCGTGAAACCCCATTGGCAAGAAGAGCAGATGTTCATCTTGACTTGCGCCCGGGAACAGACCTTGCTTTAGCGAACGGAATCTTACATTTGCTTATTCAAAATGGCTATGCTGATGAAGAATTTATTAATAATCATACAAATGGCTTTGAAGAAACCAAGGAGCTTGTGAAGGAATTTACTCCTGAATATACTAGCAGGCTAACGGGTGTGGCTCCTGAAAAAATTATCCGTGCAGCAGAAATATATGGAATGGCGCCAAATGCTGTGGTGATGTTTGCCCGTGGTGTCGAGCAGCAGCATAAAGGTGTGGATAATGTATCAGCCTACACGAATATGGCACTTGTCACTGGAAAAATCGGCCGGCCTAAGTCAGGTGTAGCAACATTTACCGGCCAAGGAAATGGGCAAGGCGGGCGTGAACACGGCCAAAAAGCAGACTTATTGCCAGGCTACCGTAAATTGACGAACCCAAAGCATGTAGAAGAGGTATGTCTGGTTTGGGGAATTACGCCTGAGGAAATGCCGCAGCCAGGTGTTTCAGCTTATGAAATGTTTGAGCTAATGGAGCAAAAAACGATTCGCGGATTATATTTACTATGCTCAAATCCGGCAGTATCCGCGCCAAACCTAAACTTTGTCAGAAAAGCACTTACCTCATTAGACTTTATGGTTTGTGCAGACTTTTATTTATCTGAATCAGCTGAATTTGCCGATGTAGTTCTTCCATCAGTGACATGGTCTGAGGATGAAGGCACCGTGACAAATATCGAGGGACGCATTATTAAAATTAATAAAGCACAAGAACCTCTTGGCGAATCAAAGCCTGACTGGCAAATGCAAGTGGAGCTTGCCGAGCGTTTAGGAAGAGGGAAATATTTTTCACACTTGAAGACAGCCAAGGATGTTGCTGATGAGTTCCGCTTGGCAAGCAAGGGCGGATATGCCGATTACTATGGGGCCACTTGGGATAAAATCGATAAGCAAGATGGCGTGTTCTGGCCATGCCGTGATGAAAATGACAAAGGAACTCCGCATATGTTCCTTGATAAAAAATTCTATCATCCAGATGGAAAAGCAAAGATTTGTGCACTTCCCTACCGGCCGCCAGCTGAAGAACCGAACCAGGAATATCCGCTGCGCTTAACAACCGGACGTGTGGTTTACCATTACTTATCAGGAAACCAGACAAGAAGAATTCCATTTCTGCACGATATGTGTCCAGAACCGTATGTAGAGGTTCATCCGGAAACAGCGGAAAAATATGATATTAACCATGAGGAACGTGTTCGTCTTTTTACAAGAAGAGGCGAAGCGATCTATAAAGTGAAAATAACTGAAGCAATCAGAAAAGATACTGTTTTTGTCCCGTATCATTTTGGTCACGAAGAATCTATTAATCTATTAACGATTGCAGCACTTGATCCGATTTCAAGAATGCCAGAGTTCAAGGCATGTGCTGCCCAAATTGAAAAACTTGAATTAAAGAAGGTGCAGTAAATGAAAAAGAGGCTGTATTTAGAACTGGAAAACTGTATAGGATGCCGCTCCTGTCTAGCAGCATGTACACAATGCGGGGGGCATGAGCAAAGAAACCGGAACTATGTGTATGATGTCAATCCGCTAGTAAATAGACAGACCATGCCTCTTATGTGTCTGCACTGTGTCAATCCGGCATGTGCGAGAAGCTGTCCGGCTCAAGCCATTCAAATCCATGAAACAGGGGCAGTATTATCGGCACTTGTGGAAAAATGCATCGGCTGTCAGAATTGTACGATTGCCTGTCCATATGGAATCCCGAAATTTGATACGGAACAAAACTTAATGTACAAATGTGATTTATGTATTGACCGTTCAAAAGACGGCATTCCGCCAATGTGTGCAAGTGTCTGTCCATCAAACACGATTCAGTGGCTGACAGATGAAGAAATTGAAAATAAGAAAAATCAATTCAACCTTGATAATGGAAAATGGGTTACAAGCATGGCACTGGAAGGCGAAACAAATGTAAAAGTAAACTTGCCTGGAATATTACAGGGCATTACGAAGTTATTTTAGGAGTGATAGGAATGCCGTCTGATAAAAACAATCAAATTCCTTTTAAAGAAGACAATTATACTCATAATATCAACCGAAATAATGAAAGAAAGCTAGATCGCAGAGGCTTTATGAAAACACTGGTTGGTGCGGCTGGGGTATTTGCGATTTCCTCTCTCCCATGGGGAGCAGTCGCAGCCAAAGAGTTAATGGGACTGGGAGAGAAAGAATACCAGCATAAAAAAATTACGGATATCAGTAAATTAGCTGTTGGCGAATCCATTGATTTCACTTTTCCCGGTGAGCACGATGATGCGATATTGATCAGGCTGTCCGAAAATAAATATGTCGCCTATCAAAATGCATGCACACATCTCCGCTGTCCAGTGTTTTGGGTAAAGGATCAGGGAGAAATGGTTTGTCCATGCCATCATGGCAAGTTTGATGTTCAGACAGGCGCACCGACAGCCGGCCCGCCAAGACGTCCGCTGCCGGAAATTCAGGTGAAGGTTGAAAACGGCGCGGTTTATGCAGTAAGGGTGAAACGATATGAAGCGTAGCTATCTGGGAGTCATTGTTGTTGCTGTCATATTATTTTTGAATATCGTGTTTACGCAGAAAATGGTTCATCAATATTTCTATGAAAACTATGTCAATACACTTATTTTTTGTGGATTAAATATCATTCTCTTTCCCATCGCGCTATTGGCGTACAAAAAGTTGAAGAAGGCGTGAAGCAAATGAACAATGAAACATATCTTGATTTTTGTTTTATAAGAGAAGCGGCAGGAAATTTCTCAGAAGAAATTGATCAGCTGCTGACGGAGCTTTTTAAAGGAATACGCTTGAATTGGTACTTAGAAGAAAAAATCGAAAATGGTGCGGAAATAGTTGTAGCTGAGGTCAAGGGCATGAGCAGATGGACATCAGAGGATGAAACCATCGAATTCATTGAAACACACGCCGATGAATCTTTTTGGTCCTATCTCCAAGGCTATAAAATGTTTATCTATCCGGCAAAGAGAGGGTGCGGCAGCTGTGGAACCCATTGAAATGAAAATACTGGAAACATTTATTTTACAAAATGCAGAGGTAGCTATTTTAGACGAACAGGGAGAGGATCAGGCACCGTTCTTGCAAAAGAAAATTGCCAAAACAGAGCTTTGTCCCGATAAAACTCATCTGCGCATTTACTTTGACCGCCGTACATTTTTTGCTGTTCCATTAACCGCAGCCGTCACCATGAACGACAGCGAATGGACAGCAGTTGATCAGCAAACAGGACTTAAATATGTAATTAGAAGAGAGAGTGGTTTGGATGCATAGAAAAATACAGCTTCCATTACAAACTTTAAACCTTGTCGTCGGCTTTATGGTATGGGTACTAATTTCATCCCTGCTGCCTTTTATTAAAGAGGATATTGACATCCCGGCCAATCAGCTGGCGCTCGTAACAGCTATTCCGGTAATCCTTGGCTCGATTTTGCGGATCCCGCTCGGATACTATGCCAACCAATTTGGAGCAAGAAAAATCTTTTTGATCAGTTTTATTGTGCTGCTGTTTCCCGTTTATTATATCAGTATCGCAAATTCGCTGATGGATCTGCTAATCGGCGGGTTATTCCTGGGTGTCGGCGGTGCGGTATTCTCAGTTGGGGTTACGTCACTTCCGAAATATTATCCAAAGGAAAAGCATGGATTTGTTAACGGTATATATGGTGCAGGGAATTTAGGGACTGCGATTTCAACTTTTGCCGCACCTGTTATTGCCACAAAAATGGGCTGGTCATTTACTATCCAGCTGTATTTAGCTGTTCTTGCAATCTTCATTGCTGCGAACTTCTTTTTAGGAGATAAGAAGGAAACAAAGGTGAATGCACCGCTTTTACAGCAAATTAAAGGTGTCTATAAAAATGAAAAACTATGGCTGTTAAGCTTGTTTTATTTTATTACCTTCGGTTCTTTTGTTGCATTCACGATTTATTTGCCTAACTTCTTGGTAGAGAATTTTGGCTTGGATAAGGTAGATGCAGGAGTAAGAACAGCCGGGTTTATCGTTCTTGCTACATTGATGAGACCGATTGGCGGCTGGCTTGCTGACCGCTTTCATTCTCTTGTACTGCTGATGTTTGTTTTCGGCATCTATACCATTTCAGCAATGATTCTTTCCTTTGCACCTTCAATCGGCTGGTACACTTTTGGATGCTTAACCATTGCTTTTTGTGCGGGAATTGGAAATGGTGTCATCTTTAAGCTAGTACCAATGTATTTTCAAAAGCAGGCAGGGATTGTCAACGGGATAGTATCTGCCATGGGAGGTTTAGGAGGATTCTTTCCGCCAATCATCCTCGCTGTCTTATTCAATATAAATGGCCACTATGCTATTGGTTTCATGGCTTTGTCTGAGGTCGCATTAGCAAGTTTAATTTTGGTTATTTGGATGTATTACCATGGAAAAATGGAATTAGCTAAGCAGGTCATTGATTACACAGCAGAAGGAATTATGGTCACCGATATTCATGGGAAAATTATTTCTGTAAATCCAGCTTTTTCAGTTGTAACAGGATATAGCGAAGAGGAAGTAATTGGAAAAAGCCCTAGTGTCTTAAAATCAGGCAAACAATCTAATGATTTTTATGAGGAATTATGGCATTCTATTGGAACAAACGGATTCTGGCAGGGACAAATTTGGAATAAGCGAAAAGATGGCTCCCTTTATTTGCAATGGCTGACGATTAGCGCAATCAAAAACGATGCAGGGGATATTGTCCAATATGCAGGGATGCTAAGTGATATGACAGGAAAACAGATCAAAGAAGCTTAATAGGGAGGACAGGCGGATGGGTAGCAAAGAGGCAGCACAAAAAAATGTCACTGCATATATTATTCAATCCCAGGAGGACGAACTCAAAAGGATTGCCGGTGAGCTTCACGAAGGAGTTGGGCAAACTTTATACAGTATTTATACTGGATTGGGATTTATTAAGCAAGCTGCTAAAGATGACACGATTAAAGGCTATGTGGGGGACATGGCCGAGCAGCTTGAAAAAACCATTCAAGAAATTAGAATGCTTGCTGTCGAATTGCATCCGCCTGCCTTAACAAGCATGGGAATTATTCCTGCAATGAAAAGTTATCTTAAGCTTTACACGTCAACATTTGGGGTAGAAATAGATTTCAAGGTATTAGGGGAAGAAATGCCATTATCATACGGAAAAAGAATAACATTATTCAGAGTCTGTCAGGAGGCACTGGCCAATATTGCCAGATATGCAGATACGGCCAAGGCAGAAATGACATTCACATGGGGGAAAGGTTATTTAGCGGTGAGCATATGTGATCAGGGTAAAGGATTTGATGTAGGGAAAGTACAGGAACAATCAATGGGCCTTGCTGCCATGAGAGAAAGGATGCAATTGATCGGCGGGGAATGGACTCTTACTTCCTCCATCGGCGCAGGAACAGCGATTGAACTTTATCTTCCGATATAAATCCGCGGAGTTTGCGGGATATATTAATTGATTAGTTGAAATATCCGCCAACGAATTTGTTAATAAAAATGGGGATTGCATAGCGCAATCCTTTTTTTATTATCCTATGTTTTGAAAATATGTTAAAATACCTTGACATATAAAAAACAACTTAAACAAGTTAGATATAAGAAAATCGAAAATACTTTTGGGGGAGATGTCTTGTTAAAAATACTGCTTTGTGATGATCATGCCGTGGTAAGAATGGGCTTGAAGATGCTCTTGAACAATCATCCGGATCTTGAGGTTGTTGGTGAGGCCTCTGAAGGGAATGAAGGAATTCAAAAAGCACTTGAGCTAAAACCAGATGTAGTGATTATGGATTTAAGCATGCCTCATGGAAAAGATGGTCTGTCTGCCACTGCGGAATTAAAAAGGCTTTTGCCTGAAACGATGATATTAATCCTTACCATGCATGATGATGAAGAATATTTATTCAGAGCCATTCAAGCAGGGGCATCCGGCTGTATTTTAAAAAGTGCCCCGCACGATGAACTTCTTGGTGCGATCCGTTCGGTGGCAGAAGGACAGGCTTACCTCCATCCATCCGCCACAAAACGTTTAATGGAAGAATATATTTCTGGTGTCAAACATGGAAATGCGGATACGTTTCAATTATTATCAGACCGGGAAAAGGAAGTCCTTACATATATTGCAAAGGGCTTTTCAAATAAGGAAATTGCCGAGCAGCTTATTCTTAGTGTAAAAACTGTTGAATCGCATAAAGGAAAAATCATGGAAAAGCTGCAGATGAAAACGCGGCCAGAGCTTGTTGAATATGCCTTGAAAAAGGGGTTATTAGGTTATGGAATATAAAGGAATGTTTCCAAGTTGAATCGATCAGCCGAAATGGAAAAAGTATGTCAAGCCATCTTAGCTAAACTTGACGCAGATTTTGCAGGTATTGCCTTACAGAACAGGTTAAGCCCTGATGTACAATGGCATCATGCGGCTGGAAACAGGAATGAAAAGTATAAACGAATCACCGTTCGGTATGGGAAGGGAATTGCTGGAAAGGTTATCTCAACGGGTAGCCCAATCATCATCAGCCATTTTCCTGAGGGCATTACAGGCAAAGCCTTAGAATATCCAATTATGCTGGCTGAAGGACTGCTTCATGCCTATGCGGCACCCATTTATTATAAAGGAAAACCAAAAGGGGTATTGCTTGTTGGGAGACGAGGCCGTGCTCCAATGACAGAACAAGAGCAGCATATGGTTAACCAGGAAGTGAAAAAAATCGAAAGCAGTATAGAGGGCTTGTTTTCAGGAGGAGATAATGAATAACATTCAGCAGACACAAAAGGGAAATCGGCTTCCATATGATTCTAATTTAACCGATTTATCATACGCACTTGATGAATCAACGATCGTTGCTTTTACCGATTCAAAAGGAATCATTACGTATGTGAATGAAAAGTTTTGCAAGGTATCTAAATACCTAAAAGAGGAATTGATTGGCAAAGACCATCGGATTATTAATTCAGGACACCATCCAAAGGAATTTATGAAGGATCTCTGGCGGACTATTGGTTCTGGAAATGTTTGGCGGGGAGAAATTAAAAACCTGGCCAAGGATGGGACGTTTTATTGGGTAGATACGACTATCGTTCCTTTTTTAAATGAAAACGGAAAACCAGCTAAATACTTAGCAATTAGATATGAAATTACAGAACGAAAGCGGATTGAAGAGGAACTGCAGAGGATGATGACAAGAATCATTGATGTTCAGGAAGAGGAAAGACGGCGTTTTTCAAGGGAACTTCATGACGGAATTGGTCAAAATCTTTACAGTCATCTTATCACTCTCCAGCGTCTGCAGGCAGAAGTTAATCACCCATTAATTGGGCAATTACTGGATGAGTCAACGGAAATTATTGAGGATTTGCGCAGTCTTTCCTGGGAGCTGCGTCCATCAGTCCTTGATGATCTTGGATTGGTCCCTGCGATTCGCTCCTATTTGGTTCGTTTTGCAGAACATTATAAAATTAATGTCCATTTTGACTGCCATTTGAAAAATCGTCTAAGCTCCAATAAGGAGATAACGATTTACCGGATTGTTCAGGAATGCTTAACAAATATCCGTAAATATGCAGAAACAGATGAGGCATCCGTTATCATTCGTGAAATAGACAATGTTGTCCGCCTTGTGATAGAAGATCAGGGAAAAGGCTTTGATCCGGAAAAAATGGAGCGGGGAGTAGGGCTTTTCAGTATGGAAGAAAGAGCCCGGGCGGCCAATGGGACTGTCTCAATTCAATCAGAAGAAGGCAGAGGCACAAAAATAATAATGGAAGTACCAGTTGATTAAAAAGTTGAACATAGTGTCTAATCTAAAAGGTTCGGTTTTATAACTGAGCCTTTTTTTGTCCATGAAATTAAATTAGAATTGTAAAGATCATGTAAATTTTGCAGAGCACGGATTGAAAATGCTGATTTTATAAAGTAGAATTTCGTTATCGGTTTTCGATATTGAAATGCGATATCGCTGGGAGGTGATAATTTTGGAGGATAAAGTATTGCGGAAGTTATTTCTAGGCTTTATCCACATACATATTTTGCATCACGCAAAGGAACATCCTATTTATGGTGCGTGGATGGTCGATGAGCTGAAGGAACATGGCTACAATATTAGCTCCGGTACACTATATCCAATCCTGCATTCCATGGAATCAGATGGACTGTTGAGTAAAGAAGACCGCAATGTAGAAGGGAAAATTAGAAAATACTACCGCACGACTGAAAAGGGGAATGACATTCTAGATGATGCCAGGAAAAAGGCTTATGAGCTTTTTAAAGAAATAAAAGACTAAATAAAGAAGGTGAGATGGTGAAAGAAAAGAAAACAAACGGGGGATTAAGCGCTCTTTTAGAGATTCTTCTCGTTTCCACAAGACTTGGATTAACCTCATTTGGCGGTCCAGTCGCTCATTTAGGCTACTTTCATAATGAATATATCCGCAGAAGAAAGTGGATGGATGAAAAAAGCTATGCGGATCTAGTTGCTTTATGTCAATTTCTCCCGGGACCGGCAAGCAGTCAGGTTGGAATTGGGATCGGGGTAATGCGGGCAGGTGTTTTAGGTGGAATCGTATCCTTTATTGGGTTTACGCTGCCATCTGTTATTGCTCTTATCCTTTTTGCTTTAATTCTTCAAGGATTAGATGTTTCCGATGCCGGCTGGATACACGGATTAAAGATCGTAGCAGTTGCGGTTGTAGCTCAGGCGATATTAGGAATGGCACAAAAGCTTACACCAGATTTAAAAAGAAAGGCAATTGCTTTGCTGGCTTTAGTTGCCGTGCTTTTATGGCAAACAGCCTTCACACAGGTTGGGGTTATTCTTATCGCTGCGTTTTTAGGCTATCTTTTTTATAAGGATCATAACGGCACCGAAGATACAGACATTAAGGTCCCTATTTCTAAAGGGTTTGCCACCGGCTGTTTAGTCCTGTTTTTTGGACTGCTGATCCTATTGCCGGTATTAAGAGAAATGACAGCACACCATTGGATTGCCATTTTTGATAGTTTTTATCGCTCGGGTTCTTTAGTCTTTGGCGGCGGTCATGTTGTTTTACCATTATTAGAACGGGAATTTGTACCAACGGGATTCTTGAGTGAAGAAGCATTTTTAGCTGGCTACGGAGCGGCACAGGCTGTACCTGGACCTTTATTTACTTTTGCTGCCTACCTTGGTGCCGTAATGGATGGATGGCAGGGCGGACTTTTAGCAACATTAGCTATCTTTTTACCTGCTTTTCTGCTTATTTTAGGGACACTGCCGTTTTGGGACTTATTACGGAAAAATCCGAAGATTAAAGGAGCATTAATGGGTGTAAATGCTGCAGTTATTGGCATTTTAATTGCTGCTTTTTATCATCCGATTTGGATCAGCTCGATCCTAGCTCCGATTGATTTTGCATTTGCTGCGGTTTTATTCAGTATGCTGGTGTACTGGAAACTGCCTCCTTGGATTGTTGTATTAGCAGGGGCCGTTGGCGGATGGATTTTATCAATCTTATAATGAAATGCCCGAAAACGCTGCCGAAAAGGCAGTGTTTTTTTATTAATTATGTTTTTGAAAAATAATTTTACATAAAAAAATGAATGGTTGCAAAAATACCATTTTCCATCTATAGTAAGTAAACGGTATTGGTTAAAATTAGAAATAAAAGCGGGAGGGTATGATTTATGGAAAATAAATTACCTCACACGTTTGAAGTCATTGATTTATGCTTGCGGGCAGGAAAAATCATGCTGCAGTGCGGCGCTGAGACCTATCGGGTGGAGGATACGATGACAAGAATAGCCGCATCGTTCGGCATTCCTCAATCACATAGTTACGTAACACCCACAGGAATTATTTTTTCGATTGATGGCACAGAGCCGGCAAAATTTATCCGAATATCTGAACGGACGACAGATCTCTATAAAGTAACATTGGTTAACAGCATCTCTAGAAAAATAGCAAGCGGGGATTTGAACGCTAAGGATGCATTAACTAGGCTCAAAGAAATTGAAGCAGCCAATTATGCTTTTCCAATATACCAGCAGATTCTGGCAGCAGCACTATCCAGCGGCTGTTTTTTATTGATGTTTATGGGCCTGTGGAATGATTTTATCCCTGCTGTTGTCACAGGGGGCTTAGGTTTTATCTGTTTTATCTATGTGCAGCAGGCAGTGAAAATTAAATTTTTCTCCGAATTCATCGCAGCCCTTGTCATTGGAATCAGTTCCTACCTTTTTGTCATGACAGGGATTGGTGCCCAATTTGATAAAATTGTCATCGGTTCGGTGATGCCGCTTGTTCCGGGCCTCGTGATTACGAATGCTGTTAGAGATTTAGTGGCCGGACATTTAATAGCTGGCTTATCAAAGGGAGCAGAGGCTTTTTTAACAGCTTGCGCCATTGGAACTGGGGTTGCTGTTGTTGTTGCCTTTATGAGCTAAGGTTAACCTGCAGCTGGGTTTTATACGTTAATTTCATGCTATCGGGGGAAAAAACAAATGTTGGTACAATTAATCACTAGCTTTGTTGCTTCAGCCGCTTTTGCGCTGCTATTTAATGCGCCGAAAAAATCATTGTTGAAATGCGGGTTTGTTGGTATGGCTGGCTGGTTTGTCTATGTATGGCTAGTTGGCAAACATTATGATTCGGTGGTTGCTTCGTTTATTGCAGCGATAATCATAGCGATTATCAGCCAAATTTTTGCTAAGGTTTATAAGACACCTGTCATTATTTTCAGCATCTCTGGGATCATACCGCTCGTTCCGGGCGGTACAGCCTATGATGCAATGCGTAAATTCGTGGAAAATGACTATAATATGGCCATTCAGCTTGCGGCTAAAGCATTCATGATCTCTGGTGCCATTGCTGTTGGGCTAGTGATCTCTGAGGTTTTAAATCAGCTTCTTTTGAAGAAGAGATAATCAGACTAATAGAAAAAACGGCTGTTTATTCCCAACAGCCGTTTTTTCAATGTGTTCAGGAAGACATGACCTGCCCGCCGTTTACATGGATGGTTTGCCCTGTGACGAATCGTGAATCATCAGAGGCTAGATAAACATAAGCAGGTGCTAGTTCAAATGGCTGACCTTGACGTTTCATCGGGTTTCCTGCCTGTGTTACCTCATCGCTTGAAAAACTTGAAGGAATCAGAGGTGTCCAAACTCTGCCGGGAGCTACAGCGTTCACACGGATGCCTTTACCGACCAAATTGTTTGCTAAAGCACGGGTAAAGCCAATAATGGCTCCTTTTGTCGCTGTATAATCAATTAATTGTTCGTTTCCATAATAAGTAACAACAGAAGCTGTATTTATAATGGAGCTGCCGGCTTTTAAGTGGGGCAGTGCAGCACGGGTTGTATAAAAATGAGAATAAACATTTACTTTAAACGTTTGATCGAATTGTTCGTCGGTGATATCAAGCAAACTCAATTGCTGAAACTGGATCCCAGCATTATTACAAAGAACATCAAGACGTCCAAAAGTTTTAACAGTGTCTTCGACAATACCTTTGCAATGCTGTTTATCTCTTAAATCGCCTGGGAGCAATAAACAGCTCTGGCCAAGTTCTTCGATCCGTGTCTTGGTCCGGTTCGCATCTTCATGTTCGTCTAGGTAAGAAATCGCAACATGGCATCCTTCTTTTGCGAAAGCAATGGCAGCAGCTGCTCCAATTCCGCTGTCCCCGCCCGTTATCAATGCAGCCTTGCCGGCTAGTTTGCCAGAACCCTTGTAATTGGGGTTTTCAATTATTGGCCGGGGCACCATTAAGCTTTCTACACCAGGCTGACGGTACTGGCGCTGTTCCGGAACTGTAATAGGTACATCTTCATAACGTGTGATTTTTCCGTAATTAGGATACATCGGATAACCTTGAATCATGTTATCTTTGGGGTTATCTTTTGACATGTCCAATCCTCCTCAAAAAGTTCCATTTCCGGATACCATATGCACAAAAGTCCATTTGGTTCACGGGAGAATGGACAGGCTCTTTGCCGGCACATTTGAATATAGTAGGGTGAAAAATAAAATTTTTGAGGAGGAAAGCTGTGCAAAACTATTACTATGATCCTGAGGTAAAAATTCTATTAATAAATCAGTCTGATGAAAAAGTTCAAGTGCACTATAATGAAAGCTACACCTTTACATTGCCTTTCATTGGGATAAGACCGCCGTATTACATTCATCCGCGATATGAACCAGAATATCCGGTGATCTAGTAAAAGAAGCAGCTTGTGAGTGCAAGCTGCTTCTTTTATGATTCTTACTAGAATAGCAATTGGCCACGACTGTATATTCTTAATAAAAATGCTCTCACAATTTGAATATAGAAAAAAGGTATTGTTATTTTTAGTAAATTCATTGATAATCATATATTGAGTTAAAAACTCACCTCTAGTATGAACCGAAATGGGGGATGATGATGAAAATTCGTGTTTCAGCTGTGCAGTATCATCTGCATACGATTGAATCATTTGAGGATTTTGCCAAGCAATGTGAACATTATATTAAAACCGCTCAGGAATTTGGATCTGAATTTATTTTGTTCCCTGAGTTTTTTACAACTCAGCTTCTGTCCATTGGAAATGGAAATGGACAAAGTCTATCCATAAATGAACTTCCAGATTTTACTGAACAATATAGAGAGCTATTTTCCAAGTTTGCTAAAGAGACAAACACCCATATCATTGCTGGTACGCATGTGCTAAAGAAAAATGGCCGCCTCTACAATGTGGCGCATTTATTTTATCCGGATGGCAGAATTGCCGAGCAGGCCAAGCTGCATATCACGCCAACTGAGGTGGAAGAGTGGAATATGTCGGCTGGCGAAGGGCTGCAGGTATTTGATACTGAAAAAGGCCGCATTGCTGTTTTGACATGCTATGATATCGAATTTCCTGAGATTGTCCGGATGGCAAAAGCAAAGGGAGCTGATGTTGTCTTCTGTCCATCTTGCACAGACGATCGCCACGGCTTCCACCGTGTTCGCTATACCTGTCATGCGCGTGCTATTGAAAATCAGGTATATGTGGTTGTAACAGGAACAGTCGGTTCATTGCCAACGGTTGATTTCATGCGCGGCAATTTTGGCCAGGCAGCTGTCATTTCTCCAAATGATGTTCCCTTCCCGCCAAAAGGGATTTTGGTGGAAGGGGAAATCAACGATGACATGGTCGTGACAGCGGATCTGGATCTTGACCTGCTATACGAGGTGCGAGAAAAGGGCTCAGTCACAACATGGCGTGATCGAAGAACAGATTTATATATTGATTGGGAAAAAGACGAGGCTTGAGTATGGCTTACCGGAATGAATTTTATGTATTTGATGATGGGAAGCCTGTACAATCGGTTATTCGCAACTATACAAAAGATGATTTTCATGAATTGATTCAAATCCAGGCGGAATGTTTTCCGCCTCCTTTTCCATCTGAATTATGGTGGAACGAGGAGCAATTAACGAATCATGTAGCATTATTTCCAGAGGGTGCACTATGTATTGAGGTGGATGGCCAGTTGGCTGGATCGCTGACAGGTGTTTGTGTGGACTTTGATCCAAATCACCCGTCTCACCGCTGGGAAGATGCAACAGACAGCGGATATATCAGAAACCATAATCCTAAGGGAAATACCCTATACATTGTTGATATCAGTGTCCGTCCAAAGTTCCGCAAGCTTGGTCTTGGAAAACATATGATGCAGTCGATGTATCAGGTTGTTGTCCAGCTTGGCTTGGTGAGGCTGCTTGGCGGGGGAAGAATGCCTGGCTACCATAGGGCTGCAAACGACCTGGAACCGTCGGAATATTTGGATAAGGTGGTGCAAGGGGAGCTGAAGGATCCGGTTATCACTTTTCTTTTACGTTGCGGAAGAACGCCTATTGCGATTGTTGAGAATTACTTAGACGATGAAGAATCGTTAAATCATGCTGTTTTAATGGAATGGAAAAATCCATTTAAATAAACGATGAAGGAGCAGTCACAGAGTGGAATATATCAGAATTACTAGTATTGAAGATCCATTGTTTACAAAAATGCACGATCTGATGAAGGAAGTTTTTCCTCCGGAAGAGGTATTAGAATTTGACTTATGGAAGGAACCGTTAGAGGATCCAGGCATCCGTGTCTTTGTGGCCGTTTTTGAGGATGAGGTTGTTGGAGCGACTGAGTATCGGTACTATCCTGACTGGAATATTGCCATGACTGATTTTACAATTGTTGGCCGTCAGGGTCTAAGCCTTGGACGCTTCCTAGCTAAAAACCGCGAAAAGGATTTAAATGAATTGGCACGTGCCAACGGAAAAGAGCTTTTTGGCATGTTCGCAGAAATCTATGACCCATACCAAGTGGAAAACCATGAATTCGGCGGCGTAATGACAATGAATCCTTTTGTCCGCCGTGAAGTCCTGTCCCATCTTGGCTATAAGAGTTTGGATCTTAGCTATGTTCACCCATCATGGGAAAATAACGGAGAAGCCGTTAAAGGACTAAATTTCTGCTTTATGCCGACAGACGACGCTTTGACTGAAGTTTCGGCCAAGCTAGTCGCAGACTTTTTAACAACCTACTACTCAGTGTTATCCAATAAACCGCAAGAATGGCTGGAAATGATTGAAGGTATTAAAAATAAGGAAACAATTCGTTTGCTTCCTTTGTAATAGGTTCATATAGGTAATATAGTTTAAGGGCCGTAATTTCGTTATGGCCCTTGTTTTATTTGATATTTTTAGGCAGTCAGAAAGAATGGGGTATTTAGACAGTTTTACAGAAAAAACGAGTCTAGTCCAGTTAAAAAGAAGGGTCTATTCTGACAGCTTTTATAAAAAACGAGCAAGGCTAGTCAAAAAGAAGGGTTGATTCTGACAGAGTTAACAAAAAACGAGCAAGGCTAGTCAAAAAGAAGGGTTGATTCTGACAGAGTTAACAAAAAACGAGCAAGGCTAGTCAAAAAGAAGGGTTGATTCTGACAGC
>Ga0182742_1000892_pt1 | contig 42065 bp, 37 predicted proteins | sample eDN5th37CBELigMG_FD_128880 | JGI IMG/M metagenome (GOLD analysis project Ga0182742, IMG submission 128880) | Enriched Miracle-Growth compost microbial communities from Emeryville, California, USA - eDNA 5th pass 37_C BE-Lig MG (version 2)... ... | reverse complement strand
CGCCGCGTCCGCGACCTCACGCCGTACCTCGGCCAGGAGATCGAGGCGAAGATCCTCGAGCTCGACAAGAACCGCAACAACGTCGTGCTCTCGCGCCGCGCGCTGCTCGAGCAGACGCAGTCCGAGTCGCGTTCCACGTTCCTCGCCAACCTGCACCCGGGCCAGATCCGCAAGGGCGTCATCTCGTCGATCGTCAACTTCGGTGCGTTCGTCGACCTCGGTGGCGTCGACGGCCTCGTGCACGTCTCCGAGCTCTCGTGGAAGCACATCGAGCACGCCAGCGAGGTCGTCGAGGTCGGCCAGGAGGTCACCGTCGAGGTGCTCTCCGTCGAGCTCGACCGCGAGCGCGTCTCCCTGTCGCTCAAGGCGACGCAGGAGGACCCGTGGCAGGTCTTCGCCCGGACCCACGCGATCGGCCAGGTCGCACCGGGCAAGGTCACCAAGCTCGTCCCCTTCGGTGCCTTTGTGCGCGTCGCGGACGGCATCGAGGGCCTCGTGCACATCTCCGAGCTGTCGGCGAAGCACGTCGAGCTCGCCGAACAGGTCGTGTCGGTGGGCGAGGACGTCTTCGTCAAGGTTATCGACATCGACCTCGAGCGTCGCCGCATCTCCCTCTCGCTCAAGCAGGCGAACGAGGGCGTCGACCCGGAGGGCACCGAGTTCGACCCGGCGCTCTACGGCATGCCGACCGAGTACGACGAGCAGGGCAACTACAAGTACCCGGAGGGCTTCGACCCCCAGACGGGCGAGTGGCTCGAAGGCTTCGACGAGCAGCGGGCGAAGTGGGAGGCGGACTACGCCGCGGCCCAGGCGCGCTGGGAGGCGCACAAGAAGCAGGTCGCCACGGCCGCCGAGGCCGAGGCAGCCGCCCCTGCCGCTGGTGCGGGCTCCGGCTTCTCGAGCGACTCCAGCGGCGCCGGCACCCTCGCCGACGACGAGGCGCTGGCGGCACTCCGGGATCAGCTCGCCGGGAACTGACGACAGCACCACTGACCTGCGGGCCGGGCCTCGACAGAGTCCCGGCCCGCAGGCTGTTAGCGTCTCCACCATGTCCTCCATCTCGCGGATGCTGAGCCACCGGGCGAGCTCCGCGGACGCCCACGGCATCCGCGTGATCCAGCTCCTCATCGGTGGCACGCTCCTCATCGGCTGTGTGCTCGTCATGATGGACAGCCAGTCGGAGCAGATTGAGTTGCTCCTCATCGGCATCGCCATCGCGTTCCTCGGCACGGGCGCCGCGGTCGCCCTGCCCTGGCATCGGTGGCCACTGTGGGTGACCAGTGTGATTCCCGCCCTCGACATCATCGCGATCGGCGTGCTCCGGGAGGCGAGCCCTTCGGCGGGCTTTGCCCTGCTGTGGGCGTTCCCGGCGATGTGGGCGGCATGGACGTGGGGCATCCCCGGTGCGGTCGGATCGACGGTCGTGATCTCGCTGCTGTACTGGATCGGCACGGCGGTGTACGCGATGCGGGAATTCACGGCGGCGGCGGTGCTGCTCCCACTGAGCATCGCCGCGGCGACCGCGCTCGCCTACCTGTACGCGCAGCGCACGGCCGCGCAGCGCCGACTCCTCGAGCGACAGTCGCTCGCGCTGCGCAGCGCCGTCGAGCGGGCGACCCGCGAGGAATCCCTGCTCGGCGAAGTGCTCGACGCCGTCGATTTCGGCGTGGCCAAGGTGAGCGCCCGCGGCGAGGTGCTGCTGGCGAATGCGGCGAGCACCGCATTCATGCGGCTGCGACGCGATGCTGGTGACGCGGTGTACGCGGCCGATGGCCTCACCCGGATCGACCCCGAGGCGAGCCCGAACCTGCGGGCACGGCGAGGCGAACTGTTCGAGGGCGAGCTGGCCTGGTTCGGGGCGGCCGGTGAGGATCGTCGCGCGCTGCGCACGACCTCACGCGTGCTCACCGCGGGTGAGGCAGGGGAGCGGCTCATCATCACGACGGACGTCACCGAGGAGCAGCTCGCGCTGCGCTCCCGCAATGACCTCGTGTCCTCCGTCTCCCACGAGCTGCGCACGCCACTCACCTCAATCCTCGGCTACCTCGAACTCGCCATTGACAACCCAGCGCTGCCCGATGCGGTGCGGCCGAACCTGCAGATCGCGGAGCGCAATGCCGAGCGACTCCTCGAGCTCGTCACCAACATCCTCACGGCACCGGCCTACACCCGCAGCGGGGTCGAGATCCGCCTCGACCCCCGCCCCTTCGAGATGTCCTCGCTCGTGCGCGAATGCCTCGTCGATCTCGAGTCACGCGTCGCGGCGGCCGGGCTTACGCTCGACCTCACCGGCGTCGAGGAGGCACCCGTCTACGGGGACCCGAAGCGCATCGCACAGGTCATCGAGAATCTGGTGTCGAACGCGATCAAGTACAACCGCGAGCACGGCCGCATCGACATCGGCGTGAGGCGCGACGGCGCCCACACCTGGGTCGTGGTGCGGGACACCGGCCAGGGCATCGCCAAGGGCGAGCTCGGTCAGGTCTTCGACCGGTTCTTCCGCTCCGACGCGGTCCGCAACACCTCGACGCACGGACACGGGCTCGGGCTGGCGATCAGCCGCGACATCGTGCGTGCGCACGGCGGGGAGATCACCGTGCAATCCACGCCCGGCGAGGGCACGACCTTCATCGTGCGGCTGCCCGCGCAGGACCCGAAAGCAGCACGGTCGTGATCAGCCGACTCGATGAGCTGACGATGCTCTTTGCGACGAGCCTCGTCGTGCTGATCGCCGTCGTCGCCTTCCTCGCCGGGACCGCGGTGCGGCGGACGCGGGCGGCGGGGCGGCACTGGGCCTTCGCATTCCTCGCCCTCGGTGTCGCGGCGTTCGCACGCTTTGCCGCCGAAGCGGTCGACGCCGACGGCTGGGGCGCGTTGGCGCTCAGCGATGTGTGCACCGCGAGCTTCTTCGGGGCGATGTGGGGCGGGATGCGCCGATACAACGGGCGTCGCAGCGTCGTCTCGACCACGGTCTGGGTGCTGCTGGCGCTCCTGCTCGCAGTCACGACGGGCATCGCCGGGACCATCGGGGAGCCGGTGATGCGCACCCTGCCGCTCATGGTGGTGAGCGGCGTGCTCGCGGTGCTCGGTGCGATCGAACTGCGCCGGGGTCGGCTGGGCCGGAGCGACACGCTGCTCCTGACGATCGTCCTCGGTGCCACGGGGCTCGTCAGCGCCCTGCGGTGCGCGGTGATCCTGCTGCCCGTCACCCTGCCGGCCGGGGCCGGGCAACCGACCTTGGTGGATGGCGCCATCATGATGTCGCTGGCGGTGGTCGGGACCATGACCATCGGGTCGCGACAAGCCGCCGACGACGCGGTCGAGTCACAGCCGATGAGCCTCGCCGCCGATAACCGGCCGGAGGGCATGCTCGTGCCGGATACCTTCCAGTCGCTCCTCAGCCTCCTCGCCCGTCGGGCGGAGAGCCGCGGCGAGGAGATCGCTGTGCTCGTCATGTCCACGATCGATATCCCGGGCGTGGGTGCGGCGCTCGGCGCTCCGCGGCAGGAGCGGTTCGAGACCGCCTGGCGAGAGAGCTGGCTCAGCCGACTCCCGGTCGGCGCGCTGCCGGGGGAGCCGGGACCGGGCTGCCTCGCGGCGATCCTTGCCCCGTCGACCGTCGGTGAGGCGCGTCGCATCGGCAATCGGGTGTACGGCCAGGTCGTCGAGGATCTCGTGCGGCTGGACGGGACGCTCCTCCCGGTGACCGGCATCGGCATCGCGCTGAGCGGCTCGATACCCGCCGCCGAGCTCGTGGCCTCGGCGCACGCGGCCGCGATCGCGTCGACGGCGAGTGCCGCACGCGGTGACCTCACGATGTCCGAGGACGAGGTCATCGAGCGGACGCTCCCGCCGCACCCGTGACTCGCGGGGTCAGCTCGCGGTGAGTCGGTAGCCGATGCCCCGGATCGTCTCGATCCAGGTCGGCGTGATCGCGGATTCACCGAGTTTGCGGCGGACATTCGCGACGTGGACCTCGATCGCCCGGGTGTCCTGCTCACTCACGTAGCCACCGTAACCGCGGTCGCCGTGGAGGTGGCGTGCGAGATCCTCCTTGCCGACGATCCGTCGGCCCGCGCGGAAGAGCTCATGGAGGATGTCGAACTCGCTCTTCGTCAGCTCGACCTCGTGACCCGTCACGCTGACGAGACGCAGTTCAGGGTGGAGGCGGAGGCCCCGGTGCTCAAGCCAGCCGGGGTACTGGTCCGCGTCTTTGGTCGCCGGCGCGGTTGCGGTCGCCGTGGCGCGCGCCGGATTGTTGGTGTGCCGAGGTCGTCGGAGCATCGCTTCGATGCGGGCGCGCAGCTCGCGCGGGCGGAAGGGCTTCGTCACGTAGTCGTCGGCGCCGGCCTGCAGCCCCTGCAGGACATCGACCTCGTCGGCGCGGGCGGTCAGCATGACGAGATAGGTGTCGCTGACGGCGCGGATCCGCTTCGCGGTCTCAAAGCCGTCCATGCCCGGCATGCTCACGTCGAGCGTGGTGACCGTGGGCGCGTGGGCCTCGACGAGCGCAAGTCCCTCGAGCCCGCTGGCGGCCGCGTGGACGACGAACCCCGCCTGCTGGAGCACTTCCACGAGCAGCCCGCGGATGTCCGCCTCGTCCTCGATCACGACGGCGGTCTGCGGCGCATTCATCGGCGTGGCCTCCGGACGTGGGTTAACGATCCTCAGTGGGGACGTGTCGGCGATGATATCGCGGAAGCGCGCGTGGAATGCGCCGCCAGGCCGCGCACGCGGCGTCGACGTGACCTCGCTGTGGCCCTGCACCGGTGACGGCTCGCTTCCTGGCGTCGCTCGAGCAGCGACACCCCTCGTGGGTCGGGGATCGCTGACGCTCGGGTCACGTCAGTGGCTCTCACGGTAGGCGCGATGGCGCAGGACCGCCTCAGGATTGGCTCAGGATTGCCGCAGTTCGTGCGATGGCTCGCCAGGGTCAGGGGTGGTGAGCCTCGCGCGCCGACGTGCCGGGAGCCGCCGAATCGCGACGACCGCGATGACGATCACGAGCGCTAGGACGACGAGCACGGCGATGGGGAAGAGGATCGCGCTCAGGCTCAGGGTCACGGCAGCGCCATCCTCCGCGATCGAGGCGACGGGCGCCGCAGCACCGCCGGTGACCGCGTTGAGCGTCGCGCGGGTCGTCAGCTTGAGCAGATGCGTGCCGAGTGCGAGCACGACCCCGATGACGACGGGCACCCACTGGTTCGACTGGAAGAAGCTGGCCGGGTCCTGCACGAGTGCCGTCGTGGCCCCGCTGCTCGCCCCGAAGGCGATGCCCCCGGCCGCCGGTCGGATGACGGTCTGGACGACGTCATTGACCGCGTCGACCCACGGCACCTTGTCGGCGACGAGGTCGAGGATGAGCAGGACGAGCATGATGACGATGACCCACTCGTTCTCGAGCCAGCGCCAGGCCTCCGGCAGATCGAATCCGGGGATGAAGTGGCCCGCGACGCCGAGCGCGACCATGGGGAGGAATGCGCGGAATCCGGCGGAGATCGCCAGCCCGGTGCCCATGAGCGTGGCGAGCAGCGCCTCCATGGCGGGAACGCTAGCACGAGCCTCCTAGGCTGGGCGGATGCAGGTCATCGCGCTCACCGGGGGAATCGCCTCCGGCAAGTCGCTCGTCGCCGATCGACTGCGCGAGCTCGGCGCGGTCCTCGTCGACGCGGATGTCCTCGCGCGGGAGGCGGTCGCGCCCGGGACCCCCGGCCTGGCGGCGGTCGCGGCGGAGTTCGGTGACGCGGTGTTGCAGGCGGACGGCTCGCTCGACCGGCCGGCGCTCGGCGCCCTCGTCTTCGGGGCCCCGGACCGGCTCGCGGCGCTCAACGCGATCGTGCACCCGGAGGTCGCCCGCCTGTCGCGCGCGGCCATCGCCGCCGCCGGAGAGACGGATCCCGATGCGATCGTCGTGTACGACATCCCGCTGCTCGTCGAGACGGGACGTCACCTGCGTGACCGCTTCGACCGCATCGTCACGGTCGAGGCGGATGAGGACACCCGTGTCCGACGCATGGTCGAGCATCGGGGGCTTGATGAGGCCGCGGCTCGCGCGCGCATCGCATCGCAGGCGAGCGAGGCCGAACGCCAGGCGATTGCCAGCGATGTCATCGACAACAACGGGACGGTGGCGGCGACGATCGCGCAAGTCGATGCGCTCTGGGCGGAACTGACGGGCTGATGTCAGTGGCCCCGTCTAGCCTTGACGGGTGGACGCGACACGTGCGGTGCGGCCCTTCGAGGTCATCAGCGAGTATTCGCCGAGTGGCGATCAGCCGCAGGCGATCGCGGAGCTCGCCGCGCGGGTGAATGCGGGGGAGACGGACATCGTCCTCCTCGGCGCCACCGGCACCGGCAAGTCCGCGACGACGGCCTGGCTCATCGAGCAGGTGCAGCGCCCGACGCTCGTGCTCAGCCACAACAAGACGCTCGCGGCGCAGCTGGCCAACGAATTCCGCGAGCTCCTCCCGCGGAACGCGGTCGAGTACTTCGTCAGCTACTACGACTACTACCAGCCGGAGGCCTACGTCCCGCAGACGGACACCTTCATCGAGAAGGACTCGTCGATCAACGCGGAGGTGGAGCGGCTCCGCCACTCCACGACGAATGCGCTGCTGTCGCGTCGCGACGTCGTCGTCGTCTCGACCGTCTCCTGCATCTACGGCCTCGGCGCCGCGGAGGACTACCTTGCGGCGATGGTCGCACTGCAGGTGGGCGACCGCATCGACCGCGAGGTCCTTATTCGTCGTTTCATCGACATGCAGTACGAGCGCAACGATTACGACTTCTCCCGCGGCAAATTCCGCGTCAAGGGCGACACGATCGAGATCATCCCGGTCTACGAGGAGCTCGCCGTGCGCATCGAGCTCTTCGGCGACGAGATCGAAGCGATCCACCACCTGCACCCGATCACCGGCAATGTCCTCGAGCGGCTCGACGCCGTCTCGATCTTCCCCGGCACGCACTATGCCGCGAGCCCCGACATGGTGCGCCGCGCGACGGGCACCATCCGCGAGGAGCTCGCCGCGCGGCTCGCCGAGCTCGAGCGGCAGGGCAAGCTGCTCGAGGCGCAGCGGTTGCGCATGCGCACGGCGTTCGACCTCGAGATGCTCGAGCAGATCGGCTTCTGCTCCGGGATTGAGAACTACTCGCGGCACTTCGAGGACCGACAGCCCGGGGAGCCGCCCCACACGCTGCTCGACTACTTCCCCGAGGACTTCCTCGTCGTCATCGACGAGTCCCATGTCACGGTGCCGCAGATCGGTGCGATGTACGAGGGCGACGCCTCGCGCAAGCGCACCCTCGTCGAGCACGGCTTCCGGCTGCCGAGTGCGCTCGATAATCGGCCACTCAAGTTCGATGAGTTCCTCGCTCGCGTCGGGCAGAAGGTGTACCTCTCGGCGACCCCCGCGGCGTACGAGCTCGGACTGTCCGACGGCGTCGTCGAGCAGGTCATCCGGCCGACCGGACTCGTCGACCCCCTCGTCGTCGTCAAGCCCTCGAAGGGCCAGATCGATGATCTCCTCGAGCAGATCCGGCAGCGCGTCGAGCGTGACGAGCGGATCCTCGTCACGACGCTGACGAAGAAGATGGCGGAGGAGCTGACCGAATATCTCGCTGAGCACGGCGTGCGCGTCCGCTACCTCCACTCCGACGTCGACACGCTGCGTCGCGTCGAGCTGCTGACCGAGCTGCGGGCGGGGGTCTACGACGTGCTCGTCGGCATCAACCTGCTCCGGGAGGGACTCGACCTCCCGGAGGTGTCGCTCGTGGCGATTCTCGACGCGGACAAGGAGGGCTTCCTGCGCTCCTCGACCTCCCTCATCCAGACGATCGGGCGGGCCGCCCGCAACGTCAACGGCGAGGTGCACATGTACGCCGACCGCGTGACGGCGTCGATGGCGTCCGCGATCGAGGAGACGAATCGTCGGCGCGCGAAGCAGGTCGCCTACAACGAGGAGCGCGGGATCGATCCGCAGCCGCTGCGCAAACGCATCCGGGACATCACCGCAGTGCTCGCGCGCGAGGAGGCGGACACCGCGGCGCTCCTCGGCGACCGACCGCGCCCCGGCGCGCCGACGCCGCTGCGCGGCGGCATCTCCGCCGGCGGTGCTGCCGAGCTCGAGGCGCAGATCGCCGACCTCAACGCGCAGATGCTCGCGGCCGCGGAAGAGCTGAAGTTCGAGCTCGCGGCCCGCCTCAGGGATGAGCTCCAGGACCTCAAGAAGGCGCTGCGGCAGCTCGAGGCGGCGGGTCACGTCACGTGACGGGCAGCCGTCGAAGGTATATTCGAGTCATTGTCCGTCTGCCGTCATGAGCCAGTTGAGGATGCTCCTGTGTCGATCACCCCGGTGAAGAGCCAGCACAAGCTGAGCGTGCGCGGGGCCCGCGTACACAATCTGAAGGATCTCGACGTCGAGCTCCCGAGGGACGCCCTCATCGTCTTCACCGGGCTGAGCGGCTCGGGGAAGTCGTCCCTCGCATTCGACACGATCTTCGCGGAGGGGCAGCGCCGCTACGTCGAATCGCTGTCGGCCTACGCCCGGCAGTTCCTCGGGCAGGTCGATCGGCCCGACGTCGACTTCATCGAGGGGCTCTCGCCGGCCGTCTCGATTGACCAGAAGTCGACGAACCGCAACCCGCGCTCGACCGTCGGCACGATCACCGAGATCTACGACTACATGCGACTGCTGTGGGCCCGCATCGGGCAGCCGCACTGCCCCGTGTGCGGGGAGCGGATCCAGCGGCAGACGGTGCAGCAGATCGCCGACACCCTCATGGAGCTGCCGGAGGGCACGCGCTACCAGGTCGTCGCGCCGGTCGTCGTCAAGAAGAAGGGCGAGTTCGTCGAGCTCTTCCAGGACCTGAGCGCCCAAGGATTCTCCCGGGCGATCGTCGACGGGCAGACGGCGCAACTCGCCGAGCCGCCGACCCTGAAGAAGCAGGTCAAGCACGACATCGCGGTCGTCGTCGACCGGCTCGTCGCCGGGCCCGAGCTGCTGACCCGGCTCACCGACTCGCTCGAGACCGCGTTGCGACTGACCGACGGGACGGTGTCGATCAATCTGGTCGATGAGACGGGCGACGCCGCGTGGCGCAGCTTCAGCGAACGACTGTCATGCCCGAATCGGCATCCGATCGCGCTGACGGAGATCGAGCCCCGCACCTTCTCGTTCAACGCGCCGTTCGGGGCGTGCCCCGCGTGCGACGGCATCGGGCATCGCATGGCGGTCGACACCGAGCTCGCGATCGGCGATCCGCGCAAGTCCATCGCCGAGGGCGTGATCCTGCCGTGGTCCCAGGCGGGTGGCAAGAGCCTCTTCGAATACTTCGACCGCATCCTCGGCGGGCTCGCCGAGGACCTGGACTTCTCGCTCGACACCCCTTGGCGGGACCTGCCCGAGGAGGTGCGCGACACGATCCTGCACGGGAAGGACTTCAAGGTCGTTGTCAAGTGGCGCAACCGCTTCGGCCGCGAGAATCGGTACACCGCCGGGTATGAGGGCGTCATCCCCTACGTCGAGCGCAAGTGGCTCGAAGTGCAGCAGCAGGGTGGTGGTGGCTGGGCGGAGCGGCTGCAAGCATTCCTCCGCGAGGTGCCGTGCGAGGTGTGCGGGGGCAAGCGGCTCAAGCCAGAGGTGCTCGCCGTCCTCGTCGGCGGCAGCTCGATCGCCGAGGTGACCGAGACGAGCCTGACCGAGGCCGCCGAGTTCTTCGCGACGGTCGAGCTCGATGATCGGCAGGCCATGATCGCGGCCGCCGTGCTGCGGGAGATCCGCGCGCGCCTCGACTTCCTGCTCGAGGTCGGGCTCGGCTACCTCGACCTCGGGCGGGCCGCGGCGACGCTCTCCGGCGGCGAGGCGCAGCGCATCCGGCTCGCCACCCAGATCGGCTCGGGGCTGACGGGCGTCCTCTATGTCCTCGACGAACCGTCGATCGGCCTGCACCAGCGGGACAATCACCGGCTCATCGACACGCTGATCAAGCTCAAGTCTTTGGGGAACACCCTCATCGTCGTCGAGCACGACGAGGACACCATCCGGACCGCGGACTGGGTCGTCGACATCGGACCGCTCGCGGGGGAGCGCGGCGGCGAGGTCGTCCACTCCGGCGACGTCGCGTCGCTCCTGAAGAACCCGCGCTCGATCACGGCCGACTACCTCACCGGACGGAAGGTCGTCCGGGTCCCCGCTACGCGCCGAGCCGTCGACCCAAGTCGGGTCATCACGGTCGAAGGCGCGCGGGCGAACAATCTCCGTGACGTGACCGTCGACTTCCCCCTCGGTGTCATGACCGCGGTGACGGGTGTGTCCGGCTCCGGCAAGTCGAGCCTCGTCAACGACATCCTCTACAAGGTGCTCGCCAACGAGCTCAACGGCGCCCGCCAGGTCGCGGGACGCCACGCGGGGGTGCAGGGGCTCGAGCAGCTCGACAAGGTCGTCCACGTCGATCAGGCGCCGATCGGCCGCACCCCGCGGTCGAACCCCGCGACCTACACCGGGGTCTTCGACAAGATCCGCGCGCTCTTCGCCGACACCCCCGACGCGAAGATGCGGGGCTACGCGCAGGGCCGCTTCTCATTCAACGTCAAAGGTGGGCGCTGTGAGCACTGCGCCGGCGACGGCACGATCAAGATCGAGATGAACTTCCTCCCCGATGTGTACGTCGCGTGCGAGGTCTGCAACGGTGCCCGGTACAACCGGGACACCCTCGCGGTGCGCTACAAGGGCAAGCACATCGCCGAAGTGCTCGACATGCCGATCGAGGAGGCCGCGGAGTTCTTCGAACCGATCAGCAGCATTCATCGCTACCTCAAGACGCTCGTCGATGTCGGGCTCGGCTACGTCCGGCTCGGGCAGTCCGCCACAACGCTCTCGGGCGGTGAGGCGCAGCGGGTGAAGCTCGCGACCGAGCTGCAGAAGCGCTCGAGCGGGCGCAGCGTCTACGTGCTCGACGAGCCGACGACGGGCCTCCACTTCGAGGACGTGCGGAAGCTGCTCGAGGTGCTCGACGGACTCGTCGACAAGGGCAACACGGTCATCGTCATCGAGCACAACCTCGATGTCATCGCGGCCGCCGACTGGGTCATCGACCTCGGCCCCGAGGGTGGCGCCGGAGGTGGCACGATCGTCGCGACAGGCACCCCCGAGCAGGTCGCGGCCGCACCGGGCAGTCACACTGGCACCTTCCTCCGAGCGCTCCTGCCCGCAAAGGCCGGCTGACATGGAGGAGGAGCTCGCCTGGCGACCGCGGTCGGGGGAGATCCCGACGAGTCCCGGCGTGTACCGCTTCCGGGACGCGAACGACCGCATCCTCTACGTCGGCAAGGCGAAGAATCTCCGGAACCGGCTCGCGAACTACTTCGCGCCGCTCTCCTCACTGCACGAGCGCACCCGCCACATGGTGCTGACGGCGAGAAATGTCGAATGGACGGTCGTCAACTCCGACTTCGAGGCGCTGCAGCTCGAGTGGACGTGGATCAAGGAGTTCGATCCGCCGTTCAACGTCCAGTACAAGGACGACAAGAGCTACCCCTACCTCGCGATCACGCTCGGCGCCGAGGTGCCGCGCGTCTTCGTCACCCGCACTCGCGGCATCAAGTACGCCCGGTATTTCGGCCCGTACTCCCGTGCCTGGGCGATCCGGGACACCGTCGACACGCTGCTCAAGGCCTTCCCGATGCGCTCCTGCACCGACGGCGTCTACGCGCGGGCCAAGCGCAGCGGTCGCCCCTGCCTGCTCGGTGACATCGGCAAGTGCGCGGCCCCGTGCGTCGGCCGGGTGAGCCAGGCGGAGCACAAGGCGATCGCGATCGATTTCGCGAGCTTCATCGAGGGCGGTGACCAGCGATTCATCAAGGACGCGCAGCGCCGTATGACGGAGGCGGCCGAGCGGCAGGAGTATGAATCCGCGGCCCGGTATCGCGACCAGCTGCAGGCCATGCAGTGGGCGCTCGAGCGCAATGCGGTCGTGCTCGACGACGCGCTCGATGCCGACTTCTTCGGCGTCGCCGATGATGAGCTCGCCGCTGCGGTGCAGCAATTCATCGTCCGCGGGGGGCGCGTGCGCGGTGTGCGGGGCTGGACCGTCGACAAGGAGCTCGACGTCCCGCTGCCCGAGCTCATCGAATCCGTGCTCGAGACCGCCTACGCCGATGACCAGGCACCGCCGAAGCTCGTGTACGTCCCCGTCCTGCCGAAGGATCGGCCGCTGCTCGAGCAGTGGCTCGGGGCTCGGCGCGTCGAGGGCCGTGGCGGGCGGGTCGAGCTCGGCGTCGCCCGACGAGGGGAGAAGGCGGCGCTCGCGCAGACCGCGCAGCTCAACGCCCAGCAGGCACTGCAGCTGTACAAGACGCGCCGCAGTGCCGACTTCATCGCGCGGACCGCCGCGCTGACCGAGCTGCAGGAGGCGCTCGGGCTCGCCGAGGCCCCCTTGCGGATCGAGTGCTTTGACGTCTCGCATCTCGGCGGCACGAATGTGGTCGCCTCGATGGTCGTGTTCGAGGACGGACTGCCGCGGAAGGACCAATACCGGAAGTTCTCGATCACCGACGTCGCCGATGACACCGAATCGATCCACCAGGTGGTCTCGCGTCGCCTCGCGCGGCTCGATGACAGCCCCGAGGGGCGTTTCGCCTACCGGCCGCAGCTGCTCGTCGTCGATGGGGGACAGCCGCAGGTCGCGGCCGCGGCGCGGGCACTCGAGGAAGCGGGCATCGTCGACATCGCGCTCGTCGGCATCGCGAAGCGGCTCGAGGAGCTCTGGCTGCCGGACGAGGACTACCCCGTCGTGCTGCCGCGTTCGAGCGATGCCCTCTTCCTCATCCAGCGGGTGCGGGACGAGGCCCATCGCTTTGCGATCGGCTTCCAGCGCGCGAGGCGCAAGCGCGACCTGCGCTCGGAGCTCGACGAGGTCCCCGGGCTTGGGCCAGCCAAGATCAAGGCGATCCTGCGCCACTTCGGCTCGGTCGCCGCCATCCGACGCGCCGACGCGACCGCACTGGCGCAGGTGCCGGGCATCGGCCCGGCGACCGCGGCGCGCATCATCGAGCGGCTCGGCAAGCGTTCCGGCTGACCGGATACGATGAGTCGTGATGTCGAGCACGCCGGAAGCCCAGGAGCTGCTCATCGTCACCGGGATGTCCGGGGCGGGCCGCTCCACGGTCGCGGACGCGCTCGAGGACCTCGGCTGGTACGTCGTCGACAATCTCCCGCCGCTCATGCTCGGGCCGCTGCTCGACCTCGGGACGCAGGAGGGCACGGCGTTTCCGCGCATCGCCGCCGTCGTCGACATCCGCGGGGGCCGTCTGCTCGACGATCTCGCCGCCGCCCTCGCGACGCTCCGGGACGGTCGCCTGCCCATCCAAACCCTCTTCCTCGATGCGGAGGACGAGGTGCTCGTGCGGCGCTTCGAGCAGGTGCGTCGACCGCACCCGCTGCAGGGCGACGGGACGCTGCTCGACGGCATCCGGGCCGAGCGGGCACGGATCTCCGACATTCGGGCGTCGAGCGACCTGGTCATCGACACCTCGTCGCTCAATGTCCATCAGCTCACCGACCGGGTCCGGCAGGCATTCGCCTCGCGGGACGAGTCCGCACTGCAGCTGACGATCGTGAGCTTCGGCTTCAAATACGGGCTCCCCGCGGATGTCGACGCGGTCGCGGACGCCCGCTTCCTGCCGAACCCGCACTGGACCCCCGAGCTGCGCCCCCTCACCGGACAGGACGCGCGAGTGCAGGAGTTCGTCTTCGCGCAGCAGGGCGCCGAGGAATTCCTTGATGCGTATGCGCGCATGCTCGAGGTGACGATCGACGGCTACCAGCGGGAGAACAAGCGCAACGCCGCCGTCGCAATCGGCTGCACCGGCGGCAAGCACCGCTCCGTCGCGATCGCCCAACGACTCGCCGAGCGACTCGGTGCGATCCCTGGGATCGCGATCACGGTCCGCCATCGGGACCTTGGAAGGGAATGACGTGACACTGACGGATCGCCTCAAGGCGGAGCTCCTGGCGCTGCCATTGCTGACGACCCCGATCCGTGCGGCGGAGCTGGCCTCCCTGCTGCGATTCGCCGGCGGCCTGCACACCATCTCCGGCCGGATCGCCGTCGAGGTCGACCTCGACGGCGCGGCGCTGGCCGATCGCGTCGCGGGGGAGATCGCGACCATCTACGGGATCCGTCCGCAGCGCGGCACGCTGCCGGCGGGCGGCGTCGGCAAGCCTGAGCGGCATCTTGTGCGCGTCGTCGAGGACGGCGAGACGCTCGCTCGGCAGACCGGGCTGCTCGACCAGCGGCGGCGACCCATTCGTGGCCTGCCGAATCGGCTGACGACCGGGAACGCGGCCGAGCTTGCGGCGATCTGGCGCGGCGCATTCCTCGCGGCCGGCACGCTCACCGACCCGGGGCGTTCTGCGGCCCTCGAGGTCGGCTGCCCGACGCCGGAGTCGGCGATGGCGCTCGTCGGTGCAGCGGGCCGCCTCGGCGTCTCCGCGAAGGCCCGCGACGTCCGTGGCCAGCCGCGCGTCCTCGTGCGCGAGGGCGAGGCGATCGGTCGGCTCATTGGACGCATGGGGGGCGCGCGGACGCTCGCCGACTGGGAGTCGCAGCGCAGTGTCCGGGAGGTGCGAGCCAATACCAACCGGCTCGTCAACTTCGACGACGCGAACCTCCGGCGCTCCGCGCAGGCTGCCGTCGCCGCGTGCGCGCGCGTTGAACGCGCGCTTGAGATCCTCGGCCCCGACATCCCGCCCCACCTCGCCTATGCGGGTGAGCTCCGGCTCACCCACCGGGAGGCGAGCCTCGACGAGCTCGGCCACCACGCCGACCCGCCGATGACGAAGGACGCGGTCGCCGGTCGCATTCGTCGCCTGCTCGCGATGGCCGACAAGGTCGCGGTCGAGCAGGGCATCCCCGGGACCGAGGCCAGCGTCCCGTCGGACCCCGACAACTAGACTGGACGCGTCTCGATCGACGCAGAATGGAGGCCAATCATGACTGAATACACCCTGCCGGAGCTCGCATACGACTATGCGGCACTCGAACCGCACATCAGTGCGACGATCATGGAGCTGCACCACAGCAAGCACCATGCGGCGTATGTGAGCGGCGCGAATGCGGCGCTTGCCGGGCTCGCCGCGGCACGCGAGTCGGGCGACTTCGCGAACGTCAACAAGCTCGAGAAGGACCTCGCCTTCAACCTCGGTGGTCACACGAACCACTCGATCTTCTGGACGAACATGTCCCCGGACGGTGGCGACAAGCCCACGGGGGACCTCGCGTCCGCCATCGACGACCACTTCGGCTCCTTCGATAAGTTCCAGGCGCACTTCACCGCGGCAGCGCTGGGCGTCCAGGGCTCGGGCTGGGCTGGGCTCTTCTACGACTCGATCGGCGGCAACGTCATCATCCAGCAGTTCTTCGACCAGCAGTCGCAGTTCGCCGCGGGCACCGTCCCCCTGCTCCTCCTCGACGTGTGGGAGCACGCGTACTACCTCGACTACAAGAACGTCCGCGGCGACTACGTCAAGGCCTTCTGGAACATCGTCGACTGGGCGAACGTCCAGTCGCGGCTGGCGAACGCGATCGACAAGACACCGGGCCTGCTCGTCTAAGCCCACACACCGCAGGCGTGCGGCGGCAACGGTTCGGAGGCCAGCCGCCGCGCCTCTGCGGTTCCCAGCTCCGGATTTTCCACCACCACGAACTGCATTGGAGCGCACATGGCCATCAAGGTCGGCATCAACGGGTTCGGCCGTATCGGACGCAACGTCCTCCGCGCGCACTTCACGCAGGGCACGGACCTCGAGATCGTTGCGGTCAACGACCTCACCGACAACCGCACGCTCGCGCACCTGCTCAAGTACGACACCGTGCTCGGCTCTTTCCCTGGGACGATCGAGCACGACGACGAGTCGATCACGGTCAATGGGCACCGCATTCGGACCTTCGAGCAGCGTGACCCAGCCCTGCTGCCCTGGGCGGACCTCGGCGTCGATATCGTCGTGGAGTCCACCGGGCGCTTCACGAAGGCGGACGCGGCCCGCGCCCACATCGACGCGGGCGGGGCGCGCAAGGTGATCATCTCGGCGCCGGCGACCGGCGAGGACGGCACCTTCGTGCTCGGCGTCAACGAACACCGCTACGACCCGGCGACCCACCACGTCATCTCGAACTCGTCCTGCACGACCAACTGCATGGCGCCGCTCGCAAAGGTGTTCCACGACGAGTTCGGCATCGTCAGCGGCATGATGACGACGGTCCACGCCTACACCGCCGACCAGAACCTGCAGGACGGACCGCACCGCGACCTCCGCCGGGCACGGGCGGCAGCGGCCAACATCATCCCCACGTCGACGGGCGCGGCGCGCTCGATCGGGCTCGTGCTGCCGGAGCTGCAGGGGCACCTCGATGGTGTCGCCCTCCGCGTCCCGGTCGCGAACGGCTCCATCACCGACCTCACGGTCACCGCGGCACGCGACGTGACTCTCGACGAGGTGAAGGACGCGTATCGGCGCGCCGCCGCGGGGCCGCTCAAGGGCATCTTGCGGTACACGGACGATGAGATCGTCTCGAGCGACATCGTCGGTGACGCGCATTCCTCCATCGTCGATGGCGACCTGCTGCGGGTGCTCGGCCGGACGGTCAAGCTCTTTGGCTGGTACGACAACGAGTGGGGCTACGCGAACCGGCTCGTCGACATGACCGAGTACGTCGCCGCGCGACTGTAAGAGCAGACACTCAAGCAAAGGACCGACCACAGGCATGACGCTGCGCAGCATCTCCTCGCTGGGTCCGATCGACGGCCGACGCGTCTTCGTCCGCGGGGACTTCAACGTCCCCATGGACGGCGGGCGCATCACCGACGACGGGCGACTGCGGGCCACACTCCCGACGCTCGAGACGCTCCTGGCGGCCGGGGCGAGCCTCGTCATCGGCTCGCACCTCGGCCGACCCGGCGGCGCGCCCGACCCCCGGTACAGCCTCGAACCGGTCGCTCGTCGGCTCGGGGAGCTGCTCGAGATCGAGGTCGGTTTCGCGCCGAGTGTGGCGGCGGGGCGGGCGACGGCCGACGAGTTGCAGCCCGGTGAGGTCCTGCTGCTGGAGAACCTGCGGTTCGAGCCGGGGGAGACGTCGAAGGATTCGGCTGAGCGGCGTGCCTTCGCCGATCGGCTCAGTGCGCTGGCGGATGCCTACGTCGGCGACGGATTCGGGGTCGTGCACCGGCAGCAGGCGAGCGTCACCGAGCTGCCGACGCTGCTGCCGAGCGCGGCCGGGCTGCTCATCGAGCGCGAGGTCGAGGTGCTCGAGCGACTGACGGCCTCGCCCGAGCGCCCCTACACGGTCGTGCTCGGCGGGTCGAAGGTGTCGGACAAGCTCGCCGTCATCGAGGCGCTGCTGCCGCGGGTCAACACGCTCGTCATCGGCGGCGGCATGGTCTTCACCTTCCTCGCGGCGCAAGGCCATCAGGTCGCCGCGAGCCTCCTCGAGGAGGACCAGATCCCCGCCGTGCGCGGCTACCTCGCCCAGGCGGCGGAGCGGGGCGTGCGCATCGAGCTGCCGAGCGACATCATCGTCGCCGCGAGCTTCGCCGCCGACGCGGACTTTCAGATCGTCGATGCTGAAGCGATCCAGGCGAGCCGATTCGGTGCGGACGGCATCGGCCTCGACATCGGTCCCGATGCCGCCGCGCGATTCGCCGAGGTCATTGGTGCGGCCGCGACGGTCTTCTGGAACGGACCGATGGGCGTCTATGAGTTCCCCTCGTTCGCCGGCGGGACCAGGGCCGTGGCACAGGCGCTCGCCTCGACGAGCGGGTTCTCGGTCGTCGGCGGCGGCGACTCCGCGGCGGCCGTGCGGCTGCTCGGCTTCGCCGACCACGAGTTCGGTCACATCTCCACGGGCGGGGGCGCGAGCCTCGAATTCCTCGAGGGCAAGACGCTGCCGGGGCTGGAGGTGCTCGGATGGCACTGACCCGCATCCCGCTCATCGTCGGGAACTGGAAGATGCATCTCGACCACTTCCAGGCGATCGCCGTCGTGCAAAAGCTCGGCTACACCCTGCAGGATGCCAGGCACTCCTACGGTGTGGACGGCGCCGAGGTCGTCGTGCTGCCGCCGTTCACCGATCTGCGCTCCGTGCAGAATGTGGTGGCGGGGGAGAAGGCGCTGCGTGAGCTGCGCTTTGGGGCGCAGGACCTCTCGGTCCACGATGCCGGCGCGTACACGGGTGAGGTGAGCGGCGCATTCCTGAAGGCGCTCGAATGCCGCTATGTGCTCGTCGGCCACTCGGAGCGGCGCACGCACCACGGGGAGACGGACGAGACGGTGGCGGCGAAGACGCTCGCGGCGCTACGCCACGGCCTCGTCCCCATCGTGTGTGTCGGGGAGACCGCCGAGGACCTCGCCGTGCACGGTGCCGCGGCGATGCCGCTCGCGCAGCTGCGGGCCGTGCTCGAGGCGGTGCGGACCACGGCACCGGACGCGGAGCTCGTCGTCGCCTATGAACCGGTCTGGGCGATCGGTTCTGGTCATGCCGCGTCGCCGGAGCAGGCGCAGGAGGTCGCGGCGGCGCTGCGGGCACTGACGGCCGAGCTGCTCGGCGCCGATGCGGCGGGTGCGACGCGCGTGCTGTACGGCGGATCGGTCAATTCGGGCAATATCGCCGCATTCCTCCGCGAGAGCGACCTCGACGGGGCGCTCGTCGGCGGCGCCAGCCTTGACGCGAGCGAATTCGCCGCGATCGCGCGCTTTCAAAAGCATGTCGGTGTCTGAAGTAAGCTAGACAACTATGGGTGTCCTGCAAGTCGTGCTTCAGATCCTGCTGGGGGTGACGAGTCTCCTCCTCACCCTCATGATCCTGCTGCACAAGGGCCGCGGTGGTGGGCTCTCCGACATGTTCGGGGGCGGCGTCACGTCGAGCCTGGGCTCCTCGGGTGTCGCGGAGCGCAATCTCAACCGCGTGACGATCCTGCTCGGCCTCGTCTGGATCGTGTCCATCGTCGTGCTCGGGGTCGTCACCAAGTTTGCCGTCGGCTGAGTCCGCGGCACCGCACTAGGGTCATCACCACAGGAACCAAAGGGGGCTCCGTTGGCAATCGGGGGCAGTGCGATTCGTGGCTCGCGTGTCGGGTCAGGACCGATGGGGGAGCAGGACCGAGGTATCACGGCGGCGCGTCGCGCCGTGTCGTACTGGGACGCACTCGGCAATGAGACGGTCCGCTACTTCGCGGCCGACCTCCCGGACGAGGAGCTGCCGGAGACGATCGACTCGCCGATGAGCGGACTGCCGGCCGGGCGTGATCGCGACAATCCTCCGGCACTCGCGAAGAACGAGCCGTACAAGACCCACCTCGCCTATGTCAAGGAGCGGCGCAGCGACCAGGAGGCGGCCGAGATCCTCGCGGCGGCGCTCGACCAGGTCCGGGCGCGGCGCGGCGGCGTCTGATTCAGCCGTCCGAGGCGGTCCAATACTGCTCGCCCTCGATGAGCGACGGCGGCACCTGCTCGGCGGCGGCCGCATCGACGTGGAAGAGCGTGCTGCGCCGACCGAGGACACCCGCGAGCGGCACCTCGTCGACGCTCGCGCCGGCGAGCCCGAGCCCGAGCGCGCCGGCCTTCTCCGCACCCGCGAGCAGCACGATCACGCGGGCGGCCGAGTTGATGACCGGGAGCGTCAGCGTCAGTCGCTCGGGGGGTGGCTTCGGCGAATTGCGCACCGGCAGCACCGTGTTCGTGCGCTCACGGATCGCCTCGCTGCCGGGGAACATCGAGGCCACGTGTCCATCGGGGCCGACCCCCAGGAAGATGACATCGAATGCGGGGAGCGCCTGACCGAGTGGGGCCGCGGCGATGAGCTGCTTCGCATAGCGGGCCGCGGCCTCATCGAGGCTGATGCCATCGTCGGCGGCGGGGAACTCGTGGACCCGCTCCGGGTCGACGGGGACGTGGTCGAGGAGCGCGTGACGTGCCTGCAGCGCATTCCGGTCGGGGTGGTCGCGGGCGACCCATCGTTCGTCGCCCCACCACACGTTGACCCGCGACCAGTCGAGTCGCTGACAGTCCGGGTGCTCGCGGAGGGCTACGAGCGATGCGATGCCGAGGGTGCCGCCGGTGAGCGCGACGGTGAACTCGCCGAACTCCTCGACGACGTGCTGGGCACGGGCAAGGAAGCGATTGGCGTGCGCGCGCAGCAGCGCGTCCACGTCGGGGTGGACGATCACCCGGGGCTCGTTGCTCACGACTCCACCGTACGCGTCCTGGCGAGTCCGAGGGTCAGCACCCGCTCGTAGAGCTCGTCGGGGTCCAGGCGCCGCAGCTCTTCGGCGAGGCACTCCTGCATCGTGCGCAGCGGCAGCGCGACCTCGTGGATCGGCTGCGCGGGCTGGCGGAGCTCGGCGGCGACCTCGGTGATGCGCGTCAGCGTGACCGGGCCGCTCGGGCGATCGAGTCGGACCGATGCGACGCCAAAGCCGTCGGCGAGCGTGTGCGGGGTGCGGAGGTCGACTGGTGCGTCGAGTTGCAGGCCAAGCCAGGCGGCGAGCAGCACGGCGGAGGGGGAGTCGGCCGCGCCGACGACCTCGATCCGCTCGACCGGCTCATACGGCGGCTGGTCGAGGACGGCGGCCAGCTGCGAGCGCCAGAGGGTGATGCGCGTCCACGCGAGGTCGGTGTCGCCACGGGTGAAGTGGTCGGCGAGTTCGCTGAGCGTGTCGCCGGTGCCGCCGGTCGAGCGCACATCGGTGATGCGCCGGGTCGCGATGCGTCCGATCGGGGAGGCGGCGATGTGCTCGGGGCGCTCGGCCGACCACCAGGCCACGATGGGAGCGTCCGGGAGCAGGAGTCCGGTGACGAGCGATTCGGGGTCGTGGGCGGCATCACCATGCGGCCGCAGCACGATCACCTCGCTCGCGCCCGCGTCGCCGCCGACCCGGATCTCCGCGTCGACTCGCGAGGCGCCGGTCGGGTGCTCGTCCGCGTCGACGAGGACGAGCACGCGCATCGGGTGCTCCCGGCTCGCCGCGTTCGCCGCGTCGATGGCCGACTCGGCTTCGGCCGGGCTCGTGAGGATGATGAGGGTGAGCACCCGGCCGAGGGCGACCGCGCCGCCCTCCTCACGGATCCGGACGAGCTCGCGCGAGATGCCCGCGACTGTCGTGTTCGGCAGATCGACCCTCATGGCAGCCTCCAGGTGCGCCCATCGGCGGCCATGAGCCGGTCGGCGCCGGCCGGGCCCCACGTCCCCGGCCGATACTGCTCGGGCTGGCCCTGCGTCGTCCAGAAGTCCTCGACCGGATCGAGGATCTGCCAGGAGAGCTCGACCTCTTCGTGACGGGGGAAGAGCGGGGGGTCGCCGAGGAGCACGTCGAGGATGAGCCGTTCGTAGGCCTCGGGGCTCTGCTCGGTGAATGCGTGGCCGTAGCCGAAGTCCATCGTCACGTCGCGCACCTGCATGCCCGCGCCGGGGACTTTCGAGCCGAACCGGATCGTGACGCCCTCGTCCGGCTGCACCCGGATGACGAGCGCGTTCGCGCCGAGCGCGGTGGTCTGCGCGGCGTCGAAGAGGTACTGGGGTGCCCGCTTGAAGACGACAGCGATCTCGGTAACGCGGCGCCCGAGGCGCTTGCCGGTGCGTAGGTAGAACGGCACCCCGGTCCAGCGGCGGGTATCGATGTCGAGCCGCATGGCGGCGAAGGTCTCCGTCGTCGAGTCTGGCGGCATGCCTGCCTCCTCGAGGAAACCGACGACCTGCTCGCCGCCCTGCCATCCACCGCTGTACTGCCCACGCGCGGTGTAGCGGGCGAGGTCGTCCGGCAGCCGCACGGCAGACAGCACCTTCTCCTTCTCGGCGCGGAGGTGCTTCGCCGCGAAGGAGACCGGCTCCTCCATCGCGGTGAGCGCGAGTAGCTGGAGCAGGTGGTTCTGGATGACGTCCCGGGCGGCGCCGACGCCGTCGTAGTAGCCAGCGCGACCGCCGACCCCCATGTCCTCGGCCATCGTGATCTGCACGTGATCGACGTGCTCCGCCCGCCACAGCGGCTCGAAGAGCTCGTTCGCGAAGCGCAGCGCGAGGATGTTCTGCACCGTCTCCTTGCCGAGATAGTGGTCGATGCGAAACACCGAGTCGGGGGGAAAGACGGAGCTGACGACGTCATTGAGTTCGCGCGCGGACTGCAGGTCACTGCCGAAGGGCTTCTCGACGACGACGCGTCGCCACTGCCCGTTCGCCGGGTTCGCGAGTCCGGAGTCGCGGAGCCGCTCGGTGACGACGGGGAAGGATCTCGGCGGGATGGACAGGTAGAACACGTGGTTGCCCATCGTGCCGCGATCCGTGTCAAGGCGCTCGACGGTGGTGCGCAGCCGCGCAAAGGCGTCCTCGTCATCGAACTCGCCCGCGACGAATCTGATGCCGCGCGCCAGCTGTCGCCACACTTCTTCGTCGTACTGCGTCCGGGCATGCTGCCGTACCGCCTCGTGGACGACCTCGGTGAATTGGGCATCGTCCCAGTCGCGACGCGCAAACCCGACGAGGCCGAATGCGGGCGACAGCAGCCCGCGATTGGCGAGGTCGTACACCGCGGGGAGCAGCTTCTTTCGGCTGAGGTCGCCCGTCACTCCGAAGATGATGAGCGAGCTCGGTCCGGCGATGCGTGCCAGTCGACGATCCGCCTCGACCCGCAGTGGGTTGCGGCCCGCGGCGATCTCAACGGGCGTCAACCTACGAGCTCCAGGAGACGTCGGAGCCCGCTGACCGCATCGTCGAGCTCGAGCGTGAGGACCGGCCTGCCCTGCCCACGCAGCACGGCGGCATCCCCGGCGGCCTGCGCCGCGATGAGTCGCCCGAAGCTGAAGTCCCGCCCGGGGATGTCAAGATCTTCCGTCGCGGGGGCGAGCAGTTGCAGGAAGACCCCGTTGGCCGGTCCGCCCTTGTGGTACTGCCCCGTCGAGTGGAGGAATCGTGGTCCCCAGCCGAAGGTGACCGGGCGCCCGATCCGCTCCGCGATCCGGTCGCGCAGCACGGTGAAGCCGGGGTCATGCTCCCGGTCGAGGTAGGCCTGGATCGCGAGGTAGCCGTCATCGGGGACGCTGCCGAGCAGCTCGATGAGCTCGGCGCTGGCCGCGTCGACGGGGACACCCGTCGGTGGCGGCGTGAGGTCATCGATGAGGGCGCGCGCCGCGGCTTTCGCGGACTCGACGTCGGGCTGGTCGAAGGGGTTCGTGCCGAGCAGCCGCCCCGCCACCGCTGTCGCGGTCTCCCACACGAGCAGCATGGCGCCGAGGGTGCCGGTGATCTCCACCTCACCCGGCTTGACCTCCCGGGTCGCCTCGAAGCTGCCAACGATGCGAACGACCTGCAGGTCGCTCAGTCCGGTGCGCAGCTCCGGGGCGTCGGGCTCGAGCACGACGGGGAGGATCCCGCTGCGTTCCTTGCCCGTCGACTCGGCGATGAGCTGCTCCGCCCAGTCGCCGAAGCCGACGATGTGCGTGCCGTCGGCGACGATGCCGAGCTTGTCGTGGAGCGGCCGGGTCCCGGCCATGACGGCGCCGAGGATGAGGCCGGGGTTGCTCGGCGTGTCCATCGCGAGCTCGAGCAGGACCGACTCGGCCTCGTCGAGGAGCGCCGCGATGTCGACCCCCGCGAGACCGGAGGGCACGAGGCCGAAGGCGGTGAGGGCGCTGTAGCGGCCGCCGACATTCGGATCGGCGTTGACGACGCGGTAGCCGTCGGCACGCGCCGCGATGTCGAGCGGCGATCCGGGATCCGTGACGATGATGAGGCGGTCGACGGGGTCGATGCCGGCACCGCGGAACGCGGCCTCGAAGGTGCGCTGCTGGCTGTCGGTCTCGAGCGTCGAGCCCGACTTCGAGGCGACGACGACCGCGGTCCGTTCGAGGTCGACGACCGCGGCGGCGACCTGGTCGGGCTGCGTCGAGTCGAGGACGACGAGCGGGACCCCGTAGGTGGCGGTGATGACCTCGGGGGCGAGCGAGGAGCCACCCATCCCGCACAGCACGATCCGGTCGATGCCGAGGGAGATCAGTCGCTCCCGCAGCGCGAGGATGTCGCCGACAAGGGGTCGCGAGATCGCGACGGCCTCGGTCCAGCCGAGACGAATGCGGGCCTCGTCCGCCGCCGCGGCCCCCCAGAGCGTCTCGTCCTGTGCGGCGAGGCGGCTCGCGACGAGGTCGCTGACGAGCTGTGGCACGACACGATCGACGGCCTCGCGGGCGGCGCCCGTCGCGACGATTCGCACGGTCATGTCACTGGCCCTTCGCTCCGGTCAAGGCGGTCTCCACCGTGTCGAGCAGCTCCTGCCAGGACGCGGTGAACTTCTCGACGCCCTCGCGCTCGAGGAGCGCCGTGACATCGTCGATGTCGATGCCGACCGCCGCGAGGCCCGCGAGCACCTCGCGCGACTGTTCGTAGGCCCCGGTGACTGCATCGCCGACCAGCGGCGCGTGATCGTAGGTCGCCTCGAGTGTCTTCTCGGGCATCGTGTTGACGGTGTCGGCGACGGCGAGGTGGGTGACGTACAGCGTGTCGGGCAGCGCCGGGTCCTTGACGCCGGTCGAGGCCCAGAGCGGGCGCTGGCGGTGGGCGCCGGCCGCCAGCAGCGCCGTCGCACGCGGCGTCGCGAAGGACTGCTCGTACAGCTCGTAGGCGAGCCGCGCATTCGCGATCCCGGCCTTCGAGCGCAGCTCGGGGTGCGCGTCGCCGAGGCGCTTGTCGACCTCGGTGTCGACCCGCGAGACGAAGAATGAGGCGACGCTGCGGATGCCCGCGAGGTCGTGGCCGTTCGCGGCCGCGAGCTCGAGGCCGGCGAGGGTCGCCTCGATGACCTCCGCGTAGCGGACCAGGGAGAAGATGAGCGTCACGTTGACCGACACGCCGCGGCCGAGCACCGCGGTGATGGCCGGCACGCCCGCGGGGGTCGCGGGGATCTTGATCATCGCGTTGTCACGGTCGACGGCGGCCCACAGCTCGAGCGCCTGGGCGATGGTGCCCTCGGTGTCGTCGGCGAGGTCGGGGGAGACCTCGATCGAGACCCGCCCGTCGCGCCCGCCCGTCGCCTCGTAGACGGGACGGAACACGTCACACGCCGCGCGCACATCGTCCGTCGTGAGCCGCATGATGGCCGTCGCCGCGTCGACGCCCGTGGCGGCGAGCGCCGCAAGCTGCTCCTCGTATTGGTGGCCGTTGGCAATGGCGCCCGCGAAGATCGTCGGGTTCGTCGTGACCCCGACGACGTTCCGCGTCTGGATGAGCTCCGCGAGGCTCCCGGAGTCAATGCGCTCCCGAGACAGGTCATCCAGCCAGATGCTGACTCCGAGGTCGCTGAGCTCCTGGGTCCGTGTCGTCATGCGATCGCCTCCTTGACCGCCGCGATGACGGCCTCCGTCGTGATGCCGTACTCGCGCAGCAGCTCGGCGCCGTCCGCCGACGCCCCGAAGTGTTCGATCGACACCGTCCGGCCTGCGGTGCCGACGTAGCGGTGCCAGCTGAGGGCGAGCCCGGCCTCGACCGACACCCGCGCGGTCACCGTGGTAGGCAGCACCGACTCGCGGTACGCCTCGTCCTGCTCCTCGAACCACTCGAGGCAGGGCGCCGAGACGACGCGGACGCCCACCCCCTCGGCGGCGAGCGCCTCCCGGGCCTCGAGGGCGAGCTGCACCTCGGAGCCGGTGGCGATGATGATCGCCGCGGGAGCGCTGTTGGCCGCGTCCGCGAGAACGTATGCACCGCGGGCGGTCTGCTCACCCGTCGTGACGACGGGCAGATTCTGCCGGGAGAGCGCGAGGCCCGCCGGGCCGCCGCGGCGCTCGAGCACGGTGCGCCACGCCCAGGCCGTCTCGTTCGCATCGGCGGGACGAATGACATCGAGCCCCGGGATGGCCCGCAGCGCGGCGAGGTGCTCGATGGGCTGGTGGGTCGGGCCGTCGCCGCCGAGGGCGACCGAGTCGTGTGTCCAGACGAAGATCGACGGGATGCGCATGAGTGCCGCCAGGCGGACCGCCGGGCGCATGTAGTCGCTGAAGATGAGGAAGGTGCCGCCGAATGGCCTGGTGGGGCCGTGCAGCACGATGCCGTTGAGGATCGTGCCCATCGCGAATTCGCGGATGCCGAAGTGCAGCACCCGGCCGTACGGCGACCCACTCCACTCCGCCGTCGAGCGACCGGCGGGCAGGAACGAGGGCGCGCCGGTGATGGTCGTGTTGTTCGACCCGGCGAGGTCGGCGGAGCCGCCCCACAGCTCCGGCATGACGGGGGCGAGCGCGTTGATGACCTTCCCGCTCGCGGCGCGCGTGGCGATGGACTCGCCCGCGGCCCAGACCGGGAGCGCCTCGTCGAGTCCCTCTGGCAGCTCACCGGCCTCGAGCCGGTCGAGCAGCGCGCGACGCGCCGGGTTCGCCTCCGACCAGGCGTCGAATCGGGCCTGCCACTGGGCCCGCTCCGCCGCGCCGCGGGCGACGAGCTCCCGGGTGTGCGCGAGGACCTCCGGCTCGACCTGGAAGTCGCGGGCCGGGTCGAAGCCGAGCAGTTCCTTCGTCGCGGCCACCTCGTCCGCGCCGAGCGCCGCGCCGTGGACGGCCTCGGTGCCTTTCTTCGCGGGCGCGGGCCAGCCGATGATCGTGCGCAGCACGATGAGGGAGGGGCGTGCGTCGTCGTCCTGCGCCTGGCGGATCGCCTCGTGCAGCGCCGTGACGTCCTCGACGTACTCGCCGGTGCGCAGCCAGTCCACCTCGATGACCTGCCAGCCGTAGGCGCGGTACCGGGCGGCGACGTCCTCCGTGAAGGAGACGTCGGTGTCGCCCTCGATGGAGATGCGGTTCGCGTCGTAGATGGCGATGAGGTTGCCGAGGCCCTGGTGGCCCGCGAGGCTCGACGCCTCCGAGGACACCCCCTCCTGCAGGTCCCCGTCGCCGGCAATGACATAGACGAAGTGGTCGAAGGGACTGGTGCCGGGCGCGGCATCCGGGTCGAACAGGCCTCGCTCATAGCGGGCCGCGTAGGCGAAGCCAACCGCGGAGGCGATGCCGGTGCCGAGCGGACCGGTCGTGATCTCCACACCGGCGGTGTGCCCGTACTCGGGGTGCCCAGGCGTCTTCGAGTGCAGGGTGCGCAGCGCCCGGAGGTCCTCGAGCTCGAGCCCGAAGCCGCCGAAGTAGAGCTGGATGTACTGCGTGAGACTCGAGTGCCCCGCCGAGAGCACGAAGCGATCGCGACCGATCCAGTGGGGGTCGGCGGGGTCGTGCCGCATGACCCGCTGATACAGCAGGTACGCGGCAGGCGCGAGGCTCATCGCGGTGCCCGGGTGGCCGCTGCCGGCCCGCTCGACGGCGTCGGCCGCGAGGATCCTCGCGGTGTCAACCGCCCGCTTGTCAGTTTCGGTCCAGCTCAGCGATGCCACTCGCCAATCCTATGACGGGCCCGCTCAGGCGTGCGGCGTAGACTGCGGCGCGTGACCCAGACCGTGACGCCGATCGTTCCGAGCGGGTCTCGAGCCACCGGGATCGCCCGGGTCCGCGCATTCATCGCCCTGACGAAGCCGCGCGTCATCGAACTCCTGCTCATCACGACCGTGCCGACGATGTTCCTGGCGGCGCGCGGCGTGCCCGACCTCTGGCTCGTGCTGGCGACCCTCGTCGGCGGCACCCTCGCGGCGGGCTCGGCCAACGCCTTCAACATGTGGTTCGACCGCGATATCGACCGGGTCATGAGCCGCACCGCCAAGCGGCCGCTTGCGATCGGCTCGATCGGTGACGGGGAGGCCCTCGTATTCGCCTGGGTGCTCGGCATCGTCGCGACCGCGTGGCTCTGGCTGCTGTGTGGCTGGCTCCCGGCGGTGCTCGCCATCGCCGCGATCGCCTTCTACGTCCTCATCTACACGATGCTGCTCAAGCGCCGTACCCCGCAGAACATCGTGTGGGGCGGCGCCGCGGGCAGCATGCCCGTCCTCATCGGCTGGTCCGCGGTGACCGGGTCGCTGAGCTGGGAGCCGCTCATCCTCTTCGGGGTCATCTTCCTGTGGACTCCGCCGCACTACTGGCCGCTGTCGATGCGGTACCGCGAGGACTACCGCGCAGCCGACGTGCCGATGCTCTCCGTCGTCCGCAGCGATCAGATCGTCGGGCTCCAGATCATCCTGTACGCCTGGGCGACCGTCATCTGCTCGCTGCTGCTCATCCCGGTCGGCGGCATGGGTTGGATCTACACGGGGGTCGCCGCGGCGGCGGGGGTGTGGTTCATCGTCGAGGCGCACCTGCTGTACGCGAGCGCGCTGCGGCATACCGAGGTGAAGCCGATGCGGCTCTTCCACGGCTCGAACTCGTACCTCGCGCTCCTCTTCGTCGCGATCGCGGTCGAGCCGCTGGTCCACCTGCCGCTGTGAGGCAGCACGCGCACTCGCCAGGAATGCGCGGGATCAGACCTCGGGTTCGTCCTGCGGGCGGACCCACTCGCCGTCGCTGAGGTACTCGACCCTCTTCGCGATCTTGACCGCGTGGTCGGCGAAGCGCTCGTAGTACCGCGAGGCGAGGGTCGCGTCGACGGTGTCCATCGGCTCGCCCTTCCACTTCTCGCCGAGCATGCGCTCGAGCACCGCTTCACGCAGCGCGTCGACCTTGTCGTCCTCCTGCTGAATCTCCGCGGCGATGCTGAGGTTGTTCGTCTCGAGCAGCCGGACCAGTTGCCGCGCCATCTTGACGGTGAGCTCACCCAGCTCATGGAAATGCGGGCGAAGCGACTTGCGGGCGACCTTCTCCGGGAACCGGTAGCGCGCGAGCTGCGCGATGTGCCCCGCCATGTCGCCCATCCGCTCGAGTGAGGCACTCATGCGCAGCGCACTGACGACGAGCCGCAGGTCACGGGCCACCGGCTGCTGGCGCGCCAAGATGTCGATGGCGAGCTCGTCGAGCGTCGCGGTCGCGCCGTCGATGACGCGGTCCCCGGCGATGACCCGCTCGGCGAGGGTGATGTCGGACTCGTTGAAGGCCTTCGAGGCGTCCTCGATTGAATCGGCGACGAGGGTCGCCAACTCGATGAGCCGGGCCTGCACCTCATGGAGCTCCTGCTGGAATACTGCGCGCACGACGGCGGTCCTCTCTTCAGCGGCCCCTTATTATCGCGCACCGTCTCGCGCCGATCCGGTCTGACAGCTGAACCCCGGGTGGCGGTTCGGTGAACATCACGTGATCGGGGACGCCTTCGGAGGTTTGGCGCCGCGAGCGACCCGTACCCTTGGAGGCATGGTGCAGGCCTGGCTCGTCGCCGTCGCGCTGGGCTTTGGTCTCGTCATTGGCGTCCTCATGGCGGCGCTGGCGGTTTGGGCGGCGCGCCGTGGCGAACGCGCCCGGCGGCTCGCCACGGAGCAGGTGCCCGAGGGACTCGGGGCGGTGCTCGGGGTGCTCGGTTCTCCGGCGATCCTGGTGAGCGCGTCAAACCTGGTCTTGGCGCAGTCGCCGAGCGCGAGCAGCGCAGTGCTCGTCGGCGACCGGGTGCATCCGAGCATCGCGGAGGTGGTCGACGAGGTCCGTGCCCGCGGCGAGCGGGTGTCGCGCGAGCTGGATCTGGCCGGCCCCGCCAGACGCGACCCGATCCGGCATCTCAGCATCACGGCGGCCCAGGTCGGCCTTCGCTACGTGCTCGTCATCGCCGAGGACCGGACGGACTCGGTGCGGCTGGATGCCGTCCGACGTGACTTCATCGCGAACGTCAGCCATGAGCTCAAGACTCCGATCGGTGCCGTGAGCCTCCTGGCCGAAGCCCTGGACTCGGCCGCCGATGATCCGGCGCAGGTGCGGAAGTTCGCGGCGCGCCTGAGCACTGAGGCGCAGCGCCTGGCCCGGCTCACGCAGGACATCATCGAGCTGTCGCGGGTGCAGGGCGCCGGCACCGTGATCGAGCCCGAGCTCGTGTCGATCGATGCGGTGATCACCGCGGCGATTGAGCAGAATCACGTTGTCGCGGAGGCCAAGCGCGTCGAGCTGCTGCGCGGCGGCACGAGGGGACTGACGGTCCTCGGCCACGAGGCGACGCTGCTCGTCGCGGTCCACAACCTCGTCCTCAACGCGGTGCAGTACTCACCGGAGCACTCCCGGGTCGGCATCGGCGTGGTCGGCCGCGCCGACAGCGTTGACATCGCGATCACCGATCACGGGCCCGGGATCCCCGAGGAGGAGCAGGACCGGATCTTCGAACGGTTCTTCCGGAGTGACCCCGCGCGCAGCCGCCAGACCGGGGGGACCGGCCTGGGCCTGTCAATCGTCAAGCACGCGGTCGCCAACCACGGCGGGCAGGTCAGCATCTGGTCCCGGCCCGGCATGGGCGCGACCTTCACCATCCGACTGCCGCGGGCCACCGCCCCGGACGACCCCAACCCGACCAAGGGAGCCGCCTAATGACTCGAATCCTCGTCGTCGAGGACGAAGCCTCGCTGAGTGAGCCGCTGGCCTATCTATTGGAGCGGGAAGGCTACGAGGTCGCGGTCGCACCAGACGGCCGCAGCGCCCTCACCGAGTTCGACCAGCGAGGTGCTGACCTGATCCTGCTCGACCTCATGCTCCCCGGGATGAGTGGGACCGACGTCTGCCGCGACATCCGCACGCGCAGCCAGGTGCCGATCATCATGCTCACTGCGAAGGACAGCGAGGTCGACATCGTCGTGGGACTCGAGCTCGGCGCCGATGACTACGTCACGAAGCCGTACAAGTCTCGTGAGCTCCTCGCGAGGATCAAGGCGGTGCTGCGTCGCCGGATCGACGAGCTCGAGATCGACGACTCGGTCGTCGAGGTCGGTCACGTGCGGATGGACGTGGACCGGCACACTGTGGAGGTGGCGGGCACCGAGGTCGCCATGCCGCTCAAGGAGTTCGAGCTCCTTGAGTTGCTGCTGCGCAACGCGGGCAAGGTGCTCACGCGCGGCCAGCTCATCGATCGGGTGTGGGGGAGCGACTACTACGGGGACACCAAGACGCTCGACGTGCACATCAAGCGGCTCCGCAGCAAGATCGAGCCGGTGCCGGCTGAGCCGCGGCACCTCGTGACGGTCCGCGGCCTGGGCTACCGCTTCGAAGGCTGAGCGGCAGCCCTACCCGAACTTGCCCGAGACGTAGTCCTCGGTCGCCTGCACCGCGGGTGCGCTGAAGATCTTCTTCGTGTCGTCGTACTCGATGAGCTTCCCGGGCTTGCCGGTGCCGGCGATGTTGAAGAATGCGGTGCGATCGGAGACCCGCGAGGCCTGCTGCATGTTGTGGGTGACGATGACGATCGTGTAGTCGCGCTTGAGCTCCTCGATGAGGTCCTCGATCGCGAGCGTCGAGATCGGGTCGAGCGCCGAGCAGGGCTCGTCCATGAGGATGATCTCGGGGGAGACCGCGATGGCCCGGGCGATGCACAGGCGCTGCTGCTGACCGCCTGACAGGCCGGACCCGGGCTTGTCGAGCCGGTCCTTGACCTCCTCCCAGAGGTTCGCGCCGCGCAGTGAGCGCTCCGCGAGATCGTCCTGCTCCGACTTCGACAGGCGCTGGCTGTTGAGCTTGACGCCCGCGAGCACGTTGTCCCGGATCGACATCGTCGGGAACGGGTTCGGGCGCTGGAAGACCATGCCGACCTGGCGACGCACGAGCACCGGGTCGACACCGGGCCCGTAGAGGTCGTCGCCGTCAACGAGCACCTGCCCCTCGACCCGGGCACCGGGGATGACCTCGTGCATCCGGTTGAGCGTGCGCAGGAAGGTCGACTTGCCGCAGCCCGAGGGGCCGATGAATGCGGTGACGCTCCGCGGCTCAATGACGAGGCCCACGTCCTCGACCGCCTTGAACTTCCCGTAGTAGACGTTGAGGTCCTTGACCTCGATCCGCTTCGACATGGTCCCGTGATTCCTTGTGGGGTCAGCGACCGGTCTTCGGCGCGAAGAGTTTCGCGATGAGCCGGGCGATCAGGTTGAGGGCGAGCACGATCAGGATGAGTACGAGCGCACCGGTCCAGGCGCGATCGATGTCCTCCTGGATCATCCCCCCGGAGGAGCGATAGCTCGTGTAAACGAACAGCGGCAGGGTCTGCATCGGCCCCTGCGTCATGTCGTAGTTCATGTTGTTGGTGAAGCCGGCGGCAAGCAGCAGCGGGGCGGTCTCGCCGATGACGCGCGCGATCGCCAGGACGACACCGGTCGCGATCCCGGCCACCGAGGTCGGCAGCACGACCTTCATGATGGTCGCCCACTTCGGCACACCGAGCGCGAGGGAGGCCTCCCGCAGCTCGTTCGGCACGATGCGGAGCATTTCCTCGCTCGAGCGGACCACGACCGGGATCATGAGCACGCTCAGGGCGATGGCCCCGGCGAGGCCGGACTGGGCGCGCGGACCGACGATCATCGTGAAGAGCGCGAAGGCGAACAGCCCGGCGACGATCGAGGGGATGCCGGTCATGACGTCGACGAGGAAGGTGATCGCTCTGGCGAGTCGACCCCGACCGTACTCGACGAGGTAGATCGAGGTGAGCAGGCCGATCGGGACTGAGATGAGCGTCGAGACGAGCGTGATCTCGAGCGTGCCGACGATGGCGTGGAGCGCGCCGCCGCCGGGGCCGTTGACACTGCGCATGGAGTGGGTGAAGAACTCGACGTCGAAGCGCGGGATGCCCGCCGCGACGACCGTCCAGGTCACCGACACCAGCGGCGCCATCGCGACGAGGAATGCGCCGATGACGAGGGCGGTGACGAGTCGGTCGACCGCTCGGCGGCGGCCCTCCGCGAGCATCGAGATGGTGACCATGGCGATGACGTGAACGACGGCGGCGACCACCAGTGCGCCGACGATGGAGAACTCCCCGCCACCGGCCACCGCGACGATCGCGAAGAATCCGGTGGAGAGGACGAGCGATCCGACGAGGATCGCCCACAGCGCCCACTTGGGCAGCTGGCCCGAGACGAGCGTGTTGTTCGCGCGCGTGGGGCCGAGGCTTTGCACGACAGTGGCCAACTCAGTTCGCTCCAGAGAAGTCCTTGCGGCGATTGACGACCCACCGGGCCACCGCATTCACCGCGAAGGAGATGACGAAGAGCACGAGTCCCGTGCCGATGAGGACATTCACATTGAGGCCGTAGCCGGCCTCCGCGAACTTGAGCGCGATGTTCGCCGGGATGGTCGAGGGGTTCGCGCTGGTCAGGAGCTCGAAGGTGACGACGCCCGTCGCCGACAGCACCATGGCCACGGCCATCGTCTCGCCGAGCGCGCGACCGAGGCCGAGCATGGCGCCGGAGACGATGCCGGCCCGGCCGAAGGGGAGGACCGCCATGCGGATCATCTCCCATCGGGTCGCGCCGAGCGCCAGTGCCGCCTCCTCGTGCAGCGAGGGTGTCTGCAGGAAGATCTCGCGGCAGATCGCGGTGATGATCGGCAGGACCATGACCGCGAGCACGAGTCCCGCCGTGAGGATCGTGCGCCCGGTGGGGGACAGCACGCCGCCGAAGAGCGGGATCCAGCCGAGGTACTCGTTGAGCCACTGGTAGATCGGCAGGAGGGCGTTCGCGAAGACGAGGTAGCCCCAGAGCCCGTAGACGACGGAGGGGACGGCCGCGAGCAGGTCGACGAGGTAGCCGATGGGGGTCGCGAGGCGGCGCGGGGCGTAGTGCGAGATGAAGAGGGCGATCGCGACCGCGAGCGGGACGGCGACGACGAGGGCGATGACTGAGACCCAGACCGTGCCGAAGACGAGCGGCCAGGTGTACTCCCAGAAGTTCTGGCCGCGCAGCACATCCGCGTCGGCGGGGTCCGCGAAGAACCCAGGGACGCCGCGCAGGACGAGGAAGAGCGCGACGGCGGCGAGCACCAGGAGGATGGTGATGCCGGCGCCGACCGCGGCACCGGAGAAGGCGCGGTCGGCAGGACGCTGCTTGGCCTTGGTCGGGCGGGTGACTGCTGCAGTCATTCGGGGTTCCCTGTCGCGAGGTGCGGTGGCGAGGAAAGGGGCTGCCGGACCAACGCTACCCTGCGGGCGGCGTCGGGCCGACAGCCCCGATGTCTCACTTGATGGCGGCGATCGCCGCCTCCGCCTTGCTGCGGAGCTCGGCCGAGATCGGCGCCGAGCCCGCGGCAGCGGCCGCGGCGGCCTGGCCCGCGTCACTGGCCATGTACTCGAAGTACGCCTTGACGAGCGCGCCCTGCGCCGGGTCCGCGTACTCGGTGCAGCCGATCAGGTAGCTGATGAGCACGAGCGGGTAGGCACCGGCCGCGGTGGTGCCGCGGTCGATCGAGACGGCGAGGTCGGTCGCGGCGCGACCATCCTCGAGCGGCGAGGCGTCGACGACGGCCGCGGCGCCCTCCGGCGAGTACGGGACGAAGGCGTCGCCGACCTTGATCGAGGCGGTCGTGCCCGGGGCGCGCGAGGCGTCGAGGTAGCCGATGGTGCCCTCGAACTCGAGCGCCGCGGCGACGTCACCGGTCTCGGCGGCGGCCTCACCGGTCAGGCCGGCCGGCCAGTCACCGCTGACATCGAAGGTCCACGCGTCAGGCGCGGCGCGCTTGAGGTAGTCGGTGAAGTTCTCGGTCGTGCCCGAGTTGGTCGAGCGGAAGACCGGGGTGATGGCGAGGTCGGGGAGGGTCGCACCCGCGTTGAGCGCGGCGATCGCCGGGTCGTTCCAGTTCGAGATCTGGTTGCTGAAGATCTTCGCGAGCGTGTCGGCGTCGAGGTTGAGCTCGTCGAGGCCCGGCACGTTGTAGCCGATGGCGATGGGGGAGATGTACAGCGGCAGTTCGACGAGGGCGGTGTCCGCGACGCAGGAGCCGAACTGGTTCTCGTCGATCTCGCTCTTCTTGAAGGCACGGTCGGAGCCGACGTAGTCGGCCGCGCCCTCGATGAAGGCGGTGCGGCCGACGCCGGAGCCGCCGGCGGAGTAGTTGATGGTCAGGCCGCTGTTCGCGGTCTGGAACTCGGCGATCCAGGCGGTCTGGGCCTTCTCCTGGCTCGAGGCGCCGGAGCCGGTCAGCGTGCCCTGGAGGGTCGCGGCCGGGGTGTCACCGGTCTCGACGGGGCCGGGCGCCGGCTCGTTGGCGGCGCAGGAAGCGAGCAGCAGGCTGCCCGCGACGGCGATCGCACCGACGGTGCCGATTCGCTTCATGTTCACAAGGATTCCCTTCGGACTGTGATTGCAGGTGATCGAATCTCGATCGCCCGCCACGCTAGGCAGGCTCGGTAACCAGACACCGGCCGGAAGGTGAACTGGGAGTGAACGAGAGCCAAGCACTCACAGGATTTCCCACCTGTGAGGAACTCGACGCTCAGTCGTGTCGTGGGCGCCTGGTCGCGTCGACGATCGAGACGCCGATCGCGACGCTGACGGCCGCGAGCACCATGTGGATGCCGACGAGCAGCGGCGGGATGCCGAGGCGAGCCTGGATGATCCCGACGGTGACCTGCACGCCGACGACGATGAGCATCGCGATACTGGCGAGCAGGAGGCGGCGCGCGCGAAGCACGACACTCCCGATGAGGATGACGAGGAGGACCGCGACGAATGCGTAGCTGAGCCAGGCATGAACGTGGACGAGTTGCTCCCACGCGGCCGAATCACGGATGACGTCGACGTCGCCGGAGTGTGGACCGTTCCCGGTCGTGATGATGCCGCCGACGACGACGCCCACGAGCAGGGCGGAGCTGACATGCGTCATGATGCGCAGCCACGACGGCACGGCGGGCTCACGGGGTCCCGCCGGGCGGCTGGCGCGGAGGACGAAGGAGGCGCAGACGCCCACGAGTGCCGCCGAAATGAAGTAGTGCCAGCCGACCGTCGACATGTTGAGCTGCGTGAGGACGACGATGCCGCCGAGAACGCCCTGGCCGATGACGCCGCCGGCAATGATGAGCGCGTGGACCCAGAGGTCCCGCCGGGTGGACCGAGTGCTCCAGCTCGCCAGCAGCGCGAGTGCGGCGAGCACGAGCAGCACCGGGGACATGAGCCGATTGCCGAATTCGATGAGGCCATGGATGCCGTCGGCGGGGACCGGGACCCAGGACGCGGCGGTGCACATCGGCCAGGTCGAGCAACCGAGACCGGACCCGGTCAGCCGCACGGCACCGCCGGTCGCGATGATGAGGATGTTGCCGATGAGGTTGAGCCAGGCGATCGGCACGAGGCCCCGGCGGAGGGTTTGGGTGGTCCGCGTCCAGGCGCCTGTCATGTCCTCCACCCTCTCAGATCCGCTCGAACCCAAGATCCAGCCGAGTGGCCTACGATTTTAGTACCGCGTGAGCGGCCGGAATACCGACACGAACCTGATAGTTCGCTTCGGTGGAGAGTGAGTAGCCATGACTGATGTGCTCATCGACCGGCCAGAGATCGACTCCCTTGGGCAGTACGAGTTCGGCTGGCATGACAAGGACGACGCGGGGGCTTCGGCCCGACGCGGTCTCAGCGAGGATGTCGTCCGCGACATCTCCGCGTTGAAGGACGAACCGGAGTCGATGCTCAAGCAACGACTGCGCGGGCTGGCGCTGTTCCAGCGCAAGCCGATGCCGTCGTGGGGCGCGGACCTGTCGGGGATCGACTTCGACAACATCAAATACTTCGTTCGCTCGACGGAGCGCCAGGCAGCGACCTGGGAGGACCTCCCGGACGAGATCAAGGACACCTACGAGAAGCTCGGCATCCCCGAGGCGGAGCGGCAGCGGCTCGTCGCCGGCGTGGCCGCCCAGTACGAGTCCGAGGTGGTGTACCACCAGATCAACGAGGAGCTCGAGAAGCAGGGTGTCATCTTCATGGACACCGACACCGCGCTCCGCGAGCACCCCGAGTTCTTCGATGAGCACTTCGGCACCGTCATCCCCGCCGGGGACAACAAGTTCGCCGCGCTCAACACCGCGGTGTGGTCAGGTGGCTCATTCGTCTACGTGCCGCCGGGCGTCCACGTCGAGATCCCGCTCCAGGCCTACTTCCGCATCAACACGGAAAACATGGGCCAGTTCGAGCGGACGCTCATCATCGCTGACGAGGGCTCGTACGTGCACTACATCGAGGGGTGCACGGCGCCGATCTACAAGTCGGACTCGCTGCACTCGGCCGTCGTCGAGATCATCGTGAAGAAGAACGCGCGGGTGCGCTACACGACGATCCAGAACTGGTCGAACAACGTGTACAACCTCGTGACGAAGCGCGCCGTCGCTCACGAGGGCGCGACGATGGAGTGGGTCGACGGCAACATCGGCTCGAAGGTGACGATGAAGTACCCCTCGGTGTACCTCGTCGGGGAGCACGCGAAGGGTGAGACGCTCTCGGTGGCCTTCGCTGGTCCCGGCCAGCACCAGGACGCGGGCGCGAAGATGATCCATCTCGCGCCGTACACCCAGTCGTCGATCGTCTCGAAGTCGATCGCCCGCGGCGGCGGGCGCACCGGCTACCGGGGTGAGGTCCGCATCGAGCCGACCGCGCACCACGCGGCGAACTCGGTCGTCTGCGACGCCCTGCTCGTGGATACGATCTCCCGCTCCGACACCTACCCGGCGATCGATATCCGGGTCGACGACGCCCAGCTCGGGCACGAGGCGACGGTCTCACGGGTGAGTGAGCAGCAGCTCTTCTATCTCATGTCGCGCGGCGTGCCGGAGACGGAGGCCATGGCGATGATCGTCCGCGGCTTCATCGAGCCGATCGCCCGGGAGCTCCCGATGGAATACGCGATGGAGCTCAACAAGCTCATCGAGATGAACATGGAAGGCTCGGTGGGCTGACCCCATGGCGCAGCACACGCACGGCGGCAACGCCGATGGTTGGATCGCGCCCGTCCAGACGAGGGACGAGCGCCCATGGTCGCATGATCCGGCGGACTTCGGTCCGGCCGATCGCCGGGACCCGATGTGGAAGCTGAGTGACCTCGACCGCCTCGCGCCGCTGTTGGCGGTCGAGGCGCCGGAGGAGGCGGGGGATGCGCCCGCGGACTTCCGCCCCGAGGACGTGCTCAGCGCGAAGGCCTGGCGCCGCGGCGGGACCCGAGAGATCCGGATCACCGGGGATCAGAGCGGCGTGACGCAGCATGTCGACCTCTCGGGAACGAATCTGCCACCGAACGTGCTCATCGTCGCTGAGCCCAATTCGGTCGGCACGATCGTCCTGGAGCACTCCGGTGCGGCGCGCTACGCACAGAACGTCCACATTCGTGTCGAGGAGGCTGCCTCCCTCACAGTCGTCTCGGTCCAGGAATGGGCCGACGACGCCGTGCACTCGGCCGCGCACCAGGCGCTGGTCGGCCGCGGGGCCCGGCTTAAGCACATCGTCATCTCGCTCGGCGGCGGTGTCGTCCGGCTCAACACGAACGTCCGGCTCGAGGGGGAGGGCGCCGACGCGCGCCTGCTCGGGCTCGCCTTCGCGGACGCCAAGCAGCACCTCGAGTCGCAGGTCTTCCTGCACCACGTCGGCCCGCACACGACGGGCGACGTCGTCTACAAGTCGGCACTGCAGGGCGAGCACGCCCGCACCGTGTGGGTCGGTGACGTCCTCATCGGCCGTGACGCGGTCGGCACGAGCACGTACGAGCAGAACCGCAACCTGCTGCTGACGGAGGGCGCCCGCGCCGACTCGATCCCGAACCTCGAGATCGAGACCGGCGAGATCAGCGGCGCCGGACACGCGAGCGCGACGGGTCGCTTCGATGACGCGCAGCTGTTCTACCTCATGTCTCGGGGCATCCCGGAGGCGGAGGCCCGGCGGCTCGTCGTCATCGGCTTCCTCGCCGAGATCCTGCAGCACATCGAGGAGCCCGAGTTGCTCGCGCGCCTGACGGCCGCGGTCGAGTCGGAGATCGCCACCGAGCTGCCGCAGACCGAGGTCGCGGCATGACCGCGATCGAGGTCGCACGACTGGATGAGCTCACGCCGAACCAGGCGAAGTACGCGATGCTGCAGGACCTGCCGGTGTGCGTCGTGCTGGACGACCACGGTGAGGTGCACTGCATCGGCGATCGCTGCTCGCATGGCGACGTCTCGCTCTCCGAGGGCTTCTTCGAGGACGGCACCGTCGAATGCTGGGCGCACGGTGCGAAGTTCGACCTGCGCACCGGCGCCGCCCTCTCGCTGCCGGCGTATGAGCCGGTCCCCGCATTCCCAGTCACGATCGTCGACGGCATCGTCTACGCCGACCCGACCCCGAAGGAATTCTGATGTCTGAACTCGTTATCCGCGACCTCAAGGTCAGTGTCGAGACCGAGCAGGGGCCCAAGCCCATCCTGCGCGGGGTCGACCTGACGATCCGGTCGAATGAGACCCACGCGATCATGGGGCCGAACGGCTCCGGCAAGTCGACGCTCGCCTATGCGCTCGCCGGCCACCCGAAGTACACGATCGACGGTGGCATCGTCACGCTCGACGGGGAGGACGTCCTCGCGATGTCCGTCGACGAGCGCGCCCGTGCCGGCCTCTTCCTCGCGATGCAGTACCCGGTCGAGATCCCCGGGGTCAAGGTGGCTGACTTCCTGCGCACCGCGAAGACGGCGCTGTCGGGCGAGGCGCCCGCCATCCGCCCGTGGATCAAGGAGGTGCGCGCGAGCATGGAGGACCTTCGGATGGACCGCGCCTTCGCTGAGCGCAATGTCAACGAGGGCTTCTCCGGGGGCGAGAAGAAGCGCCACGAGATCCTGCAGCTCAGCCTGTTGAAGCCGCGCTTCGCGGTCCTCGACGAGACCGACTCGGGGCTCGACGTCGACGCGCTGAAGATCGTCGCCGAAGGGGTCAACCGGGCGAAGTCCGGCACCGACCTCGGCATCATCCTCATCACCCACTACACCCGGATCCTCCGATACATCCGGCCCGACTTCGTCCATGTCTTCGTGGACGGCCGCGTCGTCGAGGAGGGCGGCCCTGAGCTGGCCGACCGCCTCGAGGAGGAAGGGTACGACCGCTACGTGACCACCCAGGTCGCGCAGTAGCTAGGAGGCACCAATGCCCACCCAACTCGCACCGGAACGCTTCGATGAGGCGGAAGAAGCGCTCAAGGAGGTCGTCGACCCGGAGCTCGGGGTCAACATCGTCGACCTCGGCCTCATCTACGACCTCTCCCTCGGGGACCAGGACGAGCTCCTCGTGTCGATGACGCTCACCTCGGCCGGATGCCCGCTGCAGGACGTCATCGAAGAGGACATGGCGAACGCGCTGGACGGCGTGTTCGACGCCTTCCGCATCAACTGGGTGTGGATGCCGCCGTGGGGTCCCGAGCGGATCACCGAGGACGGCCGCGACATGATGCGCGCACTCGGCTTCTCGATCTGAGTCGAACCCAGGACGTTAGCCGCGGCGGTCGATCGCGCGCACGCCGAGCCACGCGGCCGGCAGCACGAGCGCGACCGCCGCGGCCTTGATGAGGCCCGGCACGATGAACGGCAGGACGCCGGCCTCCATGATGCTCACCACCGTGATCGGCTGACCAAGCGCCACCCCAAGGATGAGCGCCAGATACGGCACGCCGATGAGGAACGGCACGATGCTCGCGGCGACGAACCCGACGAAGGCGAGCCACGGCTTGCGATCCCACGCGCGCTCCGCAAACCAGCCGGCGACGAATGCGGCGGGGATGAACCCGAGAATGAAGCCGAACGAGGGCGAGAGCGCGTAGAGCGGCCCCGCCGCCAGGCCGGCGAACACTGGCAGTCCGGCGAGGCCGAGCAACATGTAGCTCGTGAGGGCGACGGCACCGCGACGGGCACCGAGTGCCGCCCCGACGAGGATGACGCCGGCCGTCTGCCCGGTGATCGGCACGGGACCGATGAAGAAGGCGACCTTCGCGAGCGCCGCGACGACCGCGACCCCGGCGAGCACGAGACCCGCGTCGACGAGGAGCGCCCGGGCGGCCGTGCTCGGCCGCGGAATGAGGTCGGCGAGGACGGGGCGGACAGCGGGGGTCGCAAGAGTCATGACGGTAGACTAGACGGTCGGCTTTCCCGTCGCCGACTCCCGCTCCCACCGTGTCGAAAGGTGTCCACCGTGCTCGCCGTCAGCGACCTCGAGATCCGGGTGGGTGCCCGCACGCTGATGTCTGGGGTGAGCTTTCGGGTGGGCCCAGGCGACAAGATCGGGCTGGTCGGTCGCAATGGTGCCGGCAAGACGACCCTGACGAAGACCCTGGCGGGGGAGACGCTCCCGACCGCGGGCACCATCCAGCGTCACGGCGAGATCGGCTACCTCCCGCAGGATCCGCGCTCGGGCGACCCGGAGCAGACGGCGCGGACCCGCATTCTTGACGCGCGTGGACTCGGCACCCTCGCGGCCCAGATCCAGCAGGCGACGGAGGAGATGGGCGCTGCTGACGCCGAGGTCGCCGAGCGGGCGATGCGGCGCTACGCCCGCCTCAACGATGACTTCGAAGCGCGCGGCGGCTATGCGGCGGAGGCCGAGGCCGCGACCATCTCCTCCCACCTCTCGCTGCCGGACCGCATCCTTGACCAGCCACTCAAGACGCTCTCCGGCGGGCAGCGACGGCGCATTGAACTTGCCCGCATCCTCTTCAGCGATGCCGACACCATGCTCCTCGACGAGCCAACCAACCACCTCGACGCTGATTCGGTCGTCTGGCTCCGCGAATTCCTGAAGAACTACTCGGGTGGACTCGTCGTCATCAGCCATGACGTGGAGCTCGTCGAGGAGACCGTGAACAAGGTCTTCTACCTCGACGCGAACCGCACGATCATCGATCAGTACAACATGGGGTGGAAGCACTATCTGCGGCAGCGCGAGGCGGACGAGGAGCGCCGTCGCAAGGAGCGTGCCAACGCGGAGAAGAAGGCGAGCGCGCTGCAGCTCCAGGCCGCCCGCTTCGGCGCGAAGGCGACGAAGGCCGCGGCCGCGCACCAGATGGTCGCCCGTGCCGAGCGTCTCCTGTCGGGACTCGAGGAGGTCCGCACCGCCGACCGAGTCGCCAAGCTCCGCTTCCCCGACCCCGCGCCGTGCGGCCGGACCCCGCTCATGGCGCACAACCTCTCGAAGTCGTACGGCTCGCTCGAGATCTTCACCGCTGTCGACCTCGCGATCGACCGCGGCTCGAAGGTCGTCGTGCTCGGCCTCAACGGCGCGGGCAAGACGACGCTGCTGCG
>Ga0182742_1000891_pt1 | contig 42152 bp, 43 predicted proteins | sample eDN5th37CBELigMG_FD_128880 | JGI IMG/M metagenome (GOLD analysis project Ga0182742, IMG submission 128880) | Enriched Miracle-Growth compost microbial communities from Emeryville, California, USA - eDNA 5th pass 37_C BE-Lig MG (version 2)... ... | reverse complement strand
TTCACCTCTGCCGACTGGACGACGGGGAAGATCGCCTTCACCAGCACCAGCCAGCAGGAAAGCGTGACGGCGAGCGTCGGCGAGATGGCGATGCGCCTTGCCGCCGAGAAGAAAGACGAGGGCACGCTCGACATTTCGACGACCGGCGTGATGAAGGCCTTTGCCGAGACGGTCACCGGCGGGAAGGGCGGCCGGGTGGATATCGGTGCGGACACGATCGATATCGACGTCGCCATGGACGGGGCGCGCAACAAGGTGGTGCAGGAACTCGTCTTCCTCGTGCTCGACAACATGCACAAGGACACGCTGGAAAAAGCGGAGGCGACGCGGCTGAAGGCGCTTTTGCGCGATGCGCTGCCCGTCTTCGACAATCTGAAGGAAACCATCAAGGCGTCCAACCTGACGGTGGCGACGGAGCAGGGCACCTTCGGCGCCGAAACGGTCCGCTACACGATCGATATGAATGGTATCGCCCACGCCACCCGTTTCGGTTTCGGCTTCGATGTGGAGAAGCCTGCGCCGCCGGCCGGTATCCTGCCGCCTGTCTTCGCGGAGGCGGTGCCGGAACGGGCGACCTTCAAGCTGGCGATCGCCGATCTCGACCTTGCCGGCGCGGTCGATTATCTCATCGACCATGCGGATTTCACCAAGTCCAAGCCGCTGACGGATGAACAAAACAAGGAGATCGGCCGCATCATCCTGCCGGACGGGGCGATGACGATGGAATTCGAGGACGTTTCCGCGGTCTCGCCCATCTACGACCTGCACCTGACCGGCAGGATGATGGTCTATCCCGACGACAAGGATCGCCGCAGCGCCGAGGTGACGCTGACCATGCGCGAGTTCGACAAGACCGTCGCCTATCTCCAGAAGAATGCCGCGACCGTGCCGGAATTCGGCCAGGCGGCCTTCGGCCTTCTGATGATGAAGGGACTTGCGCGCGATGCCGGCGGCGGCGCGCAGGCGTGGGACCTGAAGGTCGGCGAGGACGGCAAGGTGTTGATCAACGGCCAGCCGCTGCCTTTCCAGCGATAGGTCAGCGGCGACGACGTCGTGCCGTCAGATGGGCGAGCGCGAGCATCGACCCGCCGGCGACGAGGCCCCAGAATGCGCCGGAAATGCCGGCGAAGGATACGCCCGAGGCGGTGACGAGGAAGGTCACCGCCGCCGCATCGCGTCCTTCCACGGCGTGGAAGGCATTGAGCGACGAGCCGGCAAAGGCGCTGACCAGCGCCAGGCCCGCGACGGCCTCGATGAGGACCGGCGGGGCAAGGCCGACAAAGGCGGTGACGGCGCCGGCCCCGAGCCCGAAGATCACGTAGAAGATGCCCGCATTGATCGCCGCCCAGTAACGTCTTGCCGGGTCCGGATGGGCGTCGCTGCCCGCGCACATGGCCGCGGTGATGGCGGCAAGATTGACCGCATGGCCGCCGAAGGGCGCGGAAAGCAGCGAGAAAAGGCCGCTTACGGCAAAGAGCGGGCCGGGAGCGGGGGTATAGTTGTTCACCTTCAACACCGCGATGCCCGGGATGTTCTGTGAGGCCATGGTGACGATGAAGAGCGGCAGGGCGATGCCGACAAGACCTGCAAGGTTGAAGGCCGGCACGACGAATTCGGGCCTTGGCAGCAGCGCCTCTGCAAGGCCGCCAAAGGCATCCGGCGGAATATCGAGGCCGAAGGCGAGCACAGCGGCGAAGGCGGCGAGCGCCGCCGGAACCGCGTAGAGCCGGTTGATGCTGCCGACGACGACCCAGGCGAGCACGATCGGAAGGCCGAGCCGCGGATCGAATGCGACGGCCTTCACCGGCGCGAAACAGAGGCCGATGAGGACGCCGGCCAGCATGGCATTGGCGAGCGATGCCGGAATGGCGGCGACCATGCGGCCGAGCGGCTTCCAAAGGCCGGCAAGGACGATCAGCGCCGCGCAGATGACGAAGCCGCCGACCGCCGTGGCGAAGCCGCCTTCCACCGCGCCGGCGCCGGCAAGCAGCGCCGCGCCCGGCGTCGACCAGGCGATCGAGATGGGAAGCCGTGTCGCGGCGCTCAGCACGATGGCGCAAAGGCCCATCGATACCGAAAGCGCCATCAGGCCGGACGCGGCCTCGGCCTCCGTCGCGCCGACCCCCGCCAGCCCGTGCAGCACGACGGCGAAGGAACTGGCAAAGCCCACGAAAGCGGTGAGCAGGCCCATGAACAGGGCTTGGGCGGAGAAGTCACGAAACATGGCGGATATCGCTGCGGGGATGGATGCGCACCGGATGTATCAGGCGAAAGAGAGCTTGGAAACAGGCTTGTGCGCGGGCGGATTTGCTTGACGGCTAAGCCTGCAAAAGAAAACCCGCCGAAGGGCGGGTCAACTTTTCCGGGACCGCCCTACCTTGAGGACGGCGGATGAGGTTGGCCTCGTCTTGTCCGCAGCCCGACCCGCCATGCGGCGGGTCTTCCTCTTGCTCCCGCAGGTTCAGCGCACCGGGCACTGGCCGGGCTTGAAGACCTGGAAGCCGGCGGCCTGAGCCGAGCAGGCATTGCCGAACTCCTTGAAATCCGCGCCGCGGCGGCCGCAGACCGGGTTGTATTCCATCGTGCAGGCGCGATTGTCGCGCGGGCGGTCGCGGCCCAGGCTGTCCCGATCACGATTGCGATCCCGCGGATCGCGGTTTCCGTTCCAGCCGGCATCCGTGCCGTTCCGGTCTGGACGACGCACCTGGCATTCACCGCGACCGACGATGCTGTAGCCGCTCGATCGTGCTTCGCAGGCATTGGCGAAGGTCTGGCGGCTGCGGCCGCGTTCGCCGCAGACCGGCGCATATTCGCGCGTGCAGGCGCGCGTTCCGTCCGGCAGGCCACCGGGGCGGTCGCCACGGCGGCATTCGCCGCGGCCCACCACCCGGAAGCCGCTGGAACGGGCCTCGCAAGCATTGGCGAAGGTCTGGAGATCGCCGCCGCGGGCGCCGCAAACCGGCATATATTCCATGGTGCAGGCCTGCGGGCGCGGGCGATATCCGCCACCGCCGCCCTGGTCGACATCGACGGAGCAGGCGGCAAGCGCGCCGGCGGCGAGAACAATGGCCAGCCGCACTGCCAGCCGGGAGAAGAAAGGTGATATCGGCATCATGGTTTCCCCCAAAGATTCTGGGCGAAACTTAGCGCATAAATCGAGTGGCCGATATCGGTTCGCGGAAAAAAATACGCTGCGGGTCGCGCCCGATCAGTCGAAGAGGCTGGAGACGGATTCTTCCGCGCTGGTGCGGTTGATCGCCTCGCCGAGCAGGTTGGCGGTCGAGATGACGCGGATATTGTGCGCGGACTGGACCGCCGTGGTCGGCTGGATGGTATCGGTGATCACCAGTTCCTTCAGCTTGGAGGAGGTGACGCGCGTCACGGCTCCGCCGGAAAGAACGCCGTGGGTGATATAGGCGGTGACGCTGGTCGCGCCGTTCTTCAAAAGCGCCTCGGCGGCGTTGCAGAGCGTGCCGCCCGAATCGACGATGTCGTCGATGAGCAGGCAATCCTTGCCGGCGACGTCGCCGATGACGTTCATCACCTCGGATTCGCCCGGCCGGTCGCGACGCTTGTCGACGATGGCGAGCAGACAGTCGAGGCGCTTGGCGAGCGCGCGGGCGCGCACCACGCCGCCGACGTCGGGCGAGACGACCATGACATTTTCGAGATTGTAGTTTTCCTTCACATCGCGCGCGAGGATCGGCACGGCGTAGAGGTTGTCGGTCGGGATGTCGAAGAAGCCCTGGATCTGGCCGGCATGGAGGTCCAGCGTCAGCACGCGGTCGGCGCCGGCCTCGGTGATGAGATTGGCGACCAGCTTGGCCGAGATCGGCGTGCGCGGGCCGGGTTTGCGATCCTGGCGGGCATAGCCGAAATAGGGGATCACAGCCGTGATGCGGCGCGCCGAGGAGCGGCGCATGGCATCAATCATGATCAGCAGTTCCATCAGGTGATCGTTGGTCGGAAACGATGTCGACTGGACGACAAAGACGTCCTCGCCGCGCACGTTTTCCTGGATTTCCACGAAGATTTCCTGGTCTGCGAAGCGTCTGACCGTGGCGCGGCCGAGCGGAACATTCAGATAATTGCAGATCGCTTCGGCAAGAAGCCGGTTCGAATTGCCCGCGAAAACCTTCATTTATGGTCCGCCTGTGGATTATGCTGATGGGGGGGCTTTAAGCGGCAAAATCCGTGAATGCAAGGGTCTAGCCACATTGGAAAAGCGTTTCTTTGCATTTCGCTGTGATTTACCCTTTCGACGGTCTTAACCGCGCGCGCTGCCCCGCCAGTCGAGATACTGGCGGATCGTCTTCTCGGCAATACCCTCCATCGTGCGGGCCGGCACCGCCGCCCAGGGATCGCCGGCAGTGCCCGGCACGCTTTCCTGTCCCTGGATGCGGTGAAGCCGGGCTCCGCTGCCGTCGAGCACGTCCCAGACATAGACGACGGTCGTGTTGCCGTTGTCGTTCATGGCGGAGAAATAGCCCTTCAGGATGTACTTGCTGGAATTGTCCGAGGCGCCGCGGATCGCAAGCCCACGGGAGCGTGCCTCTGCGCCGAGGCGCTTGGAAAGCGGCGTCACAGCCTGGACCGGAGCGCCGATGATCGGCAGGAAACGGATCGTCTCGCCGGCTTCTGCGGCGGGCGAGGCGGCGGCCGTCTCTTGCGCGCCGGCCGACGTTTCCGCCGCAAGCGAGCGCTGCGCATCGGTGCGGGCAAGGTCCGCGTCCGTCTCGGCGGGGCGGCGGGCGGCGTTGCGGCGGGCGAGGGCATCGGCCTGGCCTTCAAGGGTGCCGGCCGTGTCCGCGCCGGTCGAGCGACCCGTGCCGGCAGGCGGCGTGAAGGCGGTTTCCCGGCGCGTGGCGGTCACCGGCGCCGTCTCGGCGCTCATCCGGTCGAGGTCGCCCTGGGTGACGGGCGGGGAGTTGAAGCCGCCGCCGACATCGACCTGCGGCGTCAGCGCATCCGTGCTGTTGCAGCCGGAAAGGATGGCAATGAGGCCGATCAGTGCCAGCCGCCTCGTCAGCTCTTGCATCGTTTCGTCCCCGTGTCTTGCGAAAGGCCGGGCCTTGCGCGTTCCCCGCACCGATTTATGCGGCGGGGCTCCGGGGCCTGTCAATTGCGGGATGTTGCAGGCCCGGCAGCCGGTCATACCTCGATGAAATCGAGGCCGTAGCGCGAAAGCGGCTTCGGCGTATCGGTGGTGGTCAGATAGGTCTGGCCGAGGGTCATGGCCGTATCGGTGTCGGAATCGAGGATGATCGTGTGGACGAACAGCGACATGTTCGGCTCGATTTCCTGCGGGTTGCCGGCAAGGAAGATCTGCGGATCGCGCCAGGAGGGCGCAAAGCGCGCGCCGACGGAATATCCGCAGGGGTTCAGCCGGTGACGGGCAAGGCCCCGCTCGTCGATGATGCGGGCGAAGGTCTCGAAGACGGTGCCGAAGGTGTTGCCGGGCCGCAGCACCATCTCCATCGCCTGGATCGCCTCGCGGCAGGCGCTGTAGAGTTCGCGGTGGCGGCTCGTCGGCTCGCCGATGACGGCGGTGCGCATCATCGGGGCGTGATAGCGGGCGCTGACGCCCGACCATTCGATGGTGAGCTGGTCCTCGGCATCGAGCTTGCGCCGGCCGGATTTCGCGCGGCAAAGAAGCGCATCGGCGCCAGAGCCGATGACGAATTCGTTGGCGGCATAGTCGCCGCCGGCGGCAAGAACCGCGTTCTGCATGGCGGCAAGGATCGCCGCCTCGTCGGCGCCGGGGGCGATCAGGGGAAGGGCCGCCGCCAGCGCATCGTCCGAAAGGGCCGCGGCGCGCTCGATATGGGCGATTTCGGCCGGGCTCTTGATGAGCCGCAGGCGGCTGACGATCGGCGAGCCGTCGACCAGCTGGCCGAAACTCTGGAGCTGATTGTCGAGCAGGCGGGCATTGCGCCCGGTGAGGCCATGCGTGTCGTATTCGACGCCGATGCGGCAGCCGAGCAGGTCGAGATCGGAAAGGAGGTTCTTCAGGTCCATCGTCGGATCGGCGTTCACCCGGTCGATCCACACGACGGTCTTCTCGATGATGGAGGTGTGCCGCGCCTGGCGCAGATCGGCCGGGCGGGTGAGGAGCACCATCTCGCCCGTCGCCTTCACGACCAGCGTCTCGAAGAAGCCGTAGCCGGCGGCGTCGTAACCGGTCAGCCAGTACATGCTCTCCTGGGCGAAGAGCAGCATGGCGTCGATCTTCTCCTCCCGCATGCGAGCGGTGAGGCGTTGGAGCCGGTTGGCGTATTCCTCGGTGTCGAAGTGAAGTGCCATTGCGGTGTCTCCCTCGTCTGTCTCATTGCGGGGGGCTTCAGCCCCTTATCATGATCGCCGATATCTGGCGTCCGTAGTCGGGTTCCTGCCGGTGGGTGGTGCGCCGGTAGGAGAAGAAACGCTCTTCGTCGGGATAGGTGCACAGGTCGAGATTCTCCGCCGTTACCCCGGCATCGGTCAGCCGATGCGTCGTCAGGCCCGGCAGGTCGAACATGGCGTGGCCGGGCTTTCCCGATGGCGTGAAATAGCGGTCATAGGCCGCGTCGACGCCGAGGAATCGCTCGACGAATTCCGGGCCGACCTCGTAGTTGCGCCGGCTGATCGAGGGGCCGAGGCAGGCGACGATGTCTTCCCGCCGGGCGCCCAGTCCTTCCATCGCCGCGATGGTGCTTTCGAGAACGCCGTAGAGCGCACCCTTCCAGCCGGCATGGGCGGCGCCGACGATGCGGGCCTGCGGATCGCAGAAGAGGATCGGCCCGCAATCGGCCGCAAGGACCCCGAGGACAATGCCCGGCGTGGCGCTGACCATGGCGTCGGCCCGGGGGCGGGCACCGTCATAGCGCTCGTCGACCACCACCACATCCGGCGAATGGACCTGGTGCACGGTGGCGAGCCTTTCCGGTCCGACGGAAAACCAGCGGGCGACGCGGGCGCGGTTCTCCATGACATTGTCGCGCTCGTCCTGCGAGCCGAGGCCGACATTGAGGCCGCGATAAATGCCTTCCGAAACGCCGCCGGCACGGGTGAAGAAGCCGTGCTGCGCGACGCGGCCGGCACGGGCGGCCAGCAGCGGGCTTTCGATCGGGGAGGGAAGCGTTTGATCCGTCATGGTCTCTCGGTCGTGCCCGGCGGGGCCGGTCTGTCATTTCGCCGCGTCTTCCGGTGGAAAACGCGAATTTCACTCGTCCTGAAATGCCCTCCCGGCACGGATTTAGGCCGGAGCATCGGGGTGCAAATCGGGCCGGATGTTGTCCGGCCTGAGGCCGGGTGTCAATCCGGCTGACGGAAGGGGAGAAGCGCAAGTGGTGCGCTGCCGACAGCCAAGACCTTGAAAAGATCGCCCATTTTTCCTGCGCCGGACCCTGCGAGCCGGTCGACATCGGCAAGAATCGACTGCTGCGTCGCTGCGTCGCGGTTGCGGCCGAGAGCAGATGCCCGTTCGCCGATGCCAAGGCCGACGAGGAAGTCGCCCTGGTGCAGCATGCCGTGCACGTGAAGCCCCACGCTCGCCGCCGCTCCGGCAAGACGCTCGAAATCCACATGGCTCGTCAGGTCCGCCTCGCCGGGATGGGCGAGCGGCGGATCGAAATCGTGCTTGAGCACGGCCTGCAGCGTATCGCCGAAACCGGAGACGAAATGGCCGTAGTCGATGATGAGCGCCGTGCCGCCGAAGCGGGCGATGCGCTCGCCGATCGTCGCCATCACCGCTTCCCGGGCGGGGGCGATCTCGAAGATCGTGCCATTCGCAACCGTCTTGTGGTTTTCCGGCAGCAGCGCCGGATCGATGCCGGCGACGCCGGCGGCAAAGGTGAGGTCGTCAATCGCATTCAGGCCGACCATGCGTTCGCGGAAGCCGGAGGCGGTCTTCACGAACTGGCGGATCGGGATGGCGTCGAACAGCTCGTTGGCGACCAGCAACACGAAACCGGCCGGCAGTTCCTCGAAACTGTCGTGCCAGGTGACCCGGGCGGCGTGGACGCCGAGCGTCTCGTGCTGCACGGTGCGCAGCTTCGGGCTCGTCTCGACGAGGTGGATCGTCGCGTTCTCGTAAAGCTGCGGGGCGATCCGCGACAGGACACGCAGCATGTCGGCCATCATCGTGCCGCGGCCGGGGCCGATCTCGGCGATGCGCACATCTGCCGGGCCGCCGTGCCTTTGCCAGGCATGGACGAGGAAAACGCCGAGCATCTCGCCGAAAAGCTGGCTGATTTCCGGCGCGGTCACGAAGTCGCCGGCGCTGCCGAACGGATCGCGGGTGCGGTAGTAGCCGTATTCCGGATCGGCGAGGCAAAGGGAGAAATAGTCGGTGAGGCTGATCGGGCCGTTGGTGCGGATCAGCGCCTTGATCTTGCGGGCGAGGGGCGTTGGCATGGGCAGGGTCCGCTCAGGCAGCCGGGCGGGCGCGAAGGATCGCCCACAGACCGAGGGCAAGCATCGGCAACGACAGCAGCATGCCCATGGTCAGCCAGCCGCCGAGAAGGTAGCCGAGCTGCGGATCCGGCTCGCGGAAGAATTCCACCGTGATGCGCGACAGAGCATAGCCGGAGACGAAGATGCCGGTGACGAGGCCGGGACGTTTCAGCGCGCCGAACCGGTAGATGGCGATGACGAGCACGGCAAGCAGCACGATGCCTTCGAGCCCGGCCTCGTAAAGCTGGCTCGGATGGCGGGCGAAGGGGCCGGCTTCCGGGAAGATCACGGCCCAGGGCGCATCGGACAGGCGGCCCCATAGCTCGCCGTTGACGAAATTGGCGATGCGGCCGAAGAAGAGGCCGATCGGCACGACGGCGGCGACGATGTCGAACAGGCTCCACATCGCGATGCCGTTGCGGCGGGCAAAGAGGATCATGGCGAGCGTCGTGCCGGCAAGGCCGCCATGGAAGGACATGCCGCCGTTCCAGACCTGGATGGCACGCAGGGGATTGGCCGCCACATTCGGGAAATCATAGAACAGGATATAGCCGATGCGCCCGCCCAGGATGATGCCGACGGCGGCCCAGACGAGGAAGTCGTCGAGTTGCGCACGGTTCATCGGCGCTTCGCCGGCCCAAAGGCGCGGCGTCTCGATCAGCCGGCGGGCATAGAGCCAGCCCAGCATGATGCCCGCGACATAGGCGATGCCGTACCAGTGAACGGCGACGGGGCCGATGGAAAAGGCGATCGGATCGATCTCGGGATAGGGCATGATGGCGAAGAGTTGGGCAAGGTTCGTCAAGGCATAGGTCTTCCGGTTTCGCGCGGAAGATGGAGAGGCCTTGGGGCAGGGTCAAGGCGATAAATGGCGATCGCCGGCGTCCGGGCGCCTCGGCCGGGCGGCGATCCACCGGAATCCGCTTGCAAGCGACGGCATCAGACCCTACCTCAGTTGCAGGCGCGGGCGTCCTGTCCGCCAAAACCATCGAGACCCGAGGAGGGCAGACCATGACCACCGGTGCGAACCGCATTCTCGACGACTTCGCCAAACTGATGACCGATGCCGCCGGTGCCGCGCAGGGCGTGCGCAAGGAGGCCGAGACCATGTTCCGCGCCCAGGCCGAGCGCTTCATGAACGGCATGGATCTCGTCAAGCGCGAGGAATTCGAGGCGGTGCGCGAAATGGCGATCAAGGCGCGGGACGAGAACGACGCGCTTTTGAAGCGCATCGAAGCGCTCGAAGCGCGCCTCAACGCGGGCAGCTGAGCCGTTTTCGGACAGGTTTTCATCGACGGGACTCGGTTGGCGTGATTCACATCGCGCCAACCATTTTTTTTAATAAATTTTTTACCCCTGTGGACACTTCCGAAAAGCCCTTTCGGGTGAATCTGTTAAGGGCCCGACCTGAATCTTTTTCACAACCTCTGTCCACAACCGGGCGGAGAAAATGGGGCGGCAGGGGCTGGCGTCGTGACTCCGGCGTTATACACTGATTTTAAATGATGATTCGAGACGGGCAGCGCAAGCTTCGGACAGGGTAAGTCGTCCAGATTGCGCAGAGTGCCGAGCAATCATTCAGTGTTGTATCCGGAGTATGGTTTGCCGCGTCGCGTGTGTGAGCGCGATGATGCATGCCTGCCGGCCTTGAAGGTGATGCATGAGCCTTATGGAATTGGATATCGGACGTCAGTCCAACCCGGTCGACATGATCGAATTCGTCGCAGCCAACAATGACTGGACGTTCGAGCGGTCCGGCGAGGACGAGATCGCGATGACGGTCGAAGGCAAGTGGACGGATTACCACGTTTCCTTCTCCTGGATGGAGGAGTTCGAAGCGCTGCATCTGGCCTGCGCCTTCGACATCAAGGTTCCGGAAAGCCGGGTCAACGAGGTGCATTGCCTGCTCTCGCATGTCAACGGACAGGTGCTGATGGGCCATTTCGATCTGTGGCGGCGCGAGGATGTGGTGATCTTCCGCCAGTCGCTGCTGCTTGCCGGCGGTGCCGAGCCCACCAACAAGCAGGTCGAGGTTTTGCTTTCCAGCGCGCTCGAAGCGTGCGAGGCCTATTTCCAGGCCTTCCAGTTCGTCGTCTGGTCCGGCATGGATGCGCAATCGGCCGTCGATGCGGTGCTGTTCGAAACCGTCGGGGAGGCGTGAGATGGCTGTGGCTGGTTCGGGTCCCATCGTTCTCATCGGCGCAGGCAACATGGGCGGCGCCATGCTGGCCGGTTGGCTGAAAAGCGGCATTTCGGGCGCGTCCGTCATCGTCATCGATCCCGGTCCGCAGCCGGCCATGGCCAAGCTGATCGCCGACAACGGCGCACGCCATGAAACCTCCGCCCCGGACGATGTGAAGGCGGGCGTGCTGTTCGTCGCCGTCAAACCCCAATTGATCGATCAGGTCCTGCCGCCCCTCAAAGGCTTGGTCGGCCCGCAGACGGTCGTCGTCTCGGTTGCCGCCGGCAAGACCATCGCCAATCTGGAAAGCCATCTCGGGGAGGCGGCCACCGTGCGTGCCATGCCGAACACGCCGGCCATGATCGGCCGCGGGGTGACGGGCGCCTATGCCAATGACCGCGTTTCCGACGCCCAGCGCGATTTCGTACAGTCTTTGCTCAAGGTCAGCGGCCCGGTCGAATGGGTGGCGTCCGAGGGCGATATCGACGCCGTCACGGCGGTTTCGGGCAGCGGCCCGGCTTATGTCTTCTATCTCGTCGAATGCATGGCGGAGGCAGGACGCAAAGCGGGCCTGCCGGCGGACCTCGCCATGCGGCTCGCACGGGAAACCGTCGCGGGGGCTGGTGAACTGCTTCACCAGTCCCCCGACGACGCCAGCCGCCTGCGCCAGAACGTCACCTCGCCGGGCGGCACCACCGCCGCAGCGCTCTCGGTGCTCATGGCCGAGGACGGCATGCAGCCGCTCTTCGACAAGGCGATCGCCGCCGCCCGCAAGCGCGCCGAGGAACTGGCGGGCTGACGTTTTGAACGCCCGTTTTCCCTTTCTTTCCTCACCCTAATCGTTTCCCTGCAAGCGCGGAGGGACGTCCCGTTTACGGGGAGAAGGGGACCGGCAGGCCGGAAGAGAGGCAGAACCGCAAGGATTTTCTTGATGACCAAGACCATCACCTATGCCGATTTCGAACGGGTCGACATCCGCGTCGGCACGATCATCGAGGCGCTGCCCTTTCCCGAGGCGCGCAAGCCGGCCTACAAGCTGATGATCGATTTCGGGCCGGAGATCGGCACGAAGAAATCGTCGGCGCAGATCACCGTGCATTACGCGCTGGAAGAGCTTGTCGGGCGCCAGGTCCTTGCCGTCGTCAATTTCCCGCCGCGCCAGATCGGTCCGGTCCGTTCCGAAGTGCTGACGCTCGGCTTCGAGGACGAGAACGGCGCCATCGTTCTTGCCGGCGTCGGCCAGCCGGTGCCGAACGGCCGGAAGATGTGCTGATCAAGCGGGAATGCGCACCGTTGCCCGAAGGCCGCCCATCGGGCTGTCCGAAAGGGTGACGTTGCCGCCGTGGCTGCGGGCGATGTCACGGGCGATGGCAAGGCCGAGACCGGTGCCGGAGGCATCGAGATTGCGTGCCTCGTCGAGGCGGAAGAACGGCTTGAAGACATCGTCGCGCGAGCGTTCGGGAATGCCCGGCCCGTCGTCGTCGACGGTGATCGTCAGCCATTTGGAGCGAAGCTTGGCTTCCACATGCACGGTCTTGGCATAGCGCAGCGCGTTGGAAACCAGGTTGCCGACGAGCCTGCTGAAGGCATTCGGCCGCACCATGACCTCGTCGTCGCCTTCGATCTCGCTGGTGAAGGCGCGCTCGTGCAGCTCGGCCTCCATCGCGAACTTGTCGAAAAGATCGGACAGGCGCAGCCGGCCCACCTCCTCCTCCACGTCGCCGCGTGCGAAGGAAAGATAGCCTTCGAGCATGGTCTGCATGTCCGCCACGTCCTTGTTGAGGGGGCGCAGGTCGGGATTGTCGCCGGCAAGGGCAAGCTGCAGCTTGAAGCGGGTGAGGATGGTGCGAAGGTCATGGCTGACGCCGGTGAGCATGGCCGTGCGCTGCTCCATCTGCCGCTCGATGCGCTCGCGCATGAGGATGAAGGCAAGCCCGGCACGGCGCACCTCCTCGGCCCCGCGCGGGGCGAAATCCTCGGGCATCTTCTGCCCTTTGCCGAAGCTCTCGGCGGCTTGTGCCAGCGCCAGGATCGGCCGGATCTGGCCGCGCAGGAAGAGGATCGAGATGGCGATCAGCACCAGCGATGTGCCGACCATCCACAAAAGGAAGATGTGGGTGTTGGAGGCATAGGCCTGGTTGCGCCGCGCATAGACGCGCAGGATCTTGTTGTCGAGCTGGATGCGGATCTCGACGAGATTGCTCTCGCCGACGGTGTCGATCCAGAAGGGACGGCGGATCTGGCGGACGATCTCCTCGCTGAGGATCTCGTCGAGAATGTTGAAGAACGGCTTCGAGCGGGGCGCCGGCAGTTCCGTGCCGGGCTCGATGGCGATGTTGAGTTCCAGCCGTTCGCGCGCGATGCGCGTGATCTCGGAATAGTCGGCGTCCTGCGGATAGGTATCGATGAGGTCGATGATGGCGGCGATGTCGCGGGTGACGGCGGTGGAAAGGCGCTGCGTGACGAGCTGCCAGTGACGCTCCATGAAGACGAAGGCGACGACCGACTGCAGAAGCACCATGGGAATGATGATGATGAGCAGCGAGCGGGCGTAAAGGCCGGTCGGCATCTGGCGGCGCAGCCAGCGCGCGACGCGCCTCCAGCCGGCGGCCGGTGCGCGTTCGATCTCCCGCTTGAAGGTCTCGAACGTGGTCATCACCTCGGCATTTCCGCAATATGAAAGCGGCGCGGAAGGCGTTGCGCCGCGTCCTCGTGTGAAGACGGGCGGCCGCCGGGGCAGGGGTTGAATTGGACCTTCCGGGGCACGGTCAGCCTTGCTCCACGCTCAATCGGTAGCCGATGCCGCGCACGGTCTGCAGCCACACCGGGTTTGACGGATCGTCTTCGATCTTACGCCTCAAGCGATTGATCTGCACGTCGATTGTGCGTTCGCCCACTTCTGTTTCCTCGCCGATCAGTTCATGGCGCGGAATGGTCTCTCCGGCGCGCAGGGAAAACAGGAGCATGATCTCCTGCTCGCGGTCGGTGAGGCGGATGGCGTCGCTGCCGCGTTTGAGCTCCTTTCGCACGATGGAGAAGGTATAGGGGCCGAACATGACCTGCTCGATCTTGGGCGTCGCGGGCGGAGCGTTGCGCTTGAGGATGTTGTTGATGCGCAGCACCAGTTCGCGCGGCTCGAAGGGCTTGGAGAGATAGTCGTCGGCGCCCGCCTCCAGTCCCTCGATGCGGGCCCGCGATTCGGCAAGCGCCGTCAGCATCAGGATCGGCACGGGGCGGATTTCGCGAAGGCTCTTGGTCAACGTCAGGCCGCTTTCGCCCGGCATCATCACGTCCATGATGATCAGGTCGAAATCGAGGCCGCGCAGTTTTCGCCGCGCCTCGTCCGCATCGCCTGCGACGGTGACGCGGAAACCCTGCTCCATCAGATAGCGGTTGAGAAGGTCGCGGATGCGGGTGTCGTCGTCGACGACCAGCAGGTGGGATGCGTCGTCGGAGGGCGCGCCGGCAGCGGTCATCGTCCTTTCCTCCTTTTCAGCCGTTCACTCGCTCTTGGCGTTCTGCATTCCGGTGAGGAACGCGATCACCACCCTTCGGTCGTTCGCGTCCATGTCTTCAAATGCACGGGCGATACGGCGGGATTGCGGCTCGGCGAGGGCGAGGGCCAGTTCCCGTCCCGCCCGCGTGGGATAGAGTTTGCGCTGGCGGCGATCCTCGGGGCCTGCGACCTGCTGGATATAACCGGAATCGATGAGCTGCTTCAAGACGCGCGCCAGGCTCTGCTTGGTGATCTTCAGCGTGTCCAGGAGGTCCGCGACGGTCATGCCGGGCTCGCGGTTGACGAAGTGCACTACCCGGTGGTGCGCGCGGCCGAAGCCGCTCTTTTCCAGAATGGCGTCGGGATCGGAAATGAAGTCGCGATAGGCAAAGAACAGGCCCTCGATGATCTCGAAGTCGATCCGGCCGTCGCCCGTCATGACGTCGTCATGCAGCTCGCTGGCGCCGTTCCTGTCCGGCATCTGTCGGGCCACGCTGTCATTTCCTTTCATGCCTTGCCGTCTCCGCATTACATAGCAAAATACGTCAGCTTTGTTGACGTATTTTGCCGGCCTGTGCCACCCCCGCCGACATCGCGGTTCCGGCGCCGGGAAACCGGCTTGCCGACCACGCGTCCGGATTGCCGGCCTCGTGGTCACTCCCGCCGCTTCTGGTTAGACCGTAACGGGCGAAACAATCAACTTGAAAGAGTGCGCGAGGGCGTCGAGAGCACCGCGGCCGTTGCTTCGACCGGCCGGCGTCGCTGCGCGCGGAAAGGGGCCGGGCCTTCGATTGCCGGCGGGCGAGGCGGCCCTTGCGGGCCGCCCTTTTCTCAGGCCGGCTTCTTGCCGAGCACGGCGCCGACGATTGCCGTCAGCACGCCGCCGCCGACGAGGCCGCCGATGCCGTTGGCAACGAGGCCCGAAAGGCCGGCCTCGCCGCCGACCATTTGCAGAAGAAGGCCGCCGCCGACCCCGCCGATGGCGCCGACGATGGTGCGGACGATCGCGCTCACGGCGGCCTGCTTGAGGGCGGCGCCCGCCACATTGCCGCCGATGGCGCCGGCGATGAGCTGCGTGATGATGGGCATCAATGCTTCCATGACTTCCCCTCCGAAAGGTCCGTCCGGAATCGAGAATGGTCCGGATCGGACGCTGCCTCGCTAGCGGGCGCGATCCGAATCCGCGCGCCCGTCGCCGAAAAATTCGGCATCCGCAACCTGCGGGGAATCCCGTGTTCTGTCAATTTGCCCGCGGACGCCGTGCACCGGTGTTTTGAACGCAAAGAGGCGGCCGCTCGGCGGCCGCCTCTTCCTTCCCCGCAGTGGCTTGGTTGCCGGCGGTTGTTATTCTGCTGCGATGACGCCCCGGCGGATCTGGTCCTCCTCGATCGATTCGAAGAGCGCACGGAAATTGCCCTCGCCAAAACCCTCGTCGCCCTTCCTCTGGATGAATTCGAAGAAGATCGGCCCGATGACGGTTTTCGAGAAAATCTGAAGCAGGATCTTCGTCATGCCGCCGTCGACCACGCCTTCGCCGTCAATGAGGATGCCATGCTTCTTCATGCGCTCGACCGGCTCCTCATGGCCGACGACGCGCACATAGGACCGGTCGTAGTAGGTATCCGGCGGGCCGGGCATGAATTTCAGGCCGTTGTCGGCGAGCCTGTCGGTGGCGTCGTAGATCGCGTCCGTCCCGACGGCGATATGCTGGATGCCCTCGCCCTTGTACTTCTTCAGATACTCGACGATCTGGCTCGTCTCATCCTTCGATTCGTTGAGCGGAATGCGGATCTTGCCGCAGGGCGAGGTAATGGCGCGCGAGACGAGGCCGGTGATGCGGCCGTCTATGTCGAAGAAGTGGATCTGCCTGAAGCCGAAAAGCTCCCGGTAGAAGTCCCACCACTTGTCCATGTTGCCGCGATAGACATTGTGGGTGAGGTGGTCGAGATAATAGAAGCCGACGCCCGTGGGCTTGGGGTCGCGCTCGCCGGTCCAGTCGAATTCCGCGTCATAGGCCGAGCCCTTGGCGCCGTATGTCTCGATGAAATAGAGGAGCGATCCGCCGATGCCGACGATGGCCGGCACGTCGAGCGCCTTGTCGTTGCCTTCATAGGGCGTGGCGCCCTTCGAGACGGCGTGTTCGAAGGCATGCTTCGCATCGACCACGCGCCACGCCATGGAAGCGGCACAGGGGCCGTGCAACTCGGTGAACGTCATGGCATGGGAGCCCGGCTCGGCGTTGATCACGTAATTGATGTCGCCCTGCCGCCAGACCGAGATGGCCTTGCTGCGATGCGTCGCGACCTTGCTATAGCCCATGCGGGCAAACAGCTCTTCCAGTTTTTCCGGTTCCGGATGGGCGAATTCGACGAATTCGAAGCCGTCCGTGCCGGCCGGGTTGTCGGCCGTGATTTCGGCCGGCGGCGCATCATGCGGGAAAGGGCCCATCTCATCCTCCTCGAAACAGATTGGAAGAGTATGGCGCGCATTCCATGCAATGTGCGTGCATACTATTTGCCCTGCGGCGTTTCGATGCAATGATCATGCGCAAACTATCGGAATGGAGGGCAAAGCGTGCAACTCGACGACTTCGACCGGAAACTGCTCGCGCATTTGCAGGAGGATGCGCGTCTGACGAACAACGAGCTTTCCGAGCGCATCAACCTCTCGCCCTCGCAATGCTCGCGCCGGCGCATCCGGCTGGAGGAGGAAGGCATCATCCGCGCCTACCGGGCAGAGCTCGATCGGGAAAAGCTCGATCTCGGCATCATCATCGTCGTGACGGTGACGCTCTCGACGCACAATCGCGACAATGCCCTGCGCTTCGCGCGGCTGATCTCGCGTTTGCCGGAGGTTCTGGAAGCTTATTCGCTCACCGGCGAGATGGACTATATCATCAAGGTCGTGGTGCCGAACCTCAAGGCGCTTTCCGCCTTCGTCAATGAAGTGCTCCTGCCCCATGAATCCGTCTCGCATGTAAAAACCGCGATCGTGCTCGACACCCTGAAGGAGACGACGGCGCTGCCGCTGTGAACGACCGGCCGGAGCTCCGCTGTTGCCCTTGGGCCACACTCTTCCTGGCGCCGTGTTCCCGCAGGAACAGGACGGACTCCCCTGCCGTTGTAGGAAGCAACCATCAGAACGCAGCGGCGACGGCATGGCGGCCGAAGATCAGGGATGAGAGAACAGGGATGAAAACGATGGAGACGAATGCAGCAAAACAGCAAAATCCGGTGGCCAGCCGTCTTCGCCCGGTGGTCTATCTCTATGCCGCGCTCAATATAGCCGTGGCGGCAATCCTCTTTTCCACCGTCTCGCCGACGCTTGCGACCACGCCGGCGCCGGAGATGGCAAGCCTGCGCTGAGTTCGCGCTTGGTCTTTGCCACGCCTTGCGGCTATATCAGGCGCAAAGCGGCAATCGAGTGAGGACCCCATGGGCATGCTTCAGGCGGGAATCATTCCCGTCACTCCCTTCCAGCAGAACTGCACCATTCTCTTCGATACGGACACGAAGGAGGGCGTCGTCGTCGATCCGGGCGGCGATGTCGATGCGATCCTTCAGACGGTGAAGGATAACGGCATCACGCTGAAGGCGATCTGGCTGACCCACGGCCATATCGACCATGCCGGCGGCGCCAAGGAATTGAAGGAAGCGCTCGGCATCGACATCATCGGTCCGCACAAGGACGATCTTTCGCTGCTCCAGCGGCTGGAGGCGCAGGCCTCGATGTTCGGCGTGCCTATGAAAGTCAGCAATGTCGTGCCGGATCGCTGGCTCGAGGACGGCGACAAGGTCTCGTTCGGCGAGCACGAATTCGAGGTTTTCCACACGCCCGGCCACGCGCCGGGCCATGTCATCTATTTCCATCGAAAGCAGGGTGTCGCCCATCTCGGCGACGTGCTGCTCCAGGGATCGATCGGCCGGACGGACCTGCCGGGCGGCGATCACCAGCAGCTTCTGCAATCGATCCGCGACAAGGTGTTCCCGCTCGGCGACGAAGTGGGCTTCCTCTGCGGCCATGGGCCGGGCGGCAAGATCGGCGAGGAGCGGCGCAGCAATCCGTTTTTGCGCGGTCTCTGATGCGGGTATCAAACGGTAACGGGCGCCGGAAGGCGCCCGTTTCTCTGCTTGCCGTGGAAAGCGGCGTCAGCCGCCGGCGACGCAGAAATGCTCCAGCCCGTCATAACCGATGAAGGTGCCGGTGCGCGGATTGAACGAGCGGTAACGCTGCGAGCAGTAATTGTACCAGGACTGGGTCCAGGGCTCGTAGGTCGGCACGACCACCGGCTCGCGGTAGATGACGCGCGGCCGGGGTTCCGGATAGTAATCCGGCTCGACATAGACGCGGCGTTCCTCATAGCGCGGCTGGGAGGCCAGCGCGCCACCGATGATGACACCGGTGGCAAGGCCGAGCGCGCCGCCGATGACGGCGTCGCGGCCATGGTTGCGGTCGTGGTGATAGCGACGCGGCTTGCGGTATTGGTAGCTATCACCTTCGCGCCAGTAGCCGTCGCGATAGCGATCGCGGGCTTCGACAACGCCCGCGGTGGCGGTGAGCGTCGTCGCGGCGACGGCGGCGGACAACACGAGTGTCTTGATGACTTTGTTCATGACGTCGTTCCTTTGAACCGGCCCATCGCCGGTCGATCACATGAGAAGATTAGAGGAACGAGGCTGAACGAAGGCTGAACGAAAAAACCCGGCATCTCTGCCGGGCTCCAACTCAAAATCCTGAAAAGCCGGTTCAGCCGGCGATCTGCAGGTTGACCGCCTTCGGGCCTTTGCCGCGGCGATCGGGTTCCGTGTCGAAGCTTACCTTCTGGTTTTCGGAAAGGCCATTCAGGCCGGAAGCCTGCACGGCGGAAATGTGTACGAAGATATCCGCACCACCGTTGTCGGGCTTGATGAAGCCGAAGCCCTTCTCGGTGTTGAAGAATTTTACGGTGCCAGTCTCGGCCATGCGTCAGGTCCTTTTCTCTCTGCCCGGATATTGGCTGCGGGCAGCATATCAGTTTTGCCCGAAGGCGTTAGGCAGGCAGTTCTCGAGGTTGAGGAAAGGTCCCGTTTTTACCGCGGCCAGCCAACCACATGATCCAGAGGATCACCCGGGGATTGGCAGCCCGGAATTGTTTCGCGTCTCCGGCGCTTTTATTCAAGGTCTTCCCGTGTTCGCAAATTGCCCGAACGGCGCAAGAGTGATGTGTTTGCGTTAAATTGGCAAGCAAAAGTTTTCGTGCGGGTTTGACACGCCTCACTTTGGTCAAATTGCGGGCGATTGCCAAAAAATCACGCAGGTTTTACGGGGTTTTGCAGTTCAAGTATGATTTATATTGCACTGCGGAAGGCCGAGTGAAGACTATCATACTTCAGTATAGGTTTTGGTGGAAAGATGCCCCGTCAGTCCGTCGGTGCGGCCCGCGAGACGCGCAGCAGCGAGCCGTTCGTGTCGTCCGTCAGAAGCAGCAGAGCCCCGTCGGGGGCGACGATCACATCCCGGATGCGACCGAATTCGCCGCCGAACAGCCGCTCTTCGGCGATGATGGCGCCGCTGTCGTCCCGTTCCAGGCGGGCGACGAGCTGGTATTTGAGCGCGGCGACGATCAGGTTGCCATCCCATTCGGGGAACATCGCGCCGCGATAGACGGCGAGCGCTCCCGGCGCGATGGACGGGTCCCAATAATAGAGTGGCGGCTCGTAGCCCTTCGCGGCCGAGCCGAGGTCGAATTCGGCACCGGAATAGTGTCGGCCGAATGAAACCAGCGGCCAGCCGTAGTTGCGGCCGGGCAGCGGATTGTTGATCTCGTCACCGCCGCGCGCGCCATGCTCGGCGGAAAGCAGCGTGCCGTCCCTGGGATCGATGGCAAGGCCCTGCGGGTTGCGATGCCCTTTCGACCAGATTTCCGCCAGCCCTTCGGAGGTGCCGAGGAAGGGATTGTCGGCATGCGGACTGCCGTCCGGATTGATGTGAAGGATGGAGCCGGCATGGTCGCGCGGATCCTGCGCGCGCTCGCCGTCGCCCCGGTCGCCGATACCGAAGAACAGGCTGCCGTCGGCGGCGATCGCGATGCGCGAGCCGAAATGCTGGCCGCGCGGCGTGAGGCGGCTCATCATGAAGATGCGTTTCGTGTCTTCGAGCCGCGTTCCATCGGCCGAAAGCCGGGCCCGGGCGACAGCCGTGCCGGAACCGCCGTTGCCGCGGGCGCTATAGGTCAGGTAGAGCGTGCGGCTGGCTGCAAAGTCGGGTGCGAGCGCTATGTCGAGCAGGCCGCCCTGGCCGGTGGTGGAGACCTCGGGCAGGCCGCGGATCGGCGCCGACACCGTGCCGTTGCGGACGAGGCGGAGCGTGCCGCCCTTCTCGGAGACGAGATAGCCGCCGTCCGGCAAGGCTTCCACGGACCAGGGCTGCTTCAGGCCGCTCGCCACCGTCTCGACGAGGAGGGGAGCCTTCTTGCTGGGAAATTCGCGGGTCTCGGCGGTCGCGGCGGTGAATGAGAGAACAAGAAAGGCGATTGTCGCCGCACCCTTCACCACGCCCTGCACTTGCCGAATCCGCTTTCGCATTCCTGTCTCCCGCCCTTTGCCGTTAACTGGCCCAGAGCCGGGCGGCTTTCAAGGGCGGTTGAGGCGCGGGCGCCTCACTTTTGCGTGGGGTCGATCCGCGGCGCGGATTTCTCGATGCCGGAGGTCTTGATCGTGTCGAGGGCGGCGGCTGGCGGAGACATCAGGCTGATGACCATCGCGACGCAGGCTGCAAGCGCGGTCATCGCGATCAGGAACATGGCGCGGGTTTCGCGCGCCTTCGGTTTTCTGCCGATCTGGTCGTCATCCAGAAACATTGTCTCCCCTCCGGTTCTTCACTTTGTCTGGAAGCGAAAAAGCCCGCCGAAATCGGCGCGACAACGACCGAATTGCGGCAAGCTCCGACATTTATTGCGGCGAAAAGATGGCAGAACGAAAAACAAGGATTTTCAGTGCGTTCGACCGAATAGAAGGCCGGCTCTCTCCGTTCTAGATACCTCGTTTACCGAATTGGCGAAGGGTCCTTGCGGGGCGCGGTTGGGCCGGCGTGAAGGCGGCTTCAGAGGGGGTCTCGGCGCGCGGCCGGGCAGGCGCGCCGCCGGTCTCGGGAAAGGTGAGATTGAAGCTCGTCGGCGCAAGCTCCGGCCGGGCGAGAAGATAGCCCTGCATCAGTGGCCCGCCCATCTCGCGGCAGAGCGCGATGGTCTCCGGCTCCTCGATGCCGCCGACGATGGCGCGGATGCCCCTGCCGTCGAACTGGCCGATGACGACACGCAACAGGGCAAGGCCGGCGGAATTCTGCGCAAAGCGCCGCAGCCAGGCGGTATCGAATGTTACGAATTGCGGCTTGAGGCATTGCAGCCGTTCGATATCGCGGTCATCGCCCGTATAATCGTCGATGGCGATGGAAAAGCCGCTTTCGTGCAGCCGCTGGGCAAAACGGGCCGGCCCGGCCGGATCGTCCTGCGGGCCTTCGCGGATCTCGCAGGCGATGCGCGCGGGCGGCAGGCACGCCTCGTGCGCGGCAAGCCGCAGCCACTCCACCTCCTGGCGGATCGCCTGGCGTGTTTCATAGAGCCCGGCATGAAAATTGATGAGAAGGGCGGCATCACGCCGGCCGAGGACGCCGGCATTGAGAATGTGCAGGCTGCGGCAAAGGCCGTCGACCGCCATGCGCTCGGCTTGCGGCACCTGATCGAAGAATTCGGCGGGCGGGCAGGGCAGTTCATCGATGCTGGCGCGGATGAGGCCCTTGAAGGCGGCGATCTGCAACCGTCCGTCCGCTTGCTCGCGAAAGATCGGCTGAAGGGCCGATTGCAGCAGATAGGGGCCGCAGCGGGCGGTGAAAGCGCCGTCCGGCTGGCGCACGAGGTTGGAAAATATGCTTCTTTCGCTCATGCGGCACACCATCGAACGGATCGGTCCCGACACGGCCAGCGTAGCGCCGATCCGTTAACGCGATCTTAAATTTTCGCGTGGAAATGAATATTATTCATGCTTAATTCAACTATAAGGCGGCGCTTTCCTTCACGAGACGCGATTCATTCGCATCGTTGATGGTGTTCATGAATTTTCGCGACATGGCCGGCATTTCCTGCTTTTTTCGTCCTTCGCGCTTGCAAGACCCGCCCACATTCGACATAGACCTAACCGCTATGGAGCCCGGCGCTCCGGGTCCATGGCGTGAAGCCGTCTTTGAACCCGATGAGGACATCTCCATCATGGCCTTTCTTGCCGACGCCCTTTCCCGTGTGAAGCCTTCCGCCACCATCGCCGTTTCCCAGAAGGCGCGCGAACTGAAAGCGAAAGGCCGCGACGTCATCGGGCTCGGCGCTGGCGAGCCGGATTTCGACACGCCCGACAATATCAAGCAGGCCGCCATCGAGGCGATCAACCGCGGCGAGACGAAGTACACGCCGGTCGCCGGCATCCCGGAACTGCGCGAGGCGATCGTCAAGAAGTTCAAGCGCGAGAACAATCTCGACTACACCGCCGCGCAGACCATCGTCGGCACGGGCGGAAAGCAGATTCTTTTCAACGCCTTCATGGCGACGATGAATCCGGGCGATGAAGTCGTCATCCCGACGCCCTACTGGGTCTCCTATCCGGAAATGGTATCGCTGTGCGGCGGCACGCCGGTCTTCGTCGCCACCACCCAGGAAAACAAGTTCAAGCTGAAGGCGGAGGACCTGGAAAAGGCGATCACGCCGAAGACCAAGTGGTTCATCTTCAACTCGCCGTCCAACCCGTCGGGCGCCGCCTACAGCCATGCCGAGCTGAAGGCGCTGACGGACGTGCTGATGCGCCATCCGCATGTCTGGGTGCTGACCGACGACATGTACGAGCACCTGACCTATGGCGACTTCAAGTTCGCGACCCCGGTCGAGGTCGAACCCGGCCTCTACGACCGCACGCTGACCATGAACGGCGTCTCCAAGGCCTATGCGATGACCGGCTGGCGCATCGGCTATGCGGCGGGCCCGCTCGCCCTCATCAAGGCCATGGACATGATCCAGGGCCAGCAGACCTCCGGCGCTTGCTCGGTCGCCCAGTGGGCCGCCGTCGAGGCGCTGAACGGCACGCAGGACTTCATCCCGGAAAACAAGAGGATCTTCGAGGGCCGCCGCGACCTCGTCGTCTCCATGCTGAACCAGGCCAAGGGCATCGAGTGCCCGTCGCCGGAAGGCGCGTTCTATGTCTATCCATCCTGCAAGGGGCTGATCGGCAAGACCGCGCCGTCGGGCAAGGTCATCGAGACCGACGAGGATTTCGTTTCGGAGCTTCTGGAAGCTGAAGGCGTCGCCGTCGTGCATGGCTCGGCCTTCGGCCTCGGTCCGAACTTCCGCATCTCCTATGCGACCTCGGAAGCCCAGCTCGAAGAAGCCTGCAAGCGCATCCAGCGCTTCTGCGCGGCCTGCAAGTAACCGGTCTCAAGCTGGGGTGGATGGGCGAACCGCGCACCATCCACCCCGCAGCTCGTTCGGAACGCCCTTGACAATTCGGCCCGCCGGCGACGGCGGGTTTTTGTTGCCCGCCCCCCGTGAAATTTCCGCTTCCGGTGCCGATATTAGGGAAAAGCGAATCCGGAGCCTGACCATGAAAGCCACGACACTCCCCCTTGCCGCCCTTCTGGCACTCGCCCTTGCCGCGCCTGCCGTGGCGGCAGACCGTTACAGGACGAAGCATGGCGAACGCGCGCCGCGCGGCCGCATCGTCGTCAGCGAAGGGCCGCAATACATGTCCTTCTACGACTACTTCTTCAACAATCCGGGCAAGTCGCGCAACATCCGCTTCGATCCCGGCGAATATTACAAGGGTCTTAACCGGCAATACGACCGGCCCTGACTCTACAGCCCGATCAGCGTCAGCATGATGAAGGTGGCGAAGAGGATGAAATGCGTCATCCCCTCGATGGCGTTCGTCTCGCCGTCGTTGAGGTTGATGGCGGCGGCGATCAGCGTGATCGTCACCATGACGGTCTGAACCGGCGTCATCGCCATGATGAAGGGCTGGCCGGTGAAGAGGGCGATCGCCTCCATGACCGGCACCGTCAGGATCACCGTCGAGAGCGAGGCGCCCATGGCGATGTTGACGACCGACTGCATGCGGTTGGCAAGCGCCGCCCGTAGCGCGGTCAGGATTTCCGGGGCGGCGGAGATCGCCGCGACCACCACTGCCATCAAGGCCGGCGGCGCGCCGCTGCCCTTCAGACCGGTCGAGAGCATCACCGACATGACCTCGGCCAGCGCGCCGATCAGCCCCACGCCGACGATGATGACGGCGATGGACAGGCTGGCCGCCTCGCTGTCATCCGCCGCCTTGCTCGGCGAGCCTTCCTTACGCTCGGCGCGCGGATAGGCATAGCTGAAAAAATAGCTGTGCGCCCCCACCTGCATGCGCAGGAAGAGGGCATAGAGCGCGATCATCGCGCCGATGGTGAAGGTGGAATAGAGATGCCAGCTCTCGCGCGGCACGAATTCCGGCACGACCATGGAAATGCCCATGGCCGTCAGGATCATCACGCCGTAAGTCTTTCCCGAATCGTCGTTGTAAGGCTGCTCGCCATGGCGTATGCCGCCGAGCAGGGCGGCAAGGCCGAGGATGCCGTTGATATCCAGCATCACGGCGGCGTAGATCGTGTCGCGCACAAGGGTCGGCGAGGTCTCGCCCTGCATCATGATGGCGAGGATGACGACCTCCACCAGCACCGCCGAAAGCGTCAGGATCATCGTGCCATAAGGATCGCCGACCTTGGAGGCGAGGATCTCGGCATGATGGGCGATGCGGGTCGAGACGAGAACGATGGCGAGGACGAGCACGAAGGCCGCGATCAGCACCGGCAGGCGCCCCATGTCCAGCAGGCTGTGCTCCATCGCATAGGCGACAATGGCGACGGCAAGACCGACGAACAGGAAGCGTTCCTTCAGCAGGCTGGAAAGCATGGGCGCCAGGGCTCCTCGGCAATTGGCTTTCAACTAGATGTAGCCGCGCCGCGCAAAAAGAAAACGCCCACGGTGGAGGAAACCGCGGGCGTTCTTTGAGGGCGGCTTGGCCAACCCTGAAGCTATCGAGGTGGCGGGCTTTGCCGCGCTCGCCCTGACCTTATCCCCGCCGGCGGGAGACGGGACATGCAAACGGTAGCGCTCGGGAACCAGTGCGGCCTGCTTGCTTGTGGCACAGAAAGCGTCAGGCGACGTGTTCCAGCGCCGGGTAATCCGTATAGCCCTTGGCGCCGCCGCCGTAGAACGTGTCCTTGTCCGGAGCGTTCAGCACCGTGTCGTTCTTCAACCGCTCGACGAGGTCAGGGTTGGCGATGAAGAGCTTGCCGAAGGCGACGAGGTCGGCCTTGCCGCTTGCCACGGCGTCAAGCGCCATCGCCCGGTCATAGCCGTTGTTGACCATCCAGGCCGCTTTGCCGCCGGCCGCATGGTAGGCTTTGCGCAGCGCCGCATAGTCGAAGGGCGTGTCGCCCTGCTGATGGTCGCGCGCGCCGCCCGTGGCACCCTCGATGATGTGGACATAGGCGAGGTCGTAACGGGCAAGCCCTTCCACCACATGGGAAAACAGCGGCTGCGGGTTCGGGTCGAAGGCATCGTTGGCGGGGGTCACCGGCGAAATGCGGATGGCGGTGCGGCCCGCGCCGATCTCCTTCGTGATGGCCTCGACCACCTCGAAGAGGAAACGGGCGCGATTTTCGATCGAGCCGCCGTAGTCGTCGGTGCGCTGGTTGCTGCCCGAGCGCAGGAACTGGTCGATGAGGTAGCCATTGGCGGCATGGATCTCGATGCCGTCGAAACCGGCCTCGATCGCGGCTCTTGCGGCGCGACGGTAATCCTCAACGATGCCGGCGATCTCCCGCCTGTCGAGGGCGCGCGGCTCGGAGGTTTCGGCAAAGGCGCCGCTGCCATCGGGATTGATGAGATAGGTCTTGGACTTGGCGCGGACGGCGGACGGGGCGACCGGCTTGCCGCCATTTCGCTGCAGGCTGTCATGGGAGATCCGCCCGACATGCCACATCTGCACGACGATCTTGCCGCCGGCCTTGTGCACGGCGCTGGTGACCTCGTTCCAGCCGGCCAGCGCCTCGGGGGTATAGAGGCCGGGCACGTCGGCATAGCCCTGGCCCTGCTGGGTGATGGGCGTGCCCTCGGTGATGATGAGCCCGGCGCTGGCGCGCTGTTCGTAATAGGCGGTGTTCAGCGTGTTCGGCACGGCGCCCGGCGAGCGGTTGCGCGTCAGCGGCGCCATGACGATGCGGTTGGCGAGCTGGATATCGCCGATCTTGATGGGGTCGAAAAGCGAGGTCATGGGCGGTCCTTCTTTCGGCTTGGGCAGCGCTCACAGGGCGCGGTTGATGTGGCTGAGAAAGGCGGCGATCTTTTCCTCGTCGCGCTTGAAGAACACCCATTGACCGACCTTGCGCGTCGTCACGAGGCCGGCGCGCTGCAGGGTGGCGAGATGGGCGGAAACGGTGGATTGCGAGAGGTCGCAGCGCTTCTCGATCTGACCGGCGCAAACGCCGAATTCCAGGGGATGCTCCTGGCCGGCGAAATGCTGCCGGGGCTCCTTCAGCCAGGCAAGGATCTCCAGCCGCTTGGGATGGGCGAGGGCCTTGAGAATTTCGTCGGTGTCGGGCGCGGTCATATCTATCGTGATCCGGCGATGGGAATATCGCTCATGCCCGATATTGGGTTCGCCGTTTGTCGATACAAGAGGGAAGGCAAAAAAAGAGGGCCACAAGCGAAGCTCGGGCCCTGCAGGTGTGAAGGTTTGAAAACCTCCAGAGGGGAACAGCCAACGCGCGGCACTGGGAGGAGAAAGACCGCGAGTGCGTTGGCTATTGCGGATATGGGGCAGGCTGCGCGGTTCTTCAAGGCGAAGGTCCGCCGTATTTCGCAGAAATATCGAAAATTTCGTTCCGGCCTGCGCAAGGCAAAAAAAAGGGGCCGCAAGTTCAACCTGGGCCCTTTATAGTTTTGAAGGTAATAAACCTCCAGAGGGGAACAGCTGGTGCGGTGGCACTGGGAGGAAAAAGCCACCAAAATGCATCAGCTGCGCGCCATATGCTGGTTTTTTGGGCAGGCGGCAATCTTTTAATGTGCATGCCAGCCATGCATGAGGCGCAGGCCTGCCCTTTCCGGCCTTTTCAGAAGTTCCAGTTGCGTGCCTTGGCGACGATGAAATCCCTGAAGACCTTGAGTTTCGCCGAGTTCTTCATCTCGCTCGGATAGCAGAAATAGGTATCGAAGGACGGGATATTGGCACTGACGGGCAGCTGGATAAGTCCCGGATCCCGTCCGACAATATAGTCCGGAAGCATTGCGACGCCGATGCCGAGCAGGGCGGCGCGCTTGATCGAGGTCTGGCTGTTGATCTGCAGGATCGAGGGGCGGGGATTGTCGGAATCGCGGCCGGCGATCTCCAGCCAGTTGACGTCGAGCAGGTAACCCGGCGCCGGCTCGCCGAAGGTGATGATGCGATGGTTGTCGAGATCGTCGATCGACTGCGGCTCGCCATAGCGGTTGATATAGGAGGGCGCGGCATAGATGTGCATGTGCACGGTGAAGAGCCGGCGCTGGATGAGGTCGGACTGCTGCGGTTCGCGCAGGCGGATGGCGCAGTCGGCATGGCGCATGTTCACGTCCAGTTCCTCGTTGTCGAGGATGAGCTGCACCTGCATATCGGGATAGAGTGCGAGGAATTCCTGCACCTTGTCGGTCAGCCAGCCCTGGCCGAGGCCGACGGTGGTGGTGATGCGCAGCTTGCCGCTCGGCCGTTCGGTGTTCTCGGTGAGCTGGACGCGCACGCTTTCCAGCTTCATCAGCACGTCGTGGGCGGTGCGATAGAGGATTTCGCCCTGCTCGGTAAGGATGAGGCCGCGGGCGTGACGGTGGAAGAGCTTTATGCCGACATCCTGTTCGAGCGAGCTCACCTGGCGGCTGATGGCCGACTGAGAAAGGTGCAGCTTGTCCGCCGCATGCGTGAACGAGCCGGCTTCGGCCGCGGCATGAAAGATCCGCAGCTTATCCCAATCGAGCGGCATTCTATCCCCCATATATGTTTGCGGCGGGGAGCGCGCGCTACCCGCCCGGTCGCTGATTCAACTGTTCCCACGCGGGCGATCGGACGATGCCGCCGCCCTTTGTTGGCGGCTTCTACTCGGCCGCAATTGCGACAGGCATATGACCTGCAAGGTATTTTTCCGTTTCGAGTGCCGCCATGCAGCCCATGCCTGCGGCCGTCACCGCCTGGCGATAGATATCGTCGGTGACGTCGCCGGCGGCAAAAACGCCCGGCACGTCGGTTGCCGTTGAATCGGGTGCCGTCCACAGATAGCCGTTCGGCTTCTGGCGCAGCTTGCCCTTGAAGAGTTCCACCGCCGGCGCATGGCCGATCGCCACGAACACGCCGTCCGTCGCCATGTCACGCGTCTCTCCGGTCTTGACGTTGCGCAGCTTCACGCCGTTGACGGAGGCGGGCATGGGGGGCTTCGGATCGGCGCCGAGATATTCGACGACCTCGTGGTCCCAGATGATCTTGACGTTCTCCTTGGCGAACAGGCGTTCCTGGAGAATGCGTTCCGCGCGGAAGGAATCACGGCGGTGCACGACGGTCACGGTCCTTGCGAGGTTGGCGAGGTAGAGCGCCTCTTCCACGGCCGAGTTGCCGCCGCCGACCACGATGACGTCCTTGCCGCGATAGAAGAAGCCGTCGCAGGTCGCGCAGGCCGAGACGCCGAAGCCCATGAATTTGTGCTCGGTCTCGATGCCGAGCCACTTGGCCTTGGCGCCCGTCGCGATGATCAGCGCGTCGGCGGTCCATTCGGTTCCGCTGTCGGTGGAGATGCGGAAGGGGCGCACGTCGAGGTCGACATTGGTCACGAGGTCGTTGACGATCTCGGCGCCGACATGGCTTGCCTGCTTGAGCATCTGCTCCATCATCCAGGGGCCCTGCACCGGCTCGGCATAACCCGGATAGTTCTCCACATCCGTGGTGATCATCAGCTGGCCGCCCTGTTCCATGCCGGCGATCAGCACCGGCTCCAGCATGGCGCGGGCGGTATAGATGGCCGCTGTATAGCCGGCGGGGCCGGAGCCGATGATCAGCACCTTGACGTGGCGACTGGAAACGGGGCGGGCGGACATGGTCGTTCCTTCCGGGGCCTTTGCCCCAATGGGCCAATTCCCGCGCGGCCGCGCGCAGGGGATCGGCCAGCGTGTCGTTGTTCAGCCTTCATTTATGAAGGGAGCGCCGCGAGTTTCAAGTGCGGGAGGGGCTTTGCCAACAGACAAGCGAAGCCGCGTGACATATTTGTGCCGCTTGCGGTAACAATGTTGCGCTGACGCGGCGATTCGGGTCACTTCCGGTCGCCACTCTGAAAGGTTCCGATAATCCCCATGTTTCGTGCCGAACTCGACGCCATCGATATCCGCATCCTGAAGGAGCTTCAGGCGGATGGCCGGATGACCAATGTGGAGCTGGCCGCGCGCGCCGGCATTTCCGCCCCGCCGTGCCTTCGCCGCGTGCGCAAGCTGGAGGAGGCGGGCATCATCGAAGGCTATACGGCGATGCTGAACGCGCCGGCGCTCGGCTACGATCTCGTCGCCTTCTGCATGGTCGGGCTGAAGCACCAGTCGGAGGCGAACCTCAAGGCCTTTGCCGCGGCGACCGGCGAATGGCCGATGGTGCGCCAGGCCTGGATGGTCTCCGGCGACAGCGATTTCCTGCTGCATTGCGTGGCGGAAAACCTCATGCGCTTCCAGGATTTCGTCATCGAGGAGCTGACCGCCAACGCGCAGGTCGATACCGTGCGCACCATGCTGACCATCCGCCAGGTCAAGAAGGTCGGTCTGGTCGAGCTTTGAAGGCCCGCCAGCGCGTGGCGATCTCTTCGGCCAGAGCCGGCGTCGAATTGACCGGCGGGCGGCTTTCGCGCGCGGGCGCCTCCGGAAAGCGGCCGATGGCGGCTTGCTGCGACAGGGCGGCAAGGAAGCGCTCGATCTTCGCGTGGCCGCCGGAGGGGTGGAACACCTGCACCGGCACGCCGAGCGCGGCGGCCTCGCCCGCCATGTTGGTCGAATCGGCGGTGACGACGATCTCGTCGGCAAAGGAGAGATAGGCGAGCAGCGGGTTTTCGCCCGTGCCATCCCAGAGGTGCACGCCGGGGCGTTTTCCGAGTCCGGCCAGGGCCTTGGCGAGCGATGCCGGCGTGCGGCGCGAAGTGGTGACCATCAGCGCGCCGCCGTCTTCAAGTCTTGCTTCAAGAGCGCGCAGGAACCGTGCGATATCCTTCTCGGTGAAGCGATGGTGCCGGCTGTCGCCGCCGACGAGCACCGCGATCCTCGGCTTCGGCAGGGGCGTAAGCACGTCCGCGAAGGCGGCACGGGCTTCCGCCAGCCGTTTTCGGGAAAGCCGGTTGGGGGCGGTGGTGACGACGAGCACGTCCCTGCCGCGCGGCGCGTCGTGCTGCTGCACGACGAGGAGGTCCGCGCCGTGCCGCCGGGTGCGCGGATCCTTGAAGAGCACGCAGAAGCTTTGCGGCGAAAGCGCCTTCAGCCGGCGCAGATAGGGCACGGCCCGCCTGCCGGTGGCAAGGCAGATATCCGGGAAGGGCGGGGCGAGCGGCGAGCCGGGTTTCAACGGCGCGTCCTTCGGATCGATCGGTCCCCATGGCATCAGCCAGGCGAAGGGGCGGCGCGGGGCGAGGCGGCGCAGGACCGGGGTTGCGCCCATGGCTTCCGCAAGGCCGATCAGCGGCTGTTCGTCGCCGGCCTTGCCGTCCGTCAGCACCCAGACGACGGGAGAGGCGGGCTCCTCCATGGTCAGGCGCCCGGCCTGCCGGCAAGGACGCGCTCATAGGCGGAGAATTCCCGCGTCAGCATGGTCTGCCGGGTAAAATTCTCCAGCACATGCTCGCGGCCGCGTCGGCCCATCGCGGCGAGCCGGGCGGGGTCGGCAAGCGCCTCCCTGATGGCGCCCGCCAGCGCCATCGCGTTCGACGGTTCCACCAGCCAGCCGCTTTCGCCCCTCACCACGGTCTCGCGCGCGCCGCCGTGATCGGTGGCGATGACCGGCGTTTCCATGGCCTGCGCCTCGATGGTGGTGAGCGGGCAGGCCTCCGGCCGGATGGAGGCGGAGAAGGCGAGGTCGGTGGCGGCGAGGATCGCCGGCACGTCGCGGCGCGAGCCGGTCCACAGAATACGGTCTTCGAGGCCGTGAGCGGCGATGCGCTTCTTCGCGTCGTCGATGACGGAGGGGTTGCCGGTGCCGACGAAGATCGCGCGCCAGGGCAGGTCCTTGACCTCAGCCAGCGCTTCCACCAATACGGCATGACCCTTCAGCGTCGTCACGCGGCTCACCATGGCGAGGAGGGGGGTGTCGTCGGCGATGCCGGCGAGCTCCTGCCGCAGGGCCTTGCGCTCTTCCTCCGAAACGAGGGCAGGGTCGAAGCGCGCGGTATCGACGCCGCGCTGCGCGACGATGATCCTTTCCGCCGGCACGCCGTAGACGCTGCTGATATGCCCGGCGATGAAGCGGGAGCTGGCGACGACCGCCTCGGAGCGGGTCATGGCGCTGTTGTAGAGGCGTTTTACCGCATTGCCGTGGCTGTGCGCGCCGTGCACGGTCGTCACGAAATGGCACCTGCCGCGCAGGAACAGCCGGCAGGCGAGCCAGCCGACCCAGGCGGGCGCGCGGCTGACGGCGTGGATGACATCGATGTTTTCCCGTTCGACAAGCTTGGCGACGGCGCGGGCATTCGCGAGGATCGCGAAGGGGTTCTTGGCGCCGACCCTGATCGGCACGAGCGTCGTGGCTTCTCCCGCCAGTTCCGCCGCCATGGCGCCGCCGCCGCTGGCGATCCAGTTTGCCACGCCGCGGGCATTGAGGAAATGCGCCATCTCCACCACGCAGCGCTCCACGCCGCCCTCCTGAAGGGCGGGCACGAGCTGAAGGACGCGGGGGGTGTCTTTATCCATGGCGTCCGGCTCTATCGGGCGGGAGCGGATCGACGTGGCCGCTTGCAAGGAACCAGTCATAGGCGCGGGCGATGCCTTCGCGAAGCCCGGTCGCCGGCTTCCAGCCGAGGGCGGCGAGCTTGGCGTTCGACATCAGCTTGCGCGGCGTGCCGTCGGGCTTGGAAGGATCGGTGTCGATGCGGCCTTCAAAGCCCACGACCTCGGCGACGAGCTTCATCAGGTCAAGGATCGCGATGTCCTCGCCGGAGCCGACATTGACGTGCTCGTAGTCCTCGTAATTCTTCAGGAGGAAGACCAGCGCGTCGGCGCAATCCTCGCTGAACAGGAATTCGCGGCGCGGCGCGCCGGTGCCCCAGACCGTCACATGGTCAAGGCCGGCACGCCTTGCCTCATGCGCCTTGCGGATCAGTGCCGGCAGGACATGGCTGGTCTGAAGGTCGAAATTGTCGTTCGGGCCATAGAGATTGGTGGGCATGGCCGAGATGAAGCGCGCGCCGTGCTGCTTCATATAGGCCTGGCACAGCTTGATACCGGCGATCTTGGCGATGGCGTACCATTCGTTGGTCGGCTCCAGCGCGCCGGTCAAAAGCGCGCTTTCCGTGATCGGCTGGTCGGCGAATTTCGGATAGATGCAGCTCGAACCGAGGAAGAGCAGCTTTTCCACGCCCGCCTCGTGGGCCGAGCCGATGACGTTCAGCTCCATGGTGAGGTTGCGCTGGAGGAAATCCACCGGCGCGCGGTCGTTGGCGAGAATGCCGCCGACCTTCGCCGCCGCCATCACCACGGCATGCGGCCGCTCTGCCTGGAAGAACCGCTCGACATCCGCCTGCCGTTCGAGGTTCACGGCATCGCGCGGCGCGGTGAGCACCGTGCAGTCCTCCGCCGCCAGCCGCTTGACGACGGCGCTGCCGACCATGCCGCGATGGCCGGCGACGAAGATGCGTTTTCCGGCAAGCTCGTACATTCAGGGACGGCCCTTTTCCGCGAATTCCTTCTCGACCAGCTTCAGGTCCTCCCGCACCATCTCGCGGGCAAGCTCATGGGCGCTCGTCTCGTGGCGCCAGCCGAGCACGCGCTCGGCCTTCGCCGGATCGCCGAGCAGGAGGTCGACTTCCGTCGGGCGGAAATAGCGCGGGTCGATGCTGACGAGCAGCCTGCCCGTCGCCATGTCGAAGCCCTTCTCGTCGACGCCTTCGCCCTCCCAGCGGATGTCCATGCCGGCCTCGGCAAAGGACCATTCGGCGAACTGGCGCACGGTGGTCGTCTTTCCCGTCGCCAGCACATAGTCGTCGGGCTCGGGCTGCTGCAGCATCAGCCACATGCCGCGGACATATTCCCTGGCATGGCCCCAGTCGCGCTTGGCATCGAGATTGCCGAGGAAGAGCCGGTCCTGCAGGCCGAGCTTGATGGCGGCGACGGCGCGAGTGATCTTGCGCGTCACGAAGGTCTCGCCGCGCAACGGGCTTTCGTGGTTGAAGAGGATGCCGTTCGAGGCGTGCAGGCCATAGGCCTCGCGGTAGTTGACGACGATCCAGTAGGCGTAGAGCTTCGCGGCCGCATAGGGCGAGCGCGGGTAGAAGGGCGTCTTCTCGCTCTGGGGCACGTCCTGCGCCTTGCCGTAGAGCTCCGAGGTGGAGGCCTGGTAGAAGCGCGTCTTTTTTTCCAGGCCGAGGATGCGGATCGCCTCCAGCATGCGTAAGGTGCCGATGGCGTCGGCATTGGCGGTATATTCCGGCGTCTCGAAGCTTACCTGCACATGGCTCTGGGCGGCGAGGTTGTAGATCTCGTCCGGCTGGGTCTGCTGCACGATGCGCACGAGGTTGGTGGCGTCCGTCATGTCGCCGTAGTGCAGGAAGAACTGCGGATCGGGCTCGTGCGGGTCCTCGTAGATGTGCTCGATGCGGCCCGTGTTGAAGGAGGAGGAGCGGCGCTTGATGCCGTGCACGACATAGCCCTTTTCGAGCAGCAACTGCGCCAGATACGCGCCGTCCTGGCCCGTCACACCCGTTATCAAAGCCACCGGTTTCTTGGACACGTCTGTTCTCCGAGGAAAGTGCGAGGGGATTAAACCCTATTTCCGGGGCGATCAACCTATACCGGCTGGCGTTTGCATTCTGCCGGGCGGTTCGCTATGAGCGCGATGAGGTTTCCTCCAATTGCGAGCGAAGAGAATGCAGACCATCGTATGCATGAAATGGGGCGATCGCTACCCGTCCGACTATGCGAACCGCCTGTGGTCGATGATTCGCCGCAACACCCAGCGCCCAACGCGGCTGATCTGCTTTACCGACGATCCGGTGGGCCTCGATCCCGACATCATCGCCCATCCGCTGCCGCCGATCACCATCCCCGAGCGGGTGCAGTGGAAGGGCTGGCGCAAGATCTCGCTGTGGCAGGCGCCGCTCGCCGATCTCGAAGGCGAGGTTCTGTTCCTCGACCTCGACATCGTCATCACCGGCCCGCTCGACGGCTTCTTCGACTACGAGCCGGGAAAGTTCTGCATCGCGGAAAACTGGTCGCAGCGCGGCGAGGGCATCGGCAATACCTCGGTCTACCGCTGGCGCATCGGCACCAACACCCACATCTTCGAGGATTTCATCCGCGACGGCGAGGGGCCGGTCGACAAGTACCGCATCTCGCAGCGCTACATCTCCGCCGTCGCGCACGGCATGACCTACTGGCCGGACGAGTGGACGGCGAGCTTCAAGCATGACCTTCTGCCGCGCTGGCCGATGAATTTCTTCAAGGCGCCGGAACTGCCCTCCCATGTGCGCGTCGTCGCCTTCACCGGCAAGCCGGACCCGGACGAGGCGGCGGTCGGCGAATGGCCGGTCACCAAGCCGTGGAAGAAACTCTACAAGCACGTCCGCCCGACGCCGTGGATCGACGAATACTGGCGGTAAGGCATTCCGGCAAATGCGCCCGCATATGCGATAAAATAAGAAGTTAGAGCATTTCCACGTTTCTGCGAATCGCGGAAATGCTCTAACTCTTTGTCTTGTCGCATTTCCGGACGGAAAACCGCTTCGCACTTTTCCTGGAAATGCTCTAGCGCGACAGCAGGCCGGCGAGGCGGTTCTTCAGGTGAAGCGCCTCGCGGAAGGCGAAATCGCCGGCCGCCAGCAGCGGGTGGCCCTGCCGCGCCGCGCGCTGGCTCCTGAGGACGGCCGTGCCGTCGCCCTTCGGCCCCGTGCCGTTCTTCTTCACGACATCGGCGATCAGCGCCAGGAGGTTGTAATCCTCCAGCACGCGCCGGCGGGCCTCGCGGATGGCGGGCAGGCGCTTTTCGTATTCGCCGTTGTCGATCGCCGCGCGCATGATGCGATAGGCTTCCTCCGGCTTGCGGATGTCGATGGGGATGAAGCTCTCGGCGGGGAAATAATCGGCGGCGTTCGGCGCGCCGAAATAGAAGGGCAGCGACAGGCCTAGGAAGGGATCGGCGAGCTTTTCGGTGAAATGGTGCGGGGCGAGGTGGTTCTCGATCGCCAGGTGGTACTTGTAGGGATCGATCGATTCCGCCTTGTCGTCGACCGGCCGGTGGCCGCGGCCGAAGACGTCGAGATCGGGCATACGGGCGGCCATGCCTTGGGTGAAATCGTAGCGCAGGCGATGCAGCGTGTGGCCCTGCCGCTTGGTCGAGCAGACGGTGCCGATCACCCTGGTCTTTTCCGGAAAATGCCCGGCGATCTCGTCGGCGGTCATCAGGTGACGGCTGCTATCGCCGTAGAACCATCGCAGGCCCGCCTGGCTCCAGATGCGGCCGGGATGGCGCAGCGCGAAGGGCTCCTGGCTCGTCACCACATGGCCGAACTGCCGGGTGAAGGCGCGGCCGTAGATCTTTATGCCGGAGGGTTCGGTGGTGAAGAGGATGGTGTTTTGCGGCGGGCAGGCGAGCTCTTCCACGCGCATCGGGCGGCGCTCGTTACCGGCCCGCGGCAGGTTCTCGTAGACGGCGAGCCAGTCGTAGTCGCGCGCTTCGGGATCGAAGGTGAAGGCGAGGCCGTGCCGGTCCGCAAAACCGGAGGGGAGCTGGCGGGCGAGGGGGCTTATCCCATGCGCCCGGTTGATCGGCCCCATGACCTTGACGATCGTGGCGGCGCGGCGGCCGCCATCGTTGTCTTCCTGTGTGGAAAGCATGGGGCTCTCCCGTCCGTCACCCCCACATGACGTCGAGGATTTCGTAGGCCTTGGAACCGCCCGGCGCATTCACTTCGATCGAATCGCCGACTTCCTTGCCGATCAGCGCACGCGCGATGGGGGAGGAGATGGAGATTCGGCCCTGCTTCACGTCCGCTTCCTGGTCGCCGACGATCTGATAGACCTTCTCTTCCTCAGTGTCCTCGTCGACGAGCTTCACCTTGGCGCCGAACTTCACCTTGGAGCCGGACATCTTGGAAAGGTCGATGACTTCGGCGCGCGCGACGAAATCCTCCAGCTCCGTGATGCGGCCTTCATTGTGGCTCTGGGCTTCCTTGGCGGCGTGATATTCCGCGTTCTCCGAAAGGTCGCCATGGGCACGCGCTTCGGCGATCGCTTCGATGATCCGGGGCCGCTCTTCCTGCTGGCGCCAGCGCAGTTCCTCCTGCAGCTTGACAAAACCGCCCTGAGTCATCGGCACTTTTTCAACCATTTTATTCCGTCCTTCAGCCCGCGTCGCCCGGGCTCCCGCCCGCACGCACGCAAAAGAAAACGGTCTCCGGAGAAAAATCCCCGGAACCGTCCAAAGCGTTTGAACAGCCCTTATAGCAGATTGCCACCCCGAAAGGCCAGTTTTTTCGCCGCAGGCCGGTGCCCGCCCACAGCCTCGGGGAACAATCGCTCCCTGGTGCAGTTTGTTCGAAACAGCGGGAGGCAGCCATGACCATCGAGACTTCGCCCCATCTGGAAGGCCGGATCAACGCGCATCGGCGACTGCTCGTCGAGCTCATTTCGGTGGTCGCCGCCATACCCGAGGCGCGCGAGACGCTTGTCGCCATGGCGCGCGACAATGAAACGGTCGGCGATCACGAGGAGGATCCCGGCATCGAGCCCGATGCCGCCTTCGCCGCACAGCAAATCGCCGACGAGGAGATCCGGGCGATCCTGAAGGCCGCGATGGCCCGCCTGGATACCAGGATTTAAGGAGAGATCATGAGCGTGATGCAGAAGATTTCCGGTTATTTCAAGCAGTTGGCCGGCGAGGTGTCGGGCGACCAGACCCTGCACGACGAAGGCCGGCGGGAAGCAGCCGGCGAGAGGCCGGCGGCAGCCGCCGCAGCGCCGCGCCCCGAAAGCCCCGCGCCTGTGGAAACGAGGCGCGAAGCCATCATCCATTCCGATGCGGCACCGCAATTCGAGATTTCGGAGGCCGGCCGTACCAATGACGGCGTCGCGAGCGCCAAGCCGCGCGTCATCACCGGCAGCGACGATGCGACCGCCCACCGCACGCCGCCCGATATGGAGGAACCGGCGCGCGACTGGTCTTCCGGCTTCGACGAGACCGCGCCGCGGCTCGACAGGGAGGGTCCCGTGACCGACTATTCCGATACGGAGCAATTGAAGCTCTATCGTCTCATTCCCTTGGCTGCGGCGACGGATATCAATTGGGATCTCGCGCCCAACCAGGGCGAGGTGGTGGTGCGCGCCCGCTCCAGCGGCGATGCGCGGGTGGTCGCGGCGGAGGCCGAACTCGACTATCTCGAAATCGATGCTCTGCCGGGTGACGGCAATTCCACCACGTCCTCAAGCGCCTTCCGCAACGAGAAGCTTTATACGGTCGTCGATGAGGCGGACCCGGCCTATCCGCTGGAAGGGCCGCGCGAGGTCGTTGCCGGCAAGGTGCGCGTCGACAATATCCGTCCCACCGAGCTTTGAGGAGGCCGCGATGAGCGCGAACCAATCCGCCCGCACCGTGGCCAAGCAACGCGACATTCAGGAAGAGGTGGCTGCGGCCGACCGCAAGGGCGGCAGCGAGGAGCCCAAGGCCATGCAGGCCGGCGCCCGCCTTTATCCCGAACCGCCCTTTCCCAAGCAGCATCAGCCAAAGCCCGGTCATGAGGCGCAACTCGATCCGCCGCCGATGTATGATGCACCCTTCTACAAGGGATCGGAAAAGCTGGAGGGCAAGGTGGCCCTGATCACCGGCGGCGATTCCGGCATCGGCCGGGCGGTCGCCGTGCTCTTTGCCCGCGAGGGCGCGGACGTGGCCATTTGCCATCTCGCCGAGGGCGACGATGCGAAGGAGACGATCGCCGCAGTCGAGGCGGAGGGACGGCGCTGCATCGCGTTTGCCGGCGACGTCAAGGACAAGGCGTTCTGCGAACAGGCGGTGAAATGCACGGTGAAGGACCTTGGCCGTCTCGACATCCTCGTCAACAATGCCGCCTTCCAGGTCCATGCCGAGGATATTCTCGACCTGTCGGAAAAGCATTTCGACGAAACGCTGAAGACCAATCTCTACGGCTATTTCTTCATGGCGCAGGCGGCGGTGCCCCATATGGAGTCCGGTTCGGCCATCATCAACACGGGTTCCGTGACCGGGCTGGAAGGTTCCAAGGCGCTGCTCGACTATTCGATGACGAAGGGCGGCATCCATGCCTTCACCCGGTCTCTGGCAAGCCAGCTCGTGCCGCGCGGCATCCGGGTGAATGCGGTAGCGCCGGGGCCGGTCTGGACGCCGCTCAATCCCTCCGACAAGGAGGCCGAGGATGTCGCCAAATTCGGCGCGGACACGCCGATGAAGCGGCCGGCCCAGCCGGAGGAACTGGCGCCCGCCTATGTCTTCCTCGCCTCGCCGCAATGCTCAAGTTACATTACCGGCGAGGTGCTGCCGATCGTCGGCGGCTATTGAACGTGAAAAGCCGGGCGTTCGGGGCGCCCGGCTTATTGGCTTGATGACAACCGTGCCTCACCCAACGACGTCATGCTCGGCTCAAGGGCGAGCATGACGGAGGAGAGGGGACCTCAGAAATAAGCCTGCAGCGGCCGCACTTCCAGCTGCCCCTGTTTCAGGGCCTTGATCGCCTGGGCGGCGGCTTCGGCGCCGGCCATCGTGGTGTAGTAGGGCACCTTCTGCATCAGCGCGGCGCGGCGCAGCGACTTGGAGTCGGAAATCGCCTTGCTGCCGTCCGTCGTGTTGATGACGAGGCTCACCTGGCGGTTGCGGATGGCATCCTCGACATGCGGACGGCCCTCCTGCACCTTGTTGACCTTGATCGCCTCGATGCCGTTCTCGGCGAGGAAGCGGGCGGTGCCGGAGGTGGCCATGACCTTGAAGCCGATTTCCGCCAACAGGCGGACGGCCTTCAGGACGCGGTCCTTGTCTTCGTCGCGCACCGAAACGAAGACCGTGCCTTCGCGCGGCAGGTCGACGCCGGCGCCGAGCTGCGACTTGGCGAAGGCCAGCGCGAAATCCGTGTCGAGGCCGATCACCTCGCCGGTCGAGCGCATTTCCGGGCCGAGCAGCGTATCGACGCCCGGGAAGCGGGCGAAGGGGAATACGGCTTCCTTGACAGCGATGTGCTTCAGGTTGCGCGGGTCGGGCTTCCTGCCATAGGCGGCAATCGCCGTATCGAGCGTTTCGCCGGCCATGACGCGGGCGGCGATCTTGGCGATCGGCGCGCCGATGGTTTTCGCGACGAAGGGCACCGTGCGCGAGGCGCGCGGGTTCACTTCGAGCACGTAGATCGTGCCGTCCTTGATGGCATATTGCACGTTCATCAGGCCGCCGACATTCAGCGCCTTGGCAAGCGCCTTCGTCTGGCGTTCCAGCTCGTCGACGGTCTCCTTCGACAGTGTGTGCACCGGCAGCGAGCAGGCCGAGTCGCCCGAGTGGATGCCGGCCTCCTCGATATGCTCCATGATGCCGGAGACGAAGACGTCCCTGCCGTCGCACAGCGCATCGACATCGACTTCCACGGCGTTGGTGAGGTAGCTGTCGAAAAGCAGCGGGTTCTTGCCGAGCAGGGTGTTGATCTGGCCGGTCTTGTCGTTCGGGTAGCGTTGCTTGATGTCTTCCGGCACCAGTTCCGGCACGGTGTCGAGCAGGTAGGTCTGGAGCTGGCCTTCCGAATGGATGATCTGCATGGCACGGCCGCCGAGCACGTAGGAGGGGCGCACGACCAGCGGAAAGCCGATCTCGCCGGCGACGAGGCGTGCCTGCTCGACGGAATAGGCGATGCCGTTGTTCGGCTGCATCAGGTCGAGCTTCATCAAAAGCTTCTGGAAGCGGTCGCGGTCCTCGGCAAGGTCGATCATGTCCGGCGCGGTGCCGAGGATCGGGATGCCGTTCTTCTCCAGCGCCTCGGCGAGCTTCAGCGGCGTCTGGCCGCCGAACTGCACGATGACGCCGACGACTTCGCCGTTGGTCTGCTCGGCCTTGAGGATCTCGATGACATCCTCGGCGGTCAGCGGCTCGAAATAGAGGCGGTCGGAGGTGTCGTAGTCGGTCGAGACGGTTTCCGGGTTGCAGTTGACCATGATCGCCTCATAGCCGGCATCCTTCAGCGCGAAGGCTGCGTGGCAGCAGCAATAGTCGAACTCGATGCCCTGGCCGATGCGGTTCGGGCCGCCGCCGAGGATGACGACCTTCTTGCGATCCGAAATGCCGGCTTCCGAGCGCGTCGCGCCTGCAAAGGGCGTCTCGTAGGTCGAGTACATATAGGCGGTCGGCGAGGCGAATTCGGCGGCGCAGGTGTCGATGCGCTTGAAGACCGGGCGGACGTTCAGGCCGTTGCGCAGTTCCGCGACTTCCTTCGGGCGCTTGCCGGAAAGGGTGGCGAGGCGGGCGTCGGAGAAGCCCATGGCTTTCAGCATGCGCAGGTTCTCGGCGTCCTGCGGCAGGCCGTGCTCGCGGATGCGGGCCTCCATGTCGACGATGGCCTTGAACTGTTCGAGGAACCACGGGTCGATCTTCGAGCCCTCGTGCACCTCCTCCAGCGAAAGGCCGAGGCGCAGCGCCTGGGCGACCATGCGCAGGCGGTCCGGCGTCGGCGTGGAGATGGCGGCGCGGATGGCGTTCTTGTCGTTGCCGTCGCCAAGACCCGGGATTTCGATCTCGTCGAGGCCGGTGAGGCCGGTTTCAAGGCCGCGCAGCGCCTTCTGGAGCGATTCGGCGAAGGTGCGGCCGATCGCCATGACCTCGCCGACCGACTTCATGGCGGTGGTCAGCGTCGGCTCGGCGCCGGGGAACTTCTCGAAGGCGAAGCGCGGGATCTTCGTGACCACGTAATCGATCGAGGGTTCGAACGAGGCCGGGGTCGCGCCGCCGGTGATGTCGTTCTCCAACTCGTCGAGCGTGTAGCCGATGGCAAGTTTCGCGGCGATCTTGGCGATGGGAAAGCCCGTCGCCTTGGAGGCGAGCGCCGAGGAGCGCGAGACGCGCGGGTTCATCTCGATGACGACGAGGCGGCCGTTCTTCGGGTTGACGGCGAACTGCACGTTCGAGCCGCCCGTTTCAACGCCGATCTCGCGCAGCACCGCGATCGAGGCGTTGCGCATGATCTGGTATTCCTTGTCCGTCAGGGTGAGGGCAGGGGCAACCGTGATCGAATCGCCCGTGTGCACGCCCATCGGGTCGATGTTCTCGATCGAGCAGATGATGATGCAGTTGTCCGCCTTGTCGCGGACGACCTCCATCTCGTATTCCTTCCAGCCGAGCACCGATTCCTCGATCAGCACTTCCGTCGTCGGCGAGGCGTCGAGGCCGGAATTGACGATCTCGAAGAATTCCGAGCGGTTGTAGGCGATGCCGCCGCCGGTGCCGCCGAGGGTGAAGGACGGGCGGATGATCGCCGGCAGGCCGATGACGTCCAGCGCCTGCGCGCCGACAGCCATGGCGTGGCTCATGTAACGCTGCTTGCGGTCGGTCTCGCCGAGGTTCCACTGGTTTTCCAGCTCGTCCAGCGCCTTGTCGAGCGCATCGCCGGCAAGCTCGGCCTTGAGTTTCGCGCGTTGGGCCTCGTGGATCTTGCGGTCCTGCTCCTTGATCTCGGTGGCGTTGGCGAGCATGGATTTCGGCGTTTCGAGGCCGATCTTCGCCATGGCCTCGCGGAAGAGAGCGCGGT
>Ga0182742_1000890_pt1 | contig 42176 bp, 31 predicted proteins | sample eDN5th37CBELigMG_FD_128880 | JGI IMG/M metagenome (GOLD analysis project Ga0182742, IMG submission 128880) | Enriched Miracle-Growth compost microbial communities from Emeryville, California, USA - eDNA 5th pass 37_C BE-Lig MG (version 2)... ... | reverse complement strand
ATCTGCAGATTGCTCTTCCCGAAGAACGGTAAATAATAAATCAGCCCTTGCTTGGAATCCCATGTCATCCATATAACCAGCACCACGAGCAGAATGAACGCCACACCGAATGACGATATTCTTTTCATTTTCCGACACACCCTCAACTCAATTGATATTTCTAATGTAGGCGATCCCGCGGCTGCCAGCAACGGACCCCTGGTACGTTCTAGTACTGGACCTGAGACCAGTACACCCCCTTCTGGACGAAAATAAACCCCGGTACTCCCGCTCGGGAGCCCGGGGCTCTATACATCCTAACGTTATTGCATGACCTGACTGTGAACTTGCAGCTCGCCGTCCTTCTCATCGATCACAACGGAATCGCCCTTCTTGATATTGCCCTTCAACAGCTCCTCCGACAGCCGATCCTCGATATGCTTCTGGATCGCCCGGCGCAGCGGACGCGCGCCGTAGGTCGGGTCATAGCCTTCCTTCGCCAGGAACGCCTTCGCTGAATCGGTTAATGTGAAGTCGATGTTCTGATCCTTCAGACGCTTGCGCAGCTCATCGGCCATTAAGGTGACAATCTCCGCGATATGCGTTTCGTTAAGCGGATGGAAGACGATCGATTCGTCAATCCGGTTCAAGAACTCCGGACGGAAGCTCTTCTTCAGCTCCGCGAGCACCTTCTCGCGCATCGCTTCGTACTGATTCGCAGCTTCGTTCGCATTCGCCACAAATCCGAGCGTCGAGCCCTTCTTAATCGTCTCCGCGCCGACGTTCGACGTCATAATAATCAGCGTGTTGCGGAAGTCTACGGTCCGTCCTTTAGAGTCTGTCAAGCGGCCGTCCTCCAACACCTGCAGCAAGACGTTGAATACTTCCGGATGCGCCTTCTCAATCTCATCAAGCAGCACAACGCTATACGGCTTACGGCGCACCTTCTCCGTCAGCTGGCCGCCTTCCTCGTAGCCCACATATCCCGGAGGAGCTCCGACAAGGCGGGACGTGGAGTGCTTCTCCATGTACTCCGACATATCGATACGGATGACCGCATTCTCATCGCCGAACATCGCCTCCGCCAACGCGCGGGCAAGCTCCGTTTTACCGACACCCGTCGGTCCCAAGAAGATGAACGAGCCCATCGGCCGCTTCGGATCCTTCAGGCCTGCGCGGGAACGGCGAACCGCTCTGGCCACTGCCTTCACCGCTTCGTCTTGGCCGATGACGCGGGCGTGCAGGATCGATTCGAGCTTCAGCAGACGCTCGGTCTCTTCCTCCGCCAGCTTCACGACCGGAATGCCGGTCCAGCTTGCCACCACCTGCGCGATGTCATCCACCGTCACTTCGGAATCCGTACGCCCTTGCTTTTCCTTCCATTCATTCTTCGTCGCCTCTAATTCATCGCGCAGCTTCTGTTCCGTGTCGCGGAGCGATGCGGCTTTCTCGAACTCTTGGCTTTGGACTGCGGCGTCTTTTTCCTTCCGAATATCTTCTAACTTCGATTCCAGTTGCTTCAGGTTCGGCGGTACCGTGTAGGTGCGCAAGCGAACCTTCGAGCTGGCTTCATCGATCAAGTCGATCGCTTTGTCCGGCAGGAAGCGGTCACTGATGTAGCGATCGGACAAACGCACTGCTTGCTCGATCGCATCATCCGTAATTTTTACGCGGTGATGCGCTTCGTACCGGTCGCGCAAGCCGTGCAAAATTTGAATCGCTTCATCCACGGTCGGCTCATCGACCGTAATCGGTTGGAAACGGCGTTCCAACGCGGCGTCTTTCTCAATATATTTGCGGTATTCGTCAAGTGTGGTTGCGCCGATGCACTGCAGTTCGCCGCGCGCCAGAGCAGGCTTCAGAATGTTGGACGCGTCGATCGCGCCTTCCGCGCCGCCCGCGCCGATCAACGTGTGCAGCTCGTCAATGAACAGAATCACGTTGCCGGCTTGACGAATTTCGTCCATGATTTTCTTTAAGCGGTCCTCGAACTCACCGCGGTATTTGGTACCTGCCACAACAGAACCCATATCCAGGGTCATAACCCGCTTGTCGCGCAGCGTCTCCGGAATTTCATTGTTCACAATGCGCTGTGCCAAGCCTTCCGCGACCGCGGTTTTCCCGACACCCGGTTCGCCAATGAGCACCGGATTATTCTTCGTCCGGCGGCTCAATACTTGGATCACCCGCTCGATTTCCTTCGCGCGGCCGATCACCGGGTCGAGATTGCCTTCCTTCGCCACCGCCGTCAAGTCGCGCGCCAGCGAATCGAGCGTCGGCGTATTCACGTTCGCCGCAGACCCGCTATGGCTGCTGGAAGACGCTTCACTGCTGCCGAGCAGCTGCAGCACTTGCTGGCGCGCTTTATTCAAGCTCACGCCCAAGTTATTCAGCACGCGCGCCGCAACGCCTTCGCCTTCACGGATTAAACCGAGCAAAATATGCTCCGTTCCCACATACGTGTGCCCCAGCTTGCGCGCTTCATCCATCGACAGCTCAATCACTTTCTTCGCCCGCGGCGTATAAGCAATATTCGTTGGCTGCTCTTGCCCGCGCCCAATCAACGCTTCTACTTCGTCTTGGATTTTCTCAAGTCCCAAGCCTAATGCGATGAGCGCCTTCGCTGCGATTCCATCGCCTTCACGAATGAGCCCCAACAAAATATGTTCTGTTCCTATATTATTATGCCCCAACCGAACCGCTTCTTCTTGCGCGAGCGCCAGTACCTTCTGCGCCCGTTCCGTAAACCGTCCAAACATCATATGTCCACACCTCCAAAAAATATTAGCTTATTGTTTTGTATTCTGGCGAATCCGATCGCGGATGAGCTGTGCACGGTGCACATCCCGCTCCTCCGGCGTCAGCGGACGGCCGAAATAATGCTGCAGATAGCCAAGCTGTGTCATGACCTGCAGCTCATTCATGACTTTCGCTGACAATCCTTGAATGATGCCGAGATCGATACCGAGTCGTACGTCGGACAAGCGCTGGGCCGCCTCCTTCGAATCGATAACCTCAGCATAACATAAAATGCCATATGAGCGCCGAATCCGGTCCGTTAATTTCGTGCGGGAATCTTGTAACAGTTTATTACGGGACGACTTCTCGTGCTCAATAATTTGCCGGGCGACGCCTCGCAAATTATCGATAATTTCTTCCTCCGTCTGTCCTAGCGTAATTTGGTTCGAGATTTGGAACATGTTCCCGATCACTTCACTGCCTTCTCCATAGATGCCGCGAACCGCCAACCCGACTTGCTGAACCGCCTGCAGGATCCGGTTGATTTGCTTCGTAATCACCAGAGCCGGCAAATGCAGCATCACAGATGCTCGAATACCGGTGCCGACGTTCGTCGGACAGCTCGTGAGGTAACCCCGCTTCTCGTCATATGCGTAATCAAGCTCCGCCTCAAAGGCGTCGTCGATCTTCTGTGCCACTTCCCAAGCCTCCGTCAATTGAAAGCCCGGGTACAACACCTGTATGCGCAGATGGTCCTCTTCATTCACCATGACGCTGATTTCCTCATTCTGGCTCAAGATGACCGCGCCGCCGCGCGATTCATTCGCCAGAGTCGGTGAAATCAAGTGCTTTTCCACAAGGACTCTTTTCTCCAATTCATCAATATTCTCCAGGGGGATAAAATCAAACTTACCTAACGCCTGCAATTCCGGTGACTTCAATGCGGCGGCCGCGAGCTGCAATACCTTATCGGATTGCTGGGCCGTCGCTAAGATCGGGAACGGTTCATTCTTCAAATTCCGCGCAACGCGGATCCGGCTTGATATGACGATATCCGAATCCGGACCGTTCGCCTGCATCCAGCTGCTGAGCGCATTCTCCGTATATCTGCTCATCGCTTCCCGTCTCCTCCCTGCCGTTATTGCGCTTGCTCCGCCAGTCGCTCAAGCTCCCGAATTTGGTCGCGAAGCTTGGCGGCCGCCTCAAATTCCTCTTGCTCCACTTTTAACTGCATTTCGCGTTTCAGCTGCTCGATCTGCCGGCGGACCTGAACCTGCTTGCCGGCGCGTTTCGGAACCTTACCGACATGTACGGCGTTGCCATGGACACGCTTGAGCAGCGGAGTCAACCGGTCGCCGAAATACTTATAACATTCACCGCAGCCGAAGCGGCCAATCTTGCTGAACTGCGAATACGTCATACCGCAGAATTTGCATCTGGGCTCTTCCGAGGGCTTCGCCGAAGCGTTCCCCTTCGCATCGAGCTCCATCAGGCCGGACAGCAAATTGTGAATCGAAAATCCGTTCGCCGTACCCGGGATCAGTTCGCCTTTCTCCCGAGCGCATGCCTCGCAGAAATGAAACTCTGTCTTATTTCCGTTCACAATTTTCGTAAAATGCAGTGTCGCTGGCCTTTTCCCACATTCCTGACAAAGCATCTCTGGTCTCCCCTTTCCGTTTCGAATCGCAGGCTACTTCGACAATAACGCCACGAGCATCGCCTTAAGCATTCTTGCCCTAAGCTCGTCGCGCTGCGGCAACCGGAGCGCAATCGTCTCGCGGTGAAGCGCCGCTCTCATCAAATTCGCCTCCCTGCACGTAATCAGGTTTTCTTCCTCTAATTGATAAATCATACCTTCCGCCGCCGACTGTTCAATTTCATTCCCGATCGTCTGCACAACCTGCACATGAATCTTGTCGTGGGTCGGCAGCGCCACCTTCTGAATCCGTACGTACCCTCCGCCGCCTCGTTTGCTTTCCACCAGGTACCCCTTCTCCAGCGTAAAGCGGGTGCCAATGACATAATTGATTTGAGAGGGCACGCAGCTGAATTGTTCGGCAAGAACATTCCGTTGCAGCTCGACGACTCCGTCGGCGCTTTCCTGCAGCAACTTCTTCAGATACCGTTCAATCATGTCTGATGTGTTGTTCCGCATGAACAGTGCCTCCGTATTTCATTTCATTATATTGACTTTGACTTTCTTTGACCTTAGTCACATTATAACGAAAATTGTCACCTTTGCCAAGTGCCGCTCTCTTTATATGTTAGTTTTCACGTATTTGCCACCGTTCATTCGGTCCTTAACGGCACAAACTACATACTAGGAGGTGATTTTGTTATGGCGGGACGCAATTCGCATCCGAAACGCGACGGCGGGCGCGCTTCCCCTTCCCGATTGGATCAATACGGGGAAACCCTTGCCAACGATAACGATTTTACGGATTTAACATCCGTGCAGCAGCGTGCCGTGGAAGGCAGCGGCGATGAAGAAGGGCCATGCAACGATAACCGCTAAATGCAATAGAGAAAACCCTTCGGGAGGAACCGAAGGGTTTTTGTTATATTCATTGGTTTTCCATAATTTACATTACCCTAGTGATAAAGGGTTGTGATATAAAAGGGGATTGAGTCGTTTTTGTGCCGCCGCACGCATTGTGAAGGAGGAATCATAGATGAAAGTATTTGTACAAAGTGCGGGACAGATCGCTATCCTTATCCTATTTTCTGCGGTTCTGCATTTCGGCGTTGACGCGTTGCGGCTTCCGATTCCCGGCAGCGTTCTGGGATTGATCATACTATTTGTTTTGTTGCAAACGAAGGTCATCCGGGTAGAGTGGGTCGATCTCGGAGCGAAATGGCTGCTGGCGGAAATGCTGTTGTTTTTCGTTCCGTCAGCGGTTGGCATCGTCCAATATCCGGAACTGATTGTGACCAGCGGTGTAAAGCTATTCATACTTATTCTGATTGGCACCTTTATCGTAATGAGCTGCACCGGCCTGCTGGCCCAACGGTTTACCTCCCATAAGAAAGAAGGGAAACATTCATGATCTACCTTGAAATATTGTCCTTTCTGGCAACAGTGGGAATTTATTCCGCGGCCAAAACATTATTTAGACGTTATAACAAGGTTTATTTTTCCCCGCTCATCATAACGCCTGTTATTCTTATCGTCTTATTGTTATTGACGCATGTTCCCTTTGAAGCCTACCGGGCCGGAACGGACCCGTTAACGCATATGCTTGAGCCGGCAACCATCGCGTTAGCCGTACCTTTATATCAATATTTTCATGTTTTAAAAAAGTATGCGCTCGAGATCATCTTCAGCGTTGTGGCGGGTTCGGTCCTGGCCATATCCAGCTCGGCTTTACTGGCGCAGTCGCTGCACTTATCCCCGGAGCTTATCGAGAGTGCAATTCCGCGCTCTGTTACAACGCCGATCGCAATGGATATTTCGGAGAGAATCGGGGGACTGCCTTCCATTACGGCGGTGATTGTGTTGGTAACAGGAATCATCGGTTCTGTCATGGGTCAATATGTCATACGAGTATTTCGGATCGAAAATGATGTGGCGAAAGGCGTGCTGTTCGGAACCAGCTCCCATGCCGCAGGCACGGCCAAAGCGTTCGAGTTCAATGCGGTCACCGGCAGCATCTCTTCCGTTTCTATGATCCTTGCAGCGCTGATTACCTTGCTGGCCGTTCCCTTGTTTCTGTGGATGTTCGGCTGAAACGATTAAGAATCTTTTACGTAATAATTTGTATCATCTTTTTAGGAGGTTTTTATGTGCGTAAAAAATGGTTATCCATCGCTGTAGCATCCTCTTTGTTGTTGGGCAGCGCTCCATCGGTTCTCGCGGCAGATGCTTTGTCGGTTACGATTAACGGGGAACCCGTAACGTTTACAGACGCGGTCCCCTATCAGCTCGACAGCGGCATCATGGTCCCCCTCCGAACAACGGCGGAGAAGTTAGGCTTCTATGTCTCGTATGATCCCGCAACTACTGAAATTAAGCTGTCCTATGGAGAAGTGAATATTGCTTTAAAGAGCGGGACTGGATCCGTAATTGTGAACGCGCAGGAGGTTTCCTTCGAAGGCTCCTCCGTCATGGTGGCGAACCGTGTGTATGTACCGCTATCATTTTTCGAACAAGCACTGAATTTGCAAGTATCCTACGACACTAACGCTCAGATCGCAACGATTTCGGTCAAGGCTCAAACACCTGAAGCTTTGCTGAACGAGACTTTAACTTTATTGCTGAACGGGAATTATGAAGAGCTTTGGAACGAATACTTCAACGACACCATGCAGGCCGCCGTGCCGTTGGACAACTTATCCGCTGTCTGGGAAGATGTTGAAGCGCAAGCAGGAACGTTTCAGGGACTCGGGAACATTCAAGTTGCCGCCGATGAGTCGACCACATACATAGCGGCCGTTGCGCAGTTTGAAAAACTAAGTATTCAAGTGACGATAGCGGTAGACAGTGCTTTCAGGATCAGCGGATTGCAGCTGCAGCCGGTCTTCCAGGCAGAGGAAGCAACCGCGCCGGCAACCGTGATCGAGGAAGAGATCGTGTTAAACGCCGGTACCGATATTGAGCTTGGCGGTACGCTGACGCTGCCGGCGAACGCGACGGGTCCGGTCCCGGCGGTAGTGCTCGTACAAGGGTCCGGCGCCAGCGATCGGGATGAGACGGCAATGGCCTACAAGCCTTTCCGTGACCTTGCCTGGGGTCTTGCCGAGCAGGGCATTGCCGTCCTGCGCTACGACAAACGGACCTATGTGTACGGCGCCGGCTCTACTCCCGAAGAAGCTGCCAGGTTAACCGTAAAAGAAGAAGCCGTTGACGACGCTATCGCAGCATCAGCATTGTTAAAGCAGGACGAGCGAATCGACAGCTCGAAGGTCTACTTGATTGGCCATAGCCAGGGAGGTATGCTCGCTCCGCGGATCGATACCGAAGGCGGCGACTTTGCGGGACTCGTGCTGCTGGCCGGCTCTCCTCGTCCGCTGTGGGAAATCATCTACGACCAGAACATGGCGGTCATCGAGACGATGGATGACGCCGACCCGCGAAAGGCCGAAGGGCTGGCATTGATCGAGGCGGAATACAAGAAGGCCGCCTCGATGGCCGGGATGACCGAGGAAGAAGCGCTAACAACTGCCGTGTTCGGGATGCCTGCTTATTACTTCCAAGAGATGGACCGCTTCGATGCGGGACAGCTCGCGGCTGAGCTTGAGAAACCAATCCTTGTGCTGCAAGGCGAAGATGATTTCCAAATCTACGCGGATAAAGATTACGTCTTGTGGCAAGAGCTGCTTGGCCATAAGGAAAATGTAACGTTCAAACTGTACCCGGGATTAAACCACTTCTTCGTGGACTACAGCGGTCCGGGCGAAAACACCTTGAATGAATACGCCGTACCCGGCAAGGTTTCGGAAGAAGTCATTGCGGATCTCGCGGCTTGGATTTTGAAGCAAGAGTAAAATGTAAATGACATCAGCCCCCAACTGCGGCATGATCGCGGTATGGGGGCTGTTCTATTATAATCCTAGCATCTGTTTCAATTGTTCCTCATCGTCAATGATCGTTACGCCGAGGTCCTGCGCCTTTGTCAGCTTGCTTCCCGCATTCTCGCCGGCGATGACGAAGTCCGTCTTCTTCGAGACGCTGCCCGACACCTTCGCCCCAAGTGCCTCAAGCCGCTTGGACGCTTCGTCGCGCGTCATCGTCGTTAGGGTCCCCGTCAGGACAACGGTTTTCCCGAAGAACGGCGAGCTCTCCGCGGCGGCAGCGTCAATCGCAGGCTCCGCCTCGGCTTGCGGCGCAACCCCGGCGGCGAGCATACGTGCCACAGATTCTTGGATCAGCGGATCGGTGAAGAACGTATGGATGCTCTCCGCCACAATCCCGCCGACATCGGGCAATTGAACAAGCTCCTCCGGAGTTGCCGCCATCACCGCTTCAAGCGATCGGTAATGGTCCGCCAACATGCGCGTGGTCGTCTTGCCGGTATTCGGAATCCCTAGCGCGTAGAGGAACGAAGCGAGATCGCGCTGCTTGCTCTTCTCGATCGCTTCGATGAGCTTCTGCGCTTTCTTCTCGCCGAATCGCTCAAGCCCAAGCAGATCCTCTTTGGTCAAATAATACAGATCCGCCGGATCCTTCACGTCGCGTTCGTCGTACAGCTGCTCCGCTGTCTTCTCGCTGAACGTCTCGATATCCATCGCATCCCGCGTCGCAAAATGCGCCATTCTCCCAACAATCTGCGGCTTACAACCGAGCTTGTTCGGGCAGAACAGATGCGCTCCGCGCTGCTCCAGCTCATGACCGCATGCCGGGCACGCCGCCGGCGCCGTGATTTCCCCGCCGATCTCTTCCTCATCGGCCTTGCCAAGAATTTCCGGTATGACATCGTTGGCGCGGCGGATTTGAATCGTCGTGCCCAACCCGAACCGCAGCCCTTTCCGCTCGATGTCATCCATATTATTCAGCGTACAGTTGGACACCGTGACGCCGCCGATGTCTACCGGCTCGACGATCGCAAGCGGCGTCAGCTTCCCGGTGCGTCCGACATTCCAAACGACATCGTTCAGAACCGTCGTCGTCTCCTCCGCCTCGAACTTGAACGCTACCGCCCAACGCGGAAACTTATCCGTATATCCCAGCACTTCGCGCGTGCGCAGATCATTGATCTTGATGACGACCCCGTCAATCAGAAAGTCCAGCGTCCGCCGTTCCTCCGCGAGGCGCATCAGCTCTTCATACACGTCCTCAATGGAGTGCACATGCTTGACATACGGGTTCACTTTGAACCGATTCTCCCGCAGAAACGCCAGCATTTCCATATGAGTCGAGTACGGTGTCGTCTCGGCGGAATTAAATCCTACGTTGTAAAAGAATGCGTCCAGCTTCCGCTCCGCGGTGACGGCCGGGTTCAAGTTGCGCAGTGCGCCGGCCGCGGCGTTGCGGGCATTCTTCAGCGGCTCCGCCGCCGTTTCATTATATTTCTGAAGCACAGACAAATACATAATGCCTTCGCCTTGGACTTCAATCGTACCATCCGTGTACGGAATGCGGGCCGGTACCGAGCGGATCGTGCGCACTTGCGCAAGGATGCCTTCGCCGATGACTCCGTTGCCCCGGGTAGCCGCCTGCACCAATTCGCCGTTCTCATAGGTAAGGTTTAACGTCAGCCCGTCAAATTTCAGCTCCATCACGAAGGTCGGCAGCGGCAGCGGATGATCGGGGTTGTTCGCGTTATAGTCGCTTATCAGCTTCAGCGCGCGAGTATGCCATGCGACCAAATCATCCTTCGATTGCGCCTTATCCAAGCTCCACAACCGAGACCGATGCCGGTGCGGCTCGAAGCCCGCCAGAATCTCGCCTCCAACTCTAAGCGTGGGTGAATCCGGCAGCACCTCGCCGGTTTCCCGCTCTAACGCAATCAGCTTGTCATAGAGCTTATCATACTCCGCATCGCTGATCGCCGGCTTGTCCAATGTGTAATACAAATAGTTATAATGGTTGATCTCGTCTACCAGACGCCGCATTTGCTCCCTAGCCGTTTCCGCCATCCGCTCCAACCTCCAACATTACAATTGATCAATTCGTAATCCATTACACCTTCGTGATCGGCGCGAAACGCGCGAGCAGCTTCTTCACGCCGACCGGTGCCGGGAACGCGATCTGCAGCTCGCAGTCGTCACCTTCGCCGCGCACCGCTACCACCGTGCCGACGCCCCACTTGCCGTGCTGCACCTTATCGCCCAAGGCGAACGCCACGCCTGCCGCGCTGCCGCCGGCGATCGCAGGCGTCTGCTTCACGACGCGCGGCGCCCCCGACGTGAACGCGCTCTTCGCGGCGCCTCCCGCCGAAGCCGGGCCGCTGCCGAAGCTGCTGCCGCGCCCGCCGATCACTGTGCCCCCATCGCCGAAGCCGCCGCCGCTGAACCCGCCAAGTCCGCCGGCGCCGCCAAATCCCCCGGACCGCGCTCCAAATGTTGGCCGTCCCGGCGACACCACTTCCTTGTACTGATCCGGAATTTCCTCCATAAACCGCGACGGCGCATTCGCCGCCACCCGTCCGAACAGCGTCCGCATTCTTGCGCACGTCAGATACAGCTCCCGCTCCGCCCGGGTGATCCCCACGTACGCGAGCCGCCGCTCCTCTTCAAGCTCCTCCGGATCGTTCGCTGAGCGCGAATGCGGGAACACATTCTCCTCCATCCCCGCGATAAACACCACGGGAAACTCCAAACCCTTCGCGCTGTGCATCGTCATGAGCACGACCGCGTCGTCCGCTTCGGACGGATCGTCATTCATCGTATCGATGTCCGCAATCAGCGCCAGATCCGTCAAGAACGACACCAGCGACTTATCCTCATTGCGCTTCTCGAAATCCATCGTCACCGACAGAAACTCGTCGATATTCTCCAGCCGCGCCTTCGATTCCAGCGTATTTTCCCTCTGCAGCTCCAACCGGTATTGCGACAGCTCCAATGCCTTCTCCGTCAGCTCCGTTACCGACAAATAATCCGTCATGCGCGATAAATTATCGATCATTTCTTTAAATTCACGCAATGCCGAAGCCGCCCGAGCCGTCACATCCACCGACGTCACGCCGTCAATCATCGCGTACATCGACACGCCTCTTGCCGCCGCGGCCGCTGCAAGCTTATCCACGGTCGTGTCCCCGATTCCCCGCTTCGGCACATTCACAATCCGCGCGAAGGAAATATCGTCGTCAGGATTCGAAATCAATCGCAGATACGCGAGCAAATCCTTAATTTCTTTACGATCGTAGAACTTCACGCCGCCTACGATTTGATACGGAATATCCGACTTAATCAGCACTTCCTCGATCACACGGGACTGGGCGTTCGTACGGTACAGAATCGCGTGATCCGCATAATGCTTTCCCGCGTCCCGATTTTTCCGGATCGTTCCCGCGATGAAGTACGCTTCCTCATGCTCCGAATCCGCCATATACAGCTGAATCTTGCTGCCTTCGCCGGCGTCGGTCCACAAGTTCTTCGACTTCCGTCCCGTATTATGCTTAATGACTTCATTCGCGGCATTCAAGATATTCGCCGTTGACCGGTAGTTTTGCTCCAGCAGAATCGTCCGCGCCTCCGGGTAATCCTTCTCGAAGTTCAAAATGTTCGTAATATCCGCGCCGCGCCACCGGTAAATCGACTGATCCGAGTCGCCTACGACGCAGATGCGGTGGTGCTTCTCCGCCAGCATCTTGCACAGCACGTACTGAGCGCGGTTCGTATCCTGATACTCATCGACATGGATGTACTGGAACTTGTTTTGATAAAATTCCAGCACCTCCGGCTCTTCCCGAAACAGTTCAATCGTCTTCATAATCAGATCGTCGAAATCCAACGAATTGTTCGCCTTCAAGCGTTGCTGATACTTCTTGTAAACCTTCGCGACAATCCCGTCAAAATAATCCCCGATTTTCTGTTCGAGCTTCTCCGGACTCACCAGTTCGTTCTTCGCTCCGCCGATCGCCGCTTGGACCGCCTTAGGGTCGAATTTCTTCGTGTCGATATTCAAATCCTTCATCACATTGCGAATGACCGACAGCTGATCCGTCGAATCAAGAATCGAGAAGCTGGACGAGTAACCAAGCCGTTCAATATCCCTGCGCAAGATTCGCACGCACATCGAGTGGAACGTGGACACCCAGATATCCTGGCCCTGCGGCCCGACAAGCTTCGCGACCCGCTCCTGCATCTCGCGCGCGGCCTTATTCGTGAAGGTGATCGCAAGAATGCTCCACGGCGCCACCCGCTTCGCCCCGATTAAGTACGCGATGCGGTGCGTCAGCACCCGTGTCTTGCCGCTGCCTGCTCCCGCCAGAACGAGCAACGGTCCGTCCGTCGTCTCCACCGCTTCCCTTTGCCTTGGGTTCAACCTCGTAATCGCTTCCCGAATATCTATCATGAAAACTTCAAACCTTTCTCCCATGAAAAAATGTTCCCGCAAACCCGACACTACATTCTTCTAACGCGAACCGTCTCTAAAGCAGCCTGTAAGGATGTATATATAACATTGCCTACTACAATCGTATCCGCCGCTTCCGCCGCGAGCGCCGCCTTCTCCGCGCTGTCGATCCCGCCGCCGTAGAAGAGTCTGGCTTGTGTCAGCGCAGACTTCGCCCTCGCCACCGCCTGAAGATCGCCGAATGTGCCGGAATATTCCACATACACAATCGGCAGCCGAAGCAGCCGATCCGCGTACTGCGCATAAGCCGCAATCTCCTCGGCCGTCACCGCCTTCGCCTCCGACGCCTTCGCCGCCTCACAGCCGGGGTTCGCAATCACATACCCTTCCGCGGCGACAGCTTCCTTCGTCAGAAGACGGCCGTAGCGCCGCAGCGCTTCCACATGGTGTCCAACAATCGCGTCCGTATTGCTCGCGTTCAACACAATCGGAACCAAGTATAGATCAAAGCCCGGCACGATCGCTTCTATCGAAGTGACTTCCAATGCGCAAGGCGTCTCATACCTTCGCAGCCGCGCCAAAAGGTCGACCGTGTTGTCATAAGTGACCCCGCTCGACCCTCCGACCAATATCGCATCCGTTCCGGACATACAAATCGCCTCCAGCGACGCGTCATCCAACTCCCTGTCCGGATCCAGCTTAAATACATGTTTCCATTGCTCTACCATCAATTCGCTCATGGCGCCCCCGAAACATTTGTTCTTCTTTCAGTCTAAACGAGGCGCTAATGCATGTCAATCAACATCACTTGCATATTTATCGTATTTCCCGTCCGGCTCCTTCGCCATGGAACGGATGATTTTGGTTTCCTCGGCGATCGGATCGCGCTCCGCCTGAATCCGGTACTCGTACGGGGCTGAAATCCGCTCCCGCGCGCGCTCCTTCATATCTGCTCCGCTTTCCAAGTCCGGACCTTCCTCCAGCGTTTGCTCAAGAAGCCTCTCCATTTCCTTCCGATTCTCTTCAGCCTTCATACTTTTTAATTCTCCTCCTTACAAATGTGACTCGGAATTCACTTCTGCTTCCACGGCGGACGGCACCCCTTTCGCCTTCCGTCCCCGCTTCGGCAAGGCTTTCTTCTCCGCGGCTTCTTCTTGCTTCGTATCCGGCTCGAATGGACCGGCCGGCACCGCGAACGGCACCTCGTGCGGAAGCATAAACTCCGGCGGCTTTACGGTTGCGGTATTCGTATATTGCGGAATATGCCTGCCCGAGAGCCGCGCGTTCACCAGCTGACGAAGGTGGGAAGCCGTCTCCGCCGCCAGCCGGGAGACCTGCTGCACTCTCAGCTGGGATACCGGAACATCGGCAGCGTCAAACAAGCGGTGCTGTTCCGCCATCGACTCCAACTGTTCGAACTTCATCATCGCGTCATGAGCCAGCTGCTGGAACATACGCCTTGAAGCCGGGGTTGCCGCCTCCAATGCTGCTTCCGTATAAACCTGCACCGCTTGCTTTAACCCGCTCAGCACATTTCCGACCAGAAACCGATCGGGCAGCTGGCAATGGCGAGTTTCCTGCATCATCGGAACACACCTCCGTTGGCAAGCATTGCGTTTAAATCCGCGAGCCGCTCTTGGCTCCTCTCCGCATAATGCGCAAAGAAGCTGCGAAAATGCGGTTCCGTACATTCCACCGCCGCTTGCGTCATCAAACAGATGACCCTCTCTTCCATATGTATACCTTTTTCTATATAGCTAAGTTCCACATCCGTGAGACCGCCGCCTCTTGGCATATTCATTCCAATCACCCAATAAACCCTCCTTAAGCTTTCAATAAAAAGTGCCCTATCTCTTGTATCATTCGGCTAACTGGAAAAATTTATACGTAAGAAAAAGAGATCCCCGCCGCTCCGCGGCAAGGATCTCTCTCGTACCATTTTATTCGATTGTAATAACCGCTTCTTGATTGATTCGTTCGTAATTGACCTGGTAGCCCAGCCTTTCGGAGATTTTCCGCAGCGGAACGTACGATCTTCCGTTTTTCAATATTGCACCATGGAACGGTACCTGTTCTTCGCCCTTCTGGAAGGTAACACTCTGATCCGCTGCATTCCATATCACTTCATATCCTAGCGCGGAGCCAATGATTTTCAGCGGCACATAGGCGGCACCATTCGCAATATAAGGTTTTCCCAGCTCTGGCGAGACATCCAACGTCTTCTCTTGAACCTTAATAATGATCGGTTCCTCCAGCTGCAGATCGCTGTTATACATGATCAAGCCAGCTGCGCCGACGAAAATATACTTCCCGTGCGCGTAAACGCCGTCCATCATCATCTCGTTAACGCCGGCGTCGGATTGCTTGTCCGGAACCGGAATCTCTCTCCACGCCTTGCCATCCTCGGAGGTATAGTATGCAATGTAGGTTAGGTACTCTCCATTCACCTCAGCGATGGAATCATTGAAGGCCACGAAATGCCCATCGAAATTCATCGCGAATTCAAATCGATCTTGGTCATCCAAGTTGTTATCGACTTTCGTCCATAGCTTAGCATCCGCGGACACCCACATGTTCCGGCCATAAGGGAAATAAGCGATATATTTCCCTTCGTTCCAGGCGATCTTTAAGTCTGAGAAGTCTATCTTCGCCAGCTTCGTCCACGTCGTCACGTTCGTTGTAGACATTATGTTCGTATATGGATTGCCGTTATTGAAGACTTGGAACGAAGCGACGACCCGCTTACCGTCCCATATCATGGAAGTAAGCCAATCGTTCATGCCTTTTACCTTCGTCCAATTCACCCCGTCCTTGGAGGTGTAGACGCCATCCACTTGGCTTGAAGCGACAAAGAACGACCCGGTCCAAAGGATGTTCTCCAAATCTCCATATTGACCCCGAAACGTTACGTTAGCTTTCTTCCATTCCGTTCCGTCGGTGGAGTAGTACGCGCCGGCATTGCCGACTGCGACAAATTTCCCGGCGCCCCACGCGACGTCAAACAAATTCATGCCCATATCCCCGGCCACTTTGTACGGGAACGGCTTGCCTCCGTGCCATGTGGTACCGTTATCCGTGTACAGCACCGTACCGTGAATGCCTACAGCTACCGTTCGCTTCCCGTTCGTGGCGATGCCCCGAAGATCGCCGGCGATGCTGGTGCCTACCAGCTTCGTGCTCCATTGTGATCCGTTCTTGGTGAAAATAGAATACGTGCCGTCAGGCAGATCTGCCGTCTTGTTGGAAGCTAATCCGGCAAAGCCGCCGTCCACCGGATACAAAACTAAAGCTCTGGCTCCAAGACCGGACGCGTCTTGCTTTGTCCAGGTTTTTCCGTCCTTGGACGTATAAGACACGACGCGAGTCGTTTCGCCGGTTCGTTGAGAGGCACCCGCGGCGATATATGTACTCCCGTCCGTGACAATCACCTGAAAGCTTTCGTTCTTCGGAGACCCGCTCTGCTTCGTCCACGCCGTTCCGTCCTTCGACGTATAAATCCCATTGCCGGCACCGAGGTAATGCTCACCCGTCCAGACCATCTGTTGAATGTTCGCGTTCAAGTCCAAAGGTTTCGCCGTCCAGCTCCGCCCGTCTTTCGAAACGTAAACTGCATTATCCTCATAGCTGGTAATAAAATATGTATGATTCACATAGACAACAGCGTTGTACCCGTACCCCGCTTTAAACGTAAGGGTCTGCGTCCAATTGTCCCCGTCCGCCGAAGTAAACACATGCTCGCGTCCGGTAGCAACCCACGCATCGCCGCCCCATACAAGAGAATGAATCGCTTCGCCCGGCTCAAAATCGAGCTTCTCCCAATGCAGCCCATCCGCAGATGCGAATGCCTCCGAAGGCATATAGTTCGCTTGCTGCTCATCATCCGCCGCGGTCCCGAACATGATATATTTCGTTCCGTCCCAATCGATCGCCGTCAGCTGATAGCGGCCAAATTTTGAGAGTGCCTTCCAATTCCGACCATCCTCCGACTTCATGACCGTTCCATACGGACCTACCGCAACATACTCATTTTTTCCAAACGCTAACGAGTAAGGCATACTAGAGTTGTACGTCGTGTCCACCACCCATCCGTCACCGATCGAATAAGGGGGCTCCTTCAGCGTAGTTGACTCGCCAGCCGCGCCTGCATACGGCAAAAGCATTGTAACCCAAAGCGTAAGACCAACAACCCATGAAACTGCCTTCTTACCCTGCATCTTCATCCTCCTGCTGTGCATCAATGATGTGTAACAATCACAATCATATTCCTTTCGAACTAGAAATGTTAGTAGTCTTAAATACCTAACTATCGGAGAGCGCATGGTTCCTTATCCTATCTGTTTTTCCTTAGCGCCGCATTTCACTTGATCAGATTGCCTCTGCGTTTTCGCCTGATGCCGGGGTCATTGCTACTGTTCGCTTCTCCTTAGCGTCAAATTTCACTTGCTCAGTTGATCTTCAGCGTTCTCTCTAGTCCAGCCGGCCACCTCCCTCTCCGCTGCTCCCTAGCGCTAAATTTCATTTGATCAGATGACCTTTCGCTTCCCCCACAGGCCTCCCAATAGCGCCACATTTCATGTGGTCAGATGAACCAAATCATGTTGTATTACGAACGTTTGTTTGGTATAATTGCATTAATGATACCTGAAACGGAGGCGGTTGCGGTGGACGATATCGTTGCGTTTTTCTTCGAGAAGAAATGGCCCAGTGGTTACACATGCCCCAGATGCGAATGGAATGAGTATTACATCATTCGCACGCGTCGCCTTCCTTTGTACCAATGCAAGTTTTGCAGACACCAGACGACCGTGACTTGCGGGACGCTGATGGAGAAAAGCCGCATCCCGTTGGATAAGTGGGCCGATGCCCTTGAATTGCTTTCGTACACGAACGGTGTGAATGCAGTGCAGCTGTCCAAGCTGATCGGCATATCCCATACGACTGCCTGGAGAATGCTGACCCGCATCCGCAGCGCGATCCATGCGGTCGAGTCCGCTCGGCTGCTGGGCGGCACCGTGCAAGCAGGTACCGCTTCTTCGACCCGTTGGCGGTATCGCCTTCCACCTAACGGCTACCAACGCCATCCGCAAGAGCATGTCGTTGTCGTCGGCGCATCGTTCGATTCCGAAACGGAACAACCGACCCACTTGAAAATCACCATCGCACCCGAGCAAGATTTAGACTATAAAAGCCTGACTCGAGAAGGAAATATCCGTTATATCAAGCGCCACACCCATCCACTCGCCCACGTCACCATGCTGAAGCGGCTCCAGATGCCCGGCTTCCATCCCCTTATGCAGTTATATGATCAGGCGGAACGATGGCTGAATCGCCTCTTTCGCGGCCTTAGCTCCAAGTACATACAGACTTATCTTGATGAATATTGTTTCCGTTGGAACGCCGCTGCGGAAGGGAAGTCCATCCGCGACGATGTGTACCAACTCTGCCTCGAGCCCCCTTCTTTGCTGAACAAACGAAATTCGGCGCTAAGGAGCCGCGAAACATACACCACACCGGTCGCGGTGTGAGGCTGAACTGTTGTATTTAAAACAGAGGACGAGATTAACGGGATCATCTAGGGGACAGTGTTTGAAATAGGACACGAGGAGAAAATGTTGTGGAGAGACATCTTACTTATTCTGAGCAAATGAAATGTGGCGCTACGGAATGTTAAGGGACACTTTCTCCCCCGAAGAAGCACTCTTTAAACTTAGAAAGAAAAAGAAAAAACCTTGATTGCTCAAGGGTTTTTCCAAAGTATGCGGTCGGAGGGATTTGAACCCTCACGCCTTGTGGGCACTGCCGCCTGAAGACAGCGTGTCTGCCGTTCCACCACGACCGCGTATGTTTTTCAGAGACAAGTATGATAATACCACGCCCAAGGCCAATTGTAAAGTCCGAAGTCCATCCAATTGTTTCCGCGGTTATGATATGATACATCCGAAAGGATGTGTGAACAATGAGTATACATATTGAAAACATTACATTTTTGGGAGAACCGGCGGTAAAGGTAACAACTGAAAAGCTGGAAGGGATCATCGTGCCGGGCTGGGGCAGCAATATGATCTCGCTGAAGTGGCTTCCGACGGGCACAGCGATCTTGCGGACGCCGGAGTCGGCGGAAGCGTACCATGCCCGTACGGCACTATACGGCATGCCGGTGTTGTTCCCGCCGAACCGGATTGAGAACGGCAAATTTTCCTTCCAAGGACGGGAATACAGCTTTCCTATCACTGATACCGCGCGCAACCTGCACAATCACGGCGTACTGCGACACACCGCATGGAGCTTGACCCGCGCGGAAGCGGAAGACAGTGCCGCGCTGGTCGAAACTTCCGTCATTTCGGAAAACACCCCTGCCGTATATGCTTCATTGCCGCATAAATTTACAGTTCGGCAGCAATTCCGCTTCACCGCGGATTCGGTTGAGGTGACATTCATCCTCGAAAGCCGGGATGAAGCGGCTATGCCGTGGGGGCTTGGGTACCACACGACATTGGTCATGCCGCTCACTGCGGAAGGCAGCTTAGAGCGCTGTACATTAACCGTCCCCGTCACGAAATCATGGGCGCTCTCGGATAAGCTGATGCCGACCGGCGAGCTCACGGACTACAGGTACGCCGAAGCACTGTCGCAAGGGATTCCCCTCGCCGGCTTGGAGCTCGACGATGTGTTGCTCGCGGATCAGGACCGACCGGTCGAGGCTGTCATAACGGATGAAGCCGCTGGCCTCCGCATCGCCTACGCGGCGGACAAGGCTTTCAAGCATTGGGTGTTGTTCAACGGCGGCAAAGGAAACGCGGGCGGATCTGGGTTCTTCTGTCCGGAGCCATATACTTGGGTGACGAACGCGCCCAACATCGATCTGCCGCACGAGCTCACCGGTGTACAGGTGCTCGAGCCCGGCGCTTCAGCGGCCGTGACCACCAAGCTTACGATATCCGAAATGTCTTAAAGCAACATCTACAGTACATTGACGCCGGAACGCGACCGGTTGAGCATCTCCTCAATCCGGGCGCACGCCTCCTCCGGCGTCTCCATATTCGCCCACATGAGGTCGAGCTCCTTCTGAATCAACTCTACCTCCGACTGCTTCAGATGCAGATCCCGTAATGTTTGCGCGTACGGCAGCACTTCAAGGAACACGTTGTACTCCTCCGGATGAATGTCCGGATCGAGCAGCGAGTTGTCCTCGGCCACTTCCCGCAGCATTGGAATCGTACAGCCCCGCTGCTTCAACAGTGTCTGCGCCGGTTTGCCCGTCATGAAATTAATGAAATCCTTCGCCATCTCCTGCACCTTCGACTGCCGGCTAATTCCCAAGCCCCCGCCTAGCAGCAGCGTTCCGTGCTGTACCTTCTTCGGCAGCGGCAGTACGTTCCAACGAATGTCATGCTGACGGAATTCGTTCATAAAGTAATAGGTGGCTAGAATCATAGCCGCTCGCTCCCTCTTAAACAAGCTTTCCGCCAAATAGGTGCTTCCGTGGGAAAAGATCGGCGACACTTTATGCTTATACATCAAGTCAATGCAAAACTGCAGCGCTTCAATATTGTTCGGCTCGGACATCACGGATTTCCCTGTGGCGGGATCGATAAACCGGCCGCCGTTTTGCAGCAAGAACACCGGCCAACGGTTTTGCGAGGCGGAGAAGCAGAAGCCAAACCGCTCATAGATGCCATCGCCGCTGCGGTCTTGCGTACATTTCTCCGCTAAAGCCAACAGATCCGTCCAGTCCTCCATCTCAGGCAAGTCGTTCACGCCGGCTTCTTTCATCAGCTTCTCGTTGTAACAAATGACTACCGGCGAGAAGACGAACGGCGTCGCCACCGTCACCCCGTTCACGGTGAACATGTCGAACACCTTCTGATAGCTGTCCCGCTCCACATCGATTTTCTCGGGCACATACGGCTGTAAGAGGTCCAGTCGATTAGCCTCTACCAGTTGCCGGATATGGATATCCGACAAAATAAACACATCCGGTCCGACACCGTATTGCATTAAATTCGTGAGATTGTCCACATATTCCGTCTCCGGCAGCACGAGCAGATCGACGTGCACATACGGGTGGTCGTTCTCGTAAACCTCTACTAGTTGCCGAATAATATCGAGCTCGAAGGAAGTAGAGAACCAAGCGACCGTAAGGGTCTCCCGTTTCACCTCTTCGCCGGGCAGGCGAACGCGATTGCCTTTGCCGGCAATCTTCTCAATCAAGCCTTCGTCCACCAGCTCCGCCAACACCCGCCTGACGGAGACGCGGCTAAGCCCGTATTTCTCGCTTAACGTGTTCTCCGGAAGGATAAAGTCGCCCGGCTGAATCGATCCCGTCAAGATTTCATTCCGCAGCTCATGAAGCAACCGATCATACCGTTCCTGAAAACTATTGGTTCGTTTCAACATGAGTGTAGACTCCGTTTCTATGAAAAAATAGACCGCACATATACAACTTGTAAATATTGTATCACAATTTTAAATGCCGATCTAAAAACGTATATGCACTTTCCCGAATGTTGGCCGGGAAATCATGTCCACTGTTGCCCCACAGATATGAAAACCGCCCCTCCGCTCCAAGAAACCGATACAGCTCGTCAATTGCGGCACATGCCTCTGAAATCCGCTGCCAATTCGGAAAAATATGATCGAGCGTCCCGTTCCAGTTGAAGAATGGGGTCGGCGCGACAAGGGCGGCGATCTCGTGATGCTCGAAGGGGACGCGCCCCTCCGCAAGATCCGCACTGATACGCGGAATATGCGAGAACCATTCGCGCTGTCCCCAGCGGTTCGGTTCCGGGTCCCCGGCAAATACCGTAAATCCGCAGCTCACCGCGATCGCCTTCACCCTTCGATCAAGACCCGCAAGAAAATACGCGTTATAGCCGCCGAGCGAATGCCCGATGGCGCCGATCCGATCCGCGTCTACGAACGGCAGCGACTCGAGCAGATCCAAGCCGTGCATATGGTCGAACAACATCTTGCCGACAGCCGTCCAGCCGGACCGCTGCTCATAGAACGGCGCCGTCATGTACGGCTGGGCGCCTGGAAACACCCGCTCGCCGAAGGCAATGACGTCCGGCGCCAGCACGACGTAACCGCGCTCCGCCAGCTCCACACCGTACCGGCGGTTGTCTCTTCCCGCCGGTGTCGCCACGTCTCCCTTCCCCGCTTCCGCCGTCGGGTGCAGCGCTAGCACCGCCGGCGCCTTGCCGGAACCGCCGCCAGCAACCGCCTTCGGCACCAACAGGATCGCCGGCACCTCGTCTCCGTCGGAAACCGTATAACGAATCCGCAAGCGAACGTAACACTCCTCTTCCTCTTCCGACAACGTCTCCCAACGGACAGCGCCGCGATTCCCCGGCAGCTCTTCGACATAATTGAGCCACTCCGACAAGATCCGCTCCCTCCGTCCCATCCATTCCTTCACGTCCTGCAAACCTTCCACGAGCGAAGGCACTCCACGGCTATTCAGCTCCGACAATGAATAACTCACGCGACTAAGCCCCCTTTAACGAGATGGGAAACGGGAATTCGTCCCCATGAAGGTTCGGAATCCCCGCCCGAAATGATAATTTACTTCTTCTGCCAGTACGATGCTGTATCCTTATTCTTAATACCTGCATTATATTCTTGAATGATTTGCGCGCCGCCTCTTGCGAGGTACTCTTGTACGAGCGCGTCCCAATCGGACAGCGGTCTTTGGCCCATGACCATCTTAATTTGCTCATTCATCACATAATTGTCGAGCTCTGCGCCCTTCGCCACTTGCGTATCCGAGTTTTGGCCGATGATCGGGTTCGCGTACAGATCAATGTGTTTATACATTTCTTCATATTGCGCAACCAAATCTACCAACTGCGGCGTTTGGTACGTGGTCGCATACACGATATCGGTGTCGTTCTCCGGCCACTCTACGTTATCTACGAAGTAGGTGGACGGGGAAAGACCGTCGGACGCCCAGTTATCGCGCATGACAACGTTGCCGTCAACGATATCGTAGGCTACGCCTTCGCCGCCGCGGTACCAATCGAAATCAGCATTGGAGGCGTTCTGTGCCTCCGGCTTATGGTACACCCGTCCAAAGTCAACCATCTCAAGAATGCGGCGGATTTTCTCCTCTTGCCCTGCTAGTGCGCCGGACAATACGGTAATGTGTCCGAAGCCTTTGCCCGCGAGGAACCCTTGTGCGCCCGTCGGGTCAGCGAAAGGCTCAACCGCTACGAATTCAGCGTCCGGATGAATTTGCAGCAAGCCGTCCATGTACGCTTGGGACATCCCGCGCGGCGTACCGATGAAGATGCCGGCCTTGCCGGAATAGAACTCGTTGTTCGTCTCTGCCCAGTTCAGAATCGCTAAGTCGCTTGTAATAGCGCCTGCTTGATACAAATCATGGAACATCTCGATCACTTCTTTGCGGCCTTCCCCGATTAAACCAGGGATGAAGTTGCCGTTAGCGTCCTTATGATACCATGCTTGCGGATCCCAGTACGGACCCATTGCATAGCTCGGGTTCAGCGGGTTGCCGATCGCAATCCCGTACGTGTCTTTCTTGCCGTTCTTGTCCGGATCGTCATTCGTGAACGCGATTGCAACTTGCTTCAGCTCTTCATAGTTGGTCGGTACCGGAAGTCCAAGGTTATCGAGCCAGTCTTTACGGATGGCGGTCGTCGTTTGGTACGGCGGCGCATAAGCCGGGATTCCGTAAATTTTGCCGTTGACGCGAAGCGCATCCCATACGAAATCCGGTACGCTCGCAAGCGTCGGGTAATCGTCGATGTAGTCGTCAAGCGCGAGGAAAGCGCCTTGCTTCGCGAAGTTGCTGTACCGGTTCGTCAAGTCGCCGGACATCAACTGCATAAGATCCGGAATTTCGCCGTCCGCGAACTCGACGCTGTATTTCTCTTCATAAGCGGTGTTCACGACCTGCGTAATTTGATAATCGATGCCGAATTTCTCGTTGATCATCTTTATGCCCGGGCCGTCAAGCGGTGCCGGATCGCCGTAACGGAAGTCCATCGCCGTTACCGTGAAGATCTCTCTTTCCTTCGTTGCCGGTGTGTCATTGCTGCCGCTCGGCTGCTCCGAAGCAGCAGGGGGAGTTGACGAGACAGGCGCAGGCTGTTGCCCGCTTCCGCCGGTACTGCTGCAGGCCGTTGTGAACGCAATCGCCAGTATGGTAGAAATCATTGCGAATTTTTTCATTTGGATTGACCCTCCATTGTAGAAAATGTTCTTCCTGCTTTGTACGAAACCTTGTGCAACCGATTACCCCTTCACTGACCCGAGCATCACCCCTTTAGCAAAATGCTTTTGCAGAAACGGATACACGATAAGAATCGGAACCGTAGCTAATAAAATCGCAGCCATCTGGATTGTCACCGGCGGCGGCGGATTTTCCAACAGCATCTCGTTCGTTCCGAGGGCGGCGGTCGGCTCCGCGACGATCACGATCTGCCGCAGGATGACCTGTACCGTCCACATTCTCGGATCGTTAATGTACAAGATCGCGCTAAAATAAGAGTTCCAGTGCGTTACCGCATAGAAGAGGCCGAATGCGGCCAGCGCCGGCTTCGAGAGCGGCAGAATGATGCTTGCGAAGATCTTCAGATCGTTGGCTCCATCAATCTTCGCCGCTTCATGCAGCTCGTTCGGAATACTCAGGAAGAAAGACCGGATGACTAAGAGATTGAACGGGCCGATTGCAACGGGCAGAATAAGCGCCCACAGCGTGTTCAACAAATGCGTTTCTTTCACGATTAAGTAAGTCGGAATCATGCCGGCGTTGAACAGCATGGCGAATAAAACCATGAATAAGAAGAACCGCTGCCCCATAATGCCCCGCGCGAGCGCGTACGCCATCGTTGCGGTAAAGAGCAGGTTGACCAGCGTCCCGATAACGGTTACATAAGCGGTTACGCCAAGGGATCTCAAGAATGCTTTCGACTCTAAGATGTATTCATAGGCATCGGTTGACCAGGTTGACGGCCAAAGCAAAATCTCCGAGCGCAGAAAGTCTTGTAATGTAGAAAATGAGACCGAGAAAATATACAGAAACGGAAACAGCATCAGTACGCCGATCAAAGCCAGCAAGACAATGTTGATGCCGTCAAACAGCTTTTCCCCTCGAGTTCGAAACATCATTGGGCGAAAGTCCCTCCTTTCTCTAAGCTGCCATTAATAGACGCCTTCTCCGTACCGTTGAGCGATGCGGTTTGCGGCCATGACGAGAACAAGACCGACCAACCCCTTAAACAAACCGACAGCAGTGGAGAAGCTGTAATCCGATTGCTGGATCCCTTTATAGTACACGTACGTATCCAGCACATTGCCGACTTCCATGTTGAAGGCGTTCAGCTGCAGCCAGATTTGCTCGAAGCCGGTATCCAGCACGCTGCCCAATCGAAGAATGAACAGGATGACAATCGTGGACCGGATCGCCGGCAGCGTTACATGCCACATCTGCTGCCAGCGGCTCGCTCCGTCGATGCGGGCGGCCTCATAAAGGTGCGGATCGACGCCCGCAAGCGCTGCCAAGAAGATGATCGTGCCCCAACCGACCTCTTTCCAGATCACCTCAGCGACGATAAACGGCCGGAAGAATCCCGGGTCCGTCAAGAATCGAATCGGCTGCTCAACCCCGAAGTAGACGCGCAAGATATCATTGATAATGCCGTCGTTGCGGAAGAAAATGACGACAATGCCCACCACGACAACCCAAGACAGAAAGTGCGGCAGGTAAACCACCGACTGCACGACCCGCTTATAGGTTTGGTTTCGCAGCTCATTGAGCATGAGCGCGAGGACGATCGGTGCCGGAAAGGCGAATATGATTTGCAAAAATGAAATGACGAGCGTATTCCATATGGCTTGCAGCACATCCGGAGAGTTGAACAGGTTCTGGAAGTGCTTCATGCCAACCCACGGGCTCCGGTCAAAACCTAAGAACGGGCTGTAATCCTGAAACGCGATCCCGATGCCCGCCATCGGCAGGTAGCGGTATATGACAAAATAAAGCAAGCCCGGAAGCAGCAGTAGGTATAAGTATTTTTCTTGGGCGAGGCGGGTAAGAAACCGCTTCATGCTGGGCGCCTCCGATCTCTGTTTTTGTACATTATATACATGTATATCACATGTATTCAAGGGAAATTTTACGAGGTGAATGAAAAATATTTAACATGAATGCTGCACAGCTCGCTGCCCGTCCCATAGTACACGCGTCCGTCCTGATACGCCAGGCCTGCCGTGATCGGATGCGGCGCGCGCCAGACGCCGGATAGGGTGAAGCTGTGCAGGTCAACCTTGAAGAGTCCGCCGCTTAACGCGCCGATGAGTTCTCCTTCGTCGGTTAAGAGCAAACCGTCGCGCACAACGGTACCGAGCGGCGACAGGTCAATCGCGCGATGGATCACCTCTTTCTCGATGTCGAAGGAGAACAGGAACGAGTCGTTGGTGATGCCGGCCACCGTTCGAGTCGAATACGCTTTCAAATGGCTGATCTCACGCGCGCCCGGAACGGGGATCCATCGTTTAACGGCTTTCCGCTCGGACCAGTCGAAGAGATACAGCTCCGCAACAGTCGCCTTCGGCTCGGCGCCGCCCGGCGTCTCGATGCTCGTGCCGCCGATGATGCGCCCGTCGGGGAGCTGTGTTAAGGCGAGGGTGCTCTGATCCGGGACGAGGCGGTCGTTCGGGATCACCTCATCGGCGCCTGTGACGATATTGTAGATGCCGAGCCCGCCGCCGACCGCGCCGTATCCCGGGAAGCCGCCGTAGAGAATGTGCTCGCCGTCGGCGTGCGCAAGCGCGCAGCGCGGCCGATGCACCTCCGGGTGGCTGGCGACGAGCCGCGGATTGCGGATTTGTGCGTCCTTGGCGCAGCTGAACGGGCGGGATGTATCGATCAGATGCAGATGGCCTCCCGCATACACGGCTCCGGCAAGAATCGGGCCTTGCGCCGCGTAGGCGCAAATATTGCCGCCGTCGCCGCGCTCGATCGCGCGTCCGCCGTAGTTGGTGACAGTGTCTGTGGCCGGATCATACGCGTACAGCTGCAGCGGATGGTTGGAGGTGCCGTAGATGCGGCCGTCAGGACCTCGCGTGATCGGCGACAAATTCGCACCATCCGATTCGTACGCGAGACGAATGAGCTTGCGTTGGCCCGTCTCCGCGTTGAAGATAATGATTTCGCGTTCAGCGAGATTACAGCTTTCTATCACGAACGGGAACGGCAACGATCCGTGAATCGCTTGGAAACCGGTGCCTGTGGTAACGGAAGCCGGCGGCGGCGTCTCGGCGGGAGCCGCAGCCCCCTTCGTCAGCCGCATCCAGACAGGCACCCCGTCGTTGTCTTCCCGCCAGCTTCCATACACGTTGCCGTCCACCGTCAGATATACCTGGCCGGTGCCGCGGCGGCGCTCGGATTCCGGCACGAAGCTGATGAATTGATTGGTCCCGGGATGGTACGCGACGACGTTATGCTTCTCGGTGCCGATGCCCGCGTACACCCAACCGTCTTCACCGCAGGCGAGACTGAAGCCGTATTTCTGCGTGCCGTCGAGCCTCGTCAGCGTTTCGGTTTCCCCGGTGCGGGGGTTGAGGCGCAGCAGCAAACAGCTTGGATAGGTTGTAAGATACACCGACCCGTCACGGGCTTCCGCCAAGCGGAAGCCGACGATCTCCTCCCCGCAGTCCGGCATGCTCCAATGTCGGATCGTCGCGTCGAAAGGATTGATGGAGAGAACCATTTTGCCCGCGCCTACATAGAACATCCCATCGGCTCCGCCGATGCAGTGAAACGGGTATTCCTTATAGTGATTCGGAAAGAACAGCTGCTCGCTGGTCTCCTTCCTAGGATCGACAATGACGACATAGCCTCTCGCGGCGATGACGATGCGCGTCTCGCCTTCAACGCTGCGGCAGACCGCGGCGGTCCGTGTCTCGTCCGCGGGCGCCGGGATGCCGTGGGATCTATACGCTGCGATAGTGCGACGCCACCTTTCGGATCGCGCTCACGATGTCCTCGATATCCCGCTCGGTGTAAAACTCGTTCAACGGAATTTGCACGGCGGTCTCGAGAATCGACTCCGCCTCGGGGCAGGCGCCTCCCGCGTAAGATACACCGTCCGACAGATTGAACGGGAATTGGCTGCCGCGGTAAGCGCTCTTGTTTTGGAACATCGGCTGCAGGTACACAACCTTCGGAATATAGCCCGCTCGGTTCGGAATGCCTTCAGCTTCCAGCGCCTTGCAGAATTGTTCGCGTGTACAGCCGAGCTCCGCCTCGTTTACGCGAAGCATGTAAAACCAATAGGTGCAGCGGTTTCCTTCCTCCACCTTGTGCGGGCGGATGCCGGGAATGCCGCTGATGCCTTCCGTGATCCGATCGCCGTAAGCGGTGCGGCGTTCGCAAATCCACGGCAGCTTCTTCAGCTGCGCAATGCCGACGGCGCCTTGCAGCTCCGTCATCCGGTAATTCGGCGCGAGCCCTGTAATATCCCGCTGTACGACGTTGCCGAATCGGTGGTAATTCTTGTCAGCGAACGCATGTGTGATTTGGTAATCCGCTTCGTCGCCGGAATTGATCGTAACGATGCCGCCGTCGCCTGTGGAAATATGCTTAAAATCGTTCGTGCTGAAGCAGCCGTAATCGCCGATCGTCCCGACGAGCCTGCCTTTATATTCGGTGAGATAAGCTTGAGCGCAATCCTCGACCACTTTGAGGTTGTGCTTGCGGGCGATCTCCATAATCGGATCCATGTCGCACGGATTCCCCGCGAGATGCACGGCGACGATCGCTTTCGTCCTTGGCGTGATGCGGGCTTCAATGGATTCCGGCGTCATGTTGTACGTTCCGGGATCCAGATCGGCGAACACCGGGATGGCGTTCTGGTACAGGATGCCGATCACGGTGCCTGTGTCCGTAATCGGGCTCGTGATGACCTCGTCTCCGACCGTGACGCCGGCCGCGCCCAGCGCTACATGGATCGCCGCGGTACCCGATGAGGTTGCAACGCTGTACTTCACTCCGTACATCCCGTTAAAGTCCGCCAGGAATTGCTTCACTTTATGACCGAAATGATAAAAGAGCGTATTCTGGTTGAGCGCTTCCCCAAGCTCATTCAGCTCCTCCTCGCCGAAGCGCATGCCGGTGCCGAAGGGTGCGGTTTTGACAGGTGTTCCGCCGTGGATGGCTAATGCTTCTGGATTGGTCATGCTTTGCACTCTCCTTTATTACAGCTTGGTCATCGGAACCGCCGCCGGAATCACTTGCTTCACACACGGCACGCCATACCGATCTTCGATATGGCCTCCGGCGTTCGCTAGCGTCTCAGTGCAAGGTACCCATACGATTGCGTCGCGGACGAGGCGCTCCGCGTTGACCTTCACCTTGCCGTTCGCGCTGACGTCTTGGATTCGCAAGGCACGGCGGCTGCGCTCCCAATCGTTGACCTGCCGGTTCGTCCAAAATTCGAAGCCGCGCTGCTTCGCTTCGCGAATGACCTTGCGAAGCGCGTCCCGCACCTTAGGCACATTGTGCACGTGATATTGGTGGAACAAGAAGTGCGCTACACCGCGCACCTTACGGACCTGTTCCAGAAACGGCACAGCCACACTATCGTCTGCGAGCGAAGGATGGTTCAAATCCTGCGTCAGGAAGCCGACCTCGAGCACGTCGTAGAATCGGTTGTTCTCGTCAAACCAAGCGATTGGGAAATACGGCCGGCAAGTGCCGAACGTGAAGCCGATATTCCCTTTCTTGCTCGGGCCGCGCGTCTCGTCCGTCTGGATGCCCGCCGACTCGCACCAGCGGAACAATTCCCCCCAGCCTTCAAATCGGGTGTAATGGTTTTTGTTCGTGACGATGTCGGCGATCCCCGTCACTTCCTTCACCCACGCGTTCTGCCGCTGGAACTCATCGCGGCTCCAGATGCCTTGCTCCTTCTCTAGAGCGTTATAGTGCATCGCAAGCTCGATGCCTTCCCGCTTCGCCCGGTCATAAACCGGCTTACTGAAGCCCGGCGCGATGATGCACCAGGTCGCCGGTACGCCGAACTCGCCGAGGACGTCCAGCGTTGTCATCGCCGCGGCATCGACATTAAGGTCGCTATCGAAGGAGAGCATCGCCACGCGCTCGACGCCTTCCGGATATTCGTCAACGAAGGGGATGGCAAGGTTGTGCTCGACACCCGTCTTGATCAGATGGCCGATCAGCGCTTCGCGCCAGTAATCCGCATGCGGATGCTCGAAGTATTTCATGCCGGTTTCCGTTTCCGCGCGGTCCAGCTCCCAGTCGAGCGCAATCCGGTCATCCGCCTTCAGAATCGACTCGTCGATGTCGCCTGTGCCGTCCTTCGCAGGGATGCCGTCGTCCAGCACCGGAGATATTCCCTGCTGGATGGCCACGATCGTCGCCGGAATATCCACCGCCCAGCGGTGGATGCTGCCGCCGCCGACCTTGAAGCTGAGCAGCGCGAACCCGGTGTGCGGTCCATTAGGCTTCCCGTCATGCAGCGAACCCAGCACGGATACGCCCTCTTTGCCGCCGGGTTTCCATACCTCCGACTCCAAATACCGGATCGGCGCATCGATGCCGCCGATCCGCGCGTAGCCGGCGCCGCTTACTTGCTCGCGGACGCAATGTAATTTCCTGGCGAGTTTATTCAATCCTCTGTAGGAGATGAGCGCTCCGCCGCTCACCGCGAAGTCCCACAAGGCCTCGGCCGTCGCTTCGTCATCCTTCGTCACGCCCGCAATGACGATATCGTAGGACTGTATTTCCGCTGCGCTGCTTACCGTTGTGTATGGAATTCCCGCGTGCGCCAGCACCTCCTCCAAGTAACGCTGAAATACGTTCACTCCATACCTTAGCCGCCGTTCTACTGCCTCCGTATCGAAAAGCAGCGCTATGTTTGCCATCGTCATTGTTGTGTTCACCTTTTATCATCAATGTATTGAACATGTATTTTACATGTATATTGTAAGCCATAATGTTACCGCTGCCAATAGTTTTTTGCAGCCCACGCACTTCGGGTTCCCCCGCTTCGAACGTCGCCAACGGAAAATTTCCGTTACAGCCGCCATCGCGGGGGACCTCGCAGCGCTTTAAGGCTCGAACCTCGCGGATGCCTCGCGTCCGGTCCACTCCAGCGAGCCGTTCGCTGCGGCATGGATCCGGTCATGCTCGCCAACCGTGATTACCGCGTCCAGACCGTTCCATTCGACGCGAAACTCCGGTACTTGAAGAGTCCCGTTCGCATCCGGCACAAGCAGCGTCACCATACGCGCCCGCCCATCCTCACCGGTGTTCAACCGGTACACGAGATAAGGTCCGTATTCCTCTGCTCCCGGGAACGTTGCCACTTCCGCTTCAACGCCGTGAGAAGAAGCCGTCCGCACATGCACCGCGGCCCGTTCTCCTCGGAACGTGCACGCTTCCGGCGCCCCGCTAATCTCGGCCTGCGTATGCAGCAGCAGCTCCGCCCGGTCGCCGCTGTGATGCAGCGCAACGTCGTCAATGACGACCGCGAATGCCCCGCCAACATGCGCCACCGTCCGCTGCCAGCCTTGAATGGCGCCGCCGTAGGAGGCGGTGGCGTCGCCGCGCACGGCGCTAAACGCCGGGGACGTATGCCACGCCACAATCTTCCCGCCGCCGCGCACCGTCTGCCCAACCCCGTTCACCATCAGCACGTTATGGCCGACGGAGCCGTCGGTGAACACATTCTTCGGTCCTGGACGATAATCCTGATAACCCGGATCTGTCACCAGCCATTCGCCTGCCACATTCACAATAAAATGGTTCTGATCCAAGTGATTATGTCCCCGCGCAGACGGGCTCGATGTGAAGGCGATGAGATGATCCTTCTCCCTCCAGCCGGTCCTGAGCGCTGCCCAGCCGATGCGCGGAAACACCTTTGACAGCCGTCCCGCGAAGTACCGCTCGGGCTCCACCGCCTCTGTCCCCTTCGATATATTCAGCAGCACGGATTGCTTATTCGCCTCGTATTGTTGGATGTACCACATGGCCGCCCCGTTCGAAGCATTTTCCGCAAGTAAAGACATGATATAAGACAAATCCAGCTTCGGATGGCAGTCGGATAAATTCGCGAACGTCGCTTGCCGGCCGGCGGCTTGAAAATAGAAAAACTGCTCCGGCACCACTTCGGTCAAAAACGGATGCTGAATGAGCGACGCGTCGCCGGTCGATTTCTTCAACGCCACCGCCGCTTGCGCCAGGTGCTTAGCCGCGATGTTGTTGTACATGAGGCCTTCCGTTTCATCGGAATCGACTCTGGCATCGAGGTATTTCTTCATATAATCATACGTCTGCTCGATGTATTTCAGGGCCGCGGGCTCTTCGTCCGCAATGGCGAGCGCTCCGATCATCATGGCCACTTGCTTCGCCACGATAATGTTGTGCTGGTCAACGTTCGCGAAGTCGATCGCCATAGGGCGGAGGCCTTTTTCGAGGATGGCTTGGCGGATCGCCGCGCGTTCGGCTTCGCTTAACGCGGCATACAGCGTGTCATACGCTGTCGCCACCCCTAATGTGAAGTGCGCATTGCTCAGGTTGCCCTCCGCGCCGCGATAAGGGAACTCATACCAACGCTCGTATTGCGCCAGGTCCAGCAGGATCGCTCTCGCTTTGTCCGCGAAGCGGGTTTGGCCGGTCAGCGAATACATGAGAGACAAAGTGATCAGGCGTTCTTCCAGTCTGCGGGAGTACATCGTCCAGAACGGGTAATCGACATAGCCCTCCGGATTCGGCAGCGGCGCCGGCTGCTTCAGCGGGTAAGCCACATCAATGACGTCAGGCGCATTCAAGTAGGTCACTTGGAAGCCCGATTCCTCCAAATACCTGTTGCCTTCCTGCTGCAGCTCCGTCCAGATCGTCCGTACGTCCACGCCTAGCGATTCATTTTCGGGGTGCTTGACTCTAGCCTGTAATGCTTGCAATTCCTCTTGTGTAAAAAGGATTCGCGGATGCCCCGCAAAATTGCGTTCTTGCAGCGGTTGTGCCGGCATTACACCGATGGTGAGCGTCTGCTCGAAGATTCGTCCGCCGCGGGTTTCCGCAATGACCTTGATGTCTGCCGAACCCGAATCCGCTCCTTCGATGAAGTCGCCCTTGACCCGCAGCACGCGGGGGTCGCTGCTGACGATGCCAGCTTTCACCACGGCGTCTTCGTCGGTGTACCGGCCCTTCTCGTCGATCGCCTTGACATAGATTCTCGCGCGCTCCCCCGCTTCCAGGTAACGCACATGTAACACTTCTATCCCCGTTGCGTTTATCTTGCCGCCCGGATTCTGTCCCATCGTTGATGAGCCCCTCCTGCCCTTTGTCCACTTGTAAAATACATGTATTTCCCCTGTATATGCTATCACACTATCATTGCACCTGTTAGACTGTCAACAGTGAAATTGCAGCGTTTACACGGACGCAAAAGAGGCCCCGGCAGAGCCGGGACCCTTGCACGCCGCTTATTTCGCGCCTGGAGTGCTTGGCACATTCGGATCCGCATTCTCCGAGGCATTGCTAATGACGACGCGAATCTTGTTCGACGTTACCGTCACGCCGCCCAGCGTCACCTTCGCCACGAGCTCCACATTGCCCGGACGAAGCGCCGTCAACGTACCATCCGCCTCGACGCGCACGCGGTCAGGTTTACTAAATGTGTATTCGACGACCGACGCATTCGAGAGTTGAATCGTATTCACGCCGCCGCCCAGCACGCCCTTCACGGTCACCGGCAGCTTCTTGCCGACGCGCACGAACGCATCGGACACCGAAAGCTCCGCTCCGGTCAGCGGCAGCACCAGCTCCGGAATCGTGTACTTATACAGATTCACGCCGCTCGACGAATACAGATAGAAGTTGCCGAACGGATCAACCGCCACGTGACGCGCCTGTGTCGCCAGCACCGTCACTTCCTTCGTCGCCGCATCCACCTTGAAGAACTTGCCGTCCACCGTTCCATACACGTTGCCGTCGGTCCCCGTCACGAGCGACCCGTCGATCCAGCGGCCGGAAGCGCTCGGGAATTCATTCGCCGAGTACACCACTTCCCGCGTCTCAGGATCAAAGATGAACAGCGCGCCGTTCGCCAAGCCCCAGATGTTGCCGTCCGGTCCGGCATGCAGCGCTGTAATCGAGGTCTTACCCGCTACCGGCACGGTCTCGTAGACGATCTCCGCCGCGGCGACATCCCAGACGAACAGCACCGCTTCCGACTGCGTCGGCGAACCGCCTTGGCCGCCGTGAATCGACGTGCCGCCGTACAAATACCCGTCCGCATAGACCAACGAAATAATGCTCTGATCCTCCACGATGTTCCAATACACATCCGGCTCTCCGCGCTCCTCAAGATCATAGACCGCTAGCGCGCCGCCAAGCATGCCGTTCTTCGGCACCGTGCCGACAAACAGCATCCCTAACTCTTCCGAGCCCGCCATCCCGAACGGACGGTCCTGCAGCGTATAGCCCGGAATCGAATCGTTCGAATACATGCTGAACAGCAGCTCCGGATTCAACAAATCCGCGTTATCCCGGTTCCAAGGCTTGCTCAGATCATACTCATAAATCTTCGCATCCGGATAAGCGCCGATGAAGATGCTGTTGCCGATCGTCACCATACCCTCGCCTTGGCTGATGCCGTTAAAGTATCGGCTCTCACCGGTCACGACATTGTACATCCCCATGTTGCCCGCCAAGTAACCGGCCGTGTAGATATTGCCGTCCGGGCCTGTCACGATCTCGTGGATATCGACCGGCTCCGCCGGCAGCATCACATCGGCGACGCGCACATTCCCTGTCTCAAGATTGTACTTATACATCTTGCCGCTGTTGCCCGACAAACCGACCAAGCTCCAGCCGGGGAAGCCCTCTTCATTCAGCTGCACATAATCGTAAGAGATCGCCGCGCCGTCAATGCTCACACCAAGCGAGCGATAGGTGTCGGTAACTAAATCATACTCGAACAGCTCTCCGCCCAAACCGGCATAGTACATTTTGTCGGCGATCGGCGATTTCGGCGAAACCCCGCGGGAAACGTTCAAGAACACATCGCTGACCTCTCCCGTGTCGCCGTTCGTGACCATGATCTGCTCGCCGCTCACCGGATCCACCACAAAGTACTCGAACTGATTGTTCGTTTCCTTCCGGGCAAACAGCTTGCCGCCGACCAAATCAAGATCGTACACCGCCGTGATGTTCTCATACCCCGCCGGCAGCAGATCCCGCTTCGCGCCCGTAGCCGGGTTATACTCCACAAGCCGCGGCGTATTGCCCATGCCGGCATACACCACGCCCCGCTCCGGATCATACACGGTCACACGGTTCCAGCGCTCGCCGCTCGAGCCGAACGCCATCGTGCCGTAATCCGTAAACTTGCCCGTTGCCGGATCGTACATCCAGAGGCTTCCGGTCGGATAGGTACCGCCGTAAATTCGCCCATCCCCGTCCGGATCCATCGGATAAATGACCGAATCCTTCGTCGGCAGCGGATGCCCCAGATTCACCAACTCATCCGTAGCCGGGATGTACCGCCACAGCAGCCCCAAATTAAATCCGCCCAAATACACGGTGCCATCGGTAGAAACCTCGACCGCCCACGCGCCCGACGTATCCGGCAGCGGCTTGCTCATCACAACCTCTTCCGTCGCCACATCAATCGCTGTAAACATCGCCGGCGCGCCCTGCACGACCGTATAAATCACATCGCGGCCGTCGCCAAACTGACCCATGTCGCCGCGCATAATCGTCGCCTTCCGGATTTGCACGCCAAGATCGACGCCGACGTTCACGATCGAATTCTCCGGAATCGGCTCCTCCTCCACGACCGGATGCGCTCCCTTCAGGAACGTCACATCATCCACAAAATACCGGTACGACGACTGATTGCTGCCCGCGAACATCACCGCCGCATAGCTTGCGCCCGCTGGTACTTCCCCAATGACGTAGTTCGTAAACCATACATCCGCAGGCTGTGACAGAATGCTCCAATGCTGCTGTCCCAGATAGGCCCCGTTCGCGCCGAAATACCGCACGTACATGCCCGTCGAGCCATATTCAATGAAGGTTTTCGCCGTGGCCGTATAGGTCTCGCCCGCCTCGACCGGGATCAGATCGCCGATGACGTTCATGTAGAAGCCGGGATCATTTTCGATGACTAAGCTCTTCGACCCCGATGCCGCCCGCTCGCCGGTGACCGCAAAATTATCGCCGTCCGTCGCGGGCGTGAACTGCTTCCAGCCCGGAATCGTGCCATCCGCCGCCAACTCCGCCTCAAAATCGCCGTTCACCACAGACTTCAGAATGCTCACATTGTCGATGAACACCTGATAACTCTTCCGGTTGCCCGAGATAATCGACACCTTCGCCTTGACGCCGCCCGGCTGCACGGTGAACGACCCTACCGCGCGCGTCCACTCTTCGGCAGGCGACAGCTTATTCAAATACATCGTAAAGCTTCCGCCCGTCGGCCCGTTGAGCAGCTTTCCTTCCGCGTCATAAACATATATGTAGAACCCTTCAAGAGCCCCTACCTGCAAAAAGACATCCGCCGCCAGCGTATACGTGACCCCTTCTTCCACATCGATGAGCTCACTTTCCACATTCACCGCCGGCCCGACGTTCGCCGCATTCGAAATATACAAACTGTTCGAACCGTCGAACGCCTTCTCCGAGCTGACCGTCACATTGCCCGAATTTACCTTCCAGCCCGGAATGATCCCGTTCGAGACCGATGCTTCAAACCCGCCATTCACGATAAAACGATTCGACGGTTCCGGTTCCGGCTCCGGCTCCGGTTCCTCCACCGCTTCCGCCAACGAGAACGCGTCCCAATAGCTCACGCCCGTTGCGCCCTTGCCGCTCACAGCAACGATCGCCGCCGACGCCGCGTTCGCCGGCGCTTCCGCGCTCACCGTCAGCCGCTGCCACACGTTCTGCGGCGTCGAGGTGAAGTTCGGATCGTGCACCACCGCGCCGAGATAAGTGCCCGCTTCATTAAAGAATCGAATTTGCAGCTGCACCGTTCCGCCCTGGATATACACCTCCGCTCCTGCGGTGTATTTTATCCCTGGCGCAATGCTCACCCGATCGCTCTGCACGCCGAAATAATCGTTATCCGCATCCACAATCTTCAGGCTGTGCGTCCCCTCCGCATACACGTCGCCGGATACGGAAACGCTTCCATTTTTGCCGACTCCAAAGGTTTGCGTCCATCCCGGAATGCTCCCGTCCGCCCCGACCGGCTCTTCGAAGCCCGGATTGGACAGCTGAGCGTCCGCCGCCTGCGCTTCACTTGCGAAGGCCGCAGCCGCGCTCGTGAGGAGCAAGCTGAATGCTAGAAATACCATAAACGCTTGATGCAGTTTTGAGCGAACCATAACCCTTTCGCCTCCCCCGAATGTTTTGCGATGGTTCCTGTGTTCTGTTATCCATCCTTACATTTGTACAGAAGCCTCTTGTTCCAAAGACCCCCTCCCTTGCATGAATTTCCTAGACATTTTATCACATTGTAGACAGGATTTATACAGGTATTTTAGATTATTTATTCGTGAAATTTACATTCTTCCAGCGGTATCAGCCGGGTCCGGTTCTTCCATTTGTAGGCAATATACACCACCACAAATATAGGAAGGCCGATATACGCGGCGGCGATTCCGTACCAATCCACTCGCCCCTCTTGGATCGTGGTGAGCCCTTGGCCGCAAATGACGATCAGGCAGATCGCGAAGGCAAGCAGAGGGCCGAAAGGAAACCATCTGGCCCGGTAAGGCAATTCGTCGATCCGATGCCCTTGCAGGACGAAGGCTCTCCGAAAGCGATAGTGGCTAATTGCTATGCCGAGCCAAGCCAGAAAACCGCACATGCCGGACGCGTTCAACAACCATGTGTATACGACGCCGGAGCCAAACAGGGATGCCAAGAACGCAAGCAGGCCGAACGCGGCCGTAACGACCAGAGATGCGACCGGAACCCTCCTGCGGTCCAAGTACGCGAGCCAGCGCGGCGCTTTGCCTTCCTTCGCCAGCGACCACAGCATCCGTGTGGATGCGTACATGCCCGAGCCCCCCGCCGACAGCACGGACGTGAGAATCACCGCGTTCATGACCGAAGCGGCGAAAGCAAAGCCGGCCCGCTCAAACACAATGGTGAACGGGCTGACGGCGACATTGTCGAGACTTCCGCTTAGCAGCAGCGGGTCCCGATACGAAATCAACATTCCAATAATGAAGATTGCAAAAATATAGAACAAGAAGATACGCCAGAAGATTTGCTTTACCGCCTTCGGCACACTGCGGGCGGCATCCTCGCTCTCCCCCGCCGCAATGCCGATTAACTCCGTTCCCTGAAACGAAAATCCCGCGACCATGAACACGCCCAGCACCGCCATAAAGCCGCCGTGGACGGGCGTTCCGCCTTCCAGAAAATTGCTGAATCCCGGCGTGCTCCCTCCCATGATGCCGAAGATCATCAGCAGTCCGATCGCAATGAAGATGAGGACCGTCACCACTTTAATCGAAGAAAACCAAAATTCCGATTCTCCGTACGCCCGTACGGAAGCATAATTGATCAGAAACATGATGCCGAGAAAGATGGCGCTCCATAGCAACGGAGGCGTACCCGGAAACCAATAGCTCACAATAATCGTGGCGGCTGAGATTTCGGCGGCAACGGTAATCGCCCAGTTAAACCAATAGTTCCATCCGAGCGCGAATCCGAAGGCCGGATCGACGAAGCGTGCCGCGTACGTACTGAAGGAACCGGCCACCGGCATATAAGCCGCCATCTCGCCAAGACTCGTCATAAGAAAATACACCATGAGTCCGATCGCCGCATAAGCGATCAACGCGCCCAGCGGCCCGGCCGCATGAATGGCGCTGCCGCTCGCGAGAAACAGCCCGGTTCCAATGGAGCCGCCCAGCGCAATCATCGTCATGTGGCGCGCTTTCAGACCGCGTACAAGCTCTCCGGCATTCTTGTGTTGATTCACCCCGCACGACTCCTTTTCCAAAACTTCATGCATTAAGCTGTCCAAAATTACCAAACAATAATCGTTGAAAAAAACGTTGAAAATTGCGATTGGCAGTAGTATAGTTGAGAACATCGTTAGAAATTGACCAAATGACGAATTTGGTCATAAAGTTCAGATCAAGAAAGGAGGAGCTCCCCATTGGTTATCGATCGTCGGCAGCAGATTGTGGAAGCGGCGGCGAAATCCTTCGCTCTATTCGGATATAAAGCAACCACGATGGAGCAAGTCGCCAAGCTGGCCAACGTTGGCAAAGGTACGATCTACACCTTCTTCACGAATAAAGAAGAACTGTTCCAAGAAATCATGAACCGTCTGATTCAAGAGATGAAGAATGTAGCGGAAGAGGTCGTTGATCCGAGCCGCCATTTCTTCGAAAACTTGTACCTTGTCCTAGACCGTATGCTTGATTTCAGGGAAAACCATGAGCTTGCCGTCAAGCTTTCCATGGAAGTGAACGAGCTGAATACACAGATGGCGCATGAAGGAACTAAGCAGATCGAAGCGGCGATCATCAGCTACATTCAGCAGCAAGTCCAACAAGCGCTTGATAAGGGCGAAATCAAACATTGCAATCCGGAAATTGCAGCGTTCGTGATCCTTAAGCTTTACATTGCATTGACCATTGACTGGAAGAAACATCACGAACCGCTGGAGAAATCGGAAGTTGCGGAGCTGATGAAGCTTTATTTGCAGGAAGGCCTGGCTCTGGATTAGGAGGAGCCATTTTTTATTGGCGTCCGTTGACCAAATGACTGAATTGGTCATTAATACATCAGGAGGGAAACAATCATGAAAGGACTGAAAGCATTCGGTCATGAATGGGCATCTATTGTCCGAAATCGTAAATTACTCGTTTCCGTTATTGCCGTCATGCTCGTCCCGGTGCTTTACAGCGGAATGTTTCTGGAGGCTTTCTGGGATCCTTATGATCGGCTCGAGCAATTGCCGGTCGCCGTCGTCAACGAGGACGCAGGGGCCGAATTTAACGGAGAAACCTTGCGGATTGGCGATCAATTCGCCGACAAGCTGAGGGACAATGCGGAATTCGACTGGCATTTTGTATCGAAGGCAGACGCGCTGGAAGGATTGAAAAATCAGTCCTATTACTTAGCTATTGAGATTCCCGAGGATTTCTCGGAGAAGACGACCACGCTGACATCGGATCAGCCGACTGCGGCGAAGATCAGGTTTTTGCCGAACGAAGGCTACAATTTCCTGGCGTCACAGATCGGGAATACCGCAATGGAGAAAATGAAAGCCGCGCTCAACAAAGAAATAACGGAGATCTATGCGAGGACCGTGCTGGAGGAAGTGGAACTGCTCGCCGGAGGCATCGGCCAAGCCGGGGAAGGCGCAGGCAAGCTCGCGGATGGAACCGCCGCAGCAACCGAAGGCGCGCAACAGATTGAGCAGAATTTAGCCAAGCTTGTGAGCGGCTCCCACTCTTTGCAGGACGGCGTCATGCGGCTGGACGAGGGCGGCATGAGACTGAAGCAGGGCGCGGTCCAAGTCTATGAGGGCACAGCAGACTTGGCAGGCGGGCTTGCGCAGCTTTACGAAGCGCAACTGAAGCTTGTCGCCGGCGTATCTGAACTGCAAGTCGGCGCAGGCAACGCCGCTTCGGGAGCGCAAGGGCTGGCCGGCGGCCTCGAACAGCTGGCGGAAGGCAGCGCGACGCTTGCGGAGCGCACCAAGCAAGCAGAGCAAACGATGAGCACGCTTGCGGCTGGATTGGAACAATCCCAGTCGGGTGCGACGCAGCTTGCGGACCGCGCCGGTCAATTGTCGGCAGGGCTTGAAGCGATCGCCGAGAGAAACCCGCAGCTGGCGCAGGATCCCTCGTTTCAGCAGCTCGTCGCAGGAAGCAAGCAATTGGCCGCCGGGCTTACAAGCTCAACTGCCGCACAGCAGCAGTTGAGCGTTGGCGCGAACCAGCTTGGTGAAGGGCTTAAAGAGCTGCAAGCCGGACTTGCCGCGCTGGACGGTAAGCTGCAGGAAGCGTCCGCGGGCAGCGGGCAGCTGGCGGCCGGTACCTTGAAGCTTGCCGATGGGACGATGCAGCTTGAAGAGCAGATGGAGCTGTTTGCCGGGAAGCTTGCAGAAGCGAAGGACGGCGGAACGGCGCTGCTGCAAGGAACACAAAGCCTATCCGCAGGCGCCGCGGAGCTAAGCCAAGGGCTGGCACAGCTGCAGATGAATGTCGGCGCGTTCGCGGACGGCTCATCCCGCTTGCAGGAAGGCGCCGGGGAGCTCGCTTCGGGGCTGCTCCAACTGGATGAAGGTTCGCATGAATTGTCTGGCAAGCTCGCTGACGCCGCAACGAAAACATCGGGTGTGAACGTATCCGATTCCAGTTATGACATGTTTGCGGAGCCCGTGCAGCTGGAGGTGCAGAAGATTGATGAAGTGCCTAATTACGGGACTGGATTTGCGCCTTACTTCGTATCGCTTGGCTTATACGTCGGAGCGCTGCTGCTGACGATCATATATTCCGTGCGCGACCCGGCCGTTCGCGCTGCTAGCGGCTGGCAATTATTCGCAGGCAAGGCGCTGACGATGGCGACCGTAGGCGCCGTGCAAGCATTGGCTGTCGATGCGGTGCTGCTGTATATTCTGGATCTTCAGGTGAAGCGTGTATCGTCGTTCATCTGGCTTTCCATCTTAATCAGCATCACCTTCATGATGCTGATCCAATTTCTCGTTACAACCATGCAAAATCCGGGGCGGTTCATTGCAATCCTCGTCTTGATCTTCCAATTGACGAGCTCGGCCGGCACCTTCCCGCTTGAATTAATTCCAGGCTGGCTGCAGCGGGTTACCCCTTGGCTGCCGATGACCTACAGCGTCGCCGGCTTGAAAGCCGTCATCTCGAGCGGCGACACCAACGCCCTGTGGAGCAACGCCGCCGTTTTAGGCCTGTTCGCCGTCCTCTTCGCGGCATTGACATGGACTTGCCTTGCCGTTCAGCATCGGACGCTGCGGCAAGACGGCGCTGAAACGCACACAGCTTAAAAAAGTGAAAGAGCAGTTGCTTCATTGATATGCTCCCCTTACGGTAGACAGGTAAAAAATAAAACCTGTTACTGTAAGGGGAGCATATCATCATTGCAGCTGCTCTTTCTGCTTTAGTGCTCCACTAAGCTGTTCAGCGACACTTCCTGCTCGTTCTCTGGCTCATCAAGCGGATAGATCCGCGCCGTTTCCCGCTGCTCGTCCACATGCTGGATATATACCGGAATGCCGTCCAACGTGACGTTCGCCATCACCGGCGAGTTCGAGATTTCAATGGCCCGCTGCTTGTTCATAACCGTTCCTCCACTATTTCCATATCGAATGCGCAGGTTTAGGTTGTCTCACATCCGCATTCTTATTCTTAACGCGGTCAAATGACATCCGGACTTTACGTCGGGCCCCCGCAACCGTCTAATCCCGCTCCAAATACCGCTTCAGCACAACCGCTTGATTATACT
>Ga0182742_1000889_pt1 | contig 42243 bp, 30 predicted proteins | sample eDN5th37CBELigMG_FD_128880 | JGI IMG/M metagenome (GOLD analysis project Ga0182742, IMG submission 128880) | Enriched Miracle-Growth compost microbial communities from Emeryville, California, USA - eDNA 5th pass 37_C BE-Lig MG (version 2)... ... | reverse complement strand
CTGTTCGGGCGCGCGGTCGCGGAGCGCGCTGAAGAAGTTGGTGCCCTCGCTCAGGTACCGGCCGTCGAGCGCGAAGGCGGCCAGCAGGACGTCGTCCGGCCGGGCCGCGGCCGCGCGCAGCGGTGCGCGGGTGAAGCCGGTCGCCGAGGCCGAGAGCGCGGGCGGGTGGCCCAGCGTGAGGTGGCCGCCGACGACGTCGACGCCGAGCAGGTCGGCGGCCCAGCGGATGCCGTCCAGGACCTGCTGCGCGTGGGCCGCGTCCGGCGAGACGAGCATGTCGACGATGCCCAGCGGGCGGGCGCCCATCGCGCGCACGTCGGACACGTTCGTGACCACGGCCGCCGAGCCGGCGGCGAACGGGTCCTGCTGCAGGAACGGCGGCGAGATCGCCTCGCCGCAGATCACGATGAAACCGTCGCCGTGCGGCACCAGCGCGCCGTCATCGCCGTCGATGCCGGCGTCCAGGCGCTTGACCAGCTCCAGGTCGCGCTTGCCCACCAGACCGGGCGCTGTCGTGACGAGCGCGACCAGCGCGTCCAGATCAGCCATCGCGGCATTGAAGCAACTGCGGAGGAACAGATGTCGATGAGAACCGACGTGCTCACCACGGTCCGGCCCGTGAACCTGGGGCTGGACACGTTCGCGGACGCGCTGCGCGCGCAGGGCGCGCCGGTCGTGGAGGTGGACTGGCGGCCGCCCGCCGGGGGCGACCCGGAGCTGCTCGGGCTGCTGACCGCGCTCTGGGGGCGGCACGGCGACACCGTGCGGGCGGCCAACGAGGAGGCGGTGCGGCGGATCGAGGCGTGCTCGCCCCAGGCCGTGACGGTCGCGCCCGCGGGGACGGTCGTGCCCGGGCTGGAGGACGGGATGCTGCTGCACTCGGGCCCGCCGATCGAGTGGGAGCGCGTGTGCGATCCGCAGCGGCGGGCGATGGTCGCGGCCGTCCTGTTCGAGGGCTGGGCCGCGTCGCGCGAGGAGGCGAGCGCGCTGCTGGCGCGCGGCGAGGTCAGGCTGGAGTCGGGGAACGAGCATGCGCACGTCGGGCCGATGACCGGCGTCTGCTCGCCGTCGATGCCGGTGTGGGTGGTCGAGGACGGCGACCGGCGCGCGTTCTCGACGCTGAACGAGGGGCCGGGCCGGACGCTCTGGTTCGGCGTGGGCGACGACGAGTCCGTGGAGCGCCTGCGGTTCTTCCGCGACGACCTCGGGCCGCGGCTGGCGCGCATGCTCGAGCGCCGCGGGCCGGTCGACGTCTTCGGGCTGGCCGCCCAGGGCCTGAACATGGGCGACGAGCTGCACCTGCGCAGCCAGGCCACCGGCAACCTGCTGATGCGCGAGCTGTTCCCGGCGCTGGCCGTGGTGGGCGGCGAGGAGGCGGCGCGCTTCATCGCCGGCAACCACCACTTCTTCCTGAACCTGACCATGGCCGCGTCCAAGTGCGCGTCGCTCGCGCTCGCGGACTGCCATGGTTCGTCCGTCGTGTCGCTGATGTCGCGCAACGGCACCGATGTCGGGATCCAGCTCGCCGGCATGCCCGGGCGCTGGTTCATCGCGCCCGCCGCGCCGGTCTCGGACGCGCTGCTGCGCGAGGGCAACTCGGCCGACGACGCCGCCCTGGACATCGGCGACTCGGCCGTGATCGAGTGCATCGGGCTCGGCGGCATGGCGCTCGCCGCCGCCCCCGTCGTCGCCTCGTTCTTCGGCGGCGACGCCGCGGCCGCCGTCGCGCGGACCGAGCTGATGGGCGAGATCTGCGCGGCGCGCTCGGAGCGTTTCACGATCACCAACCGCGACGGCGCGGGGACGCCGGTCGGGATCGACGCGCGGCTGGTCGTCGAGCTCGGCGTCACGCCCCAGATCACGACGGGCGTGCTGCACAAGTCGGCCGGCACGGGCCAGATCGGCGCGGGCGTCGCGCACCAGCCCGTCGAGCCGTTCCGGGACGCGATCGCGGCGCTGGTCGAGGAGCTCGATCGCGCGTGAGGGCGCGCGCCGGGTCCGAGGGCGTGCGCGCCGCCCCCTCCCCGGGCGGGCGCACCCGGGGGGTGCGGCCCTCCCCGCGCGCGCTCTGGGCGGGCCCGGGCGCGTGGCGGGCGCTGGCCGCGGGCGGGTCGGGCGCCGTCGAGATCGCGCTGCACCCGGGCGGGTACGCGCGGCTCGGCGTGCACTGGCTGCTGATCGCGCACGCGCGGGCGCCTCGGGGGCCGCTGTCGCTGCTGGTCACGGGGCTCGAGGGCGCGCCGCTCGCGGTGGGCGACGCGGTCACCGTCGGGCACGAGCTGCGCGCCGGGGCGCTGCGGATCGACCTTTCGCGGCTCGCGCCGCCGCTCGCGCTGGTTCCCCCGCCGCTCGCGCCCGGGTGGCGGGCGGCACTCCGCGCGGCGATCGCGGAGGTACCGCCCCCGGCGTTCACCTCCGTCCGGGAGGAGGCGCTCGCGGGGCGCGGCGAGGGGCTCACGCCGGCCGGGGACGACGTCCTCGCCGGGTACGCCGCCTGGCGGCACGCCGAGGGGCGGCCCGTGCGGTTCGCGGGCGACCGCTGCTCGCCGCTCGGGCTCGCCTACCTGCGCTGCGCCGAGCGGGGCGAGCTGCCCGAGGCCGCGGCGCGGGTGCTGGTCGCGATCCGGGCGGGCGACGTGGCGGCGGCGCGGCGGCGGGCGCGGGCGTTGTCGGGCTGGGGCGCGAGCTCGGGGACCGCCATCCTGTGGGGTATGGCTGCCGGAGCGCGCGAGTGAACGAGATCGGCCCGAACTTCATCGCGCGCCCGTACCGGGGCGTCAGCGTGCAGGAGGTGCCGACGCTCGACCCGGAGGCGCTGCTGCGGCACGTGCGCTCGCGGCGGGTCTACCGGCGCACGGAGTTCATCGTCGCCGTCCACGGCGAGCGGCAGGCGCTGGTGCAGCTCGAGCGCGAGCCGGGCGACGAGATCCTCGTCGGCGTGCGCGCTGCGCGCGTGCTGGCCGGGCCGGACGAGCTGGCGTTCGTCCGCGACGAGTCGGTCGACACGGGCAACGCGAGCCAGCTCGCCGCGGTGGCCGTCCCCGGCGCGCTCGTGACCGTGGTCGAGGGGCGCTACCAGCACGTCAACTTCATCTACGCGCCGAGCCCGGTGCGCATCCGCGTGGTCGAGGTCGTCCCGCCGCACCCGCCGAAGCTGCTCGACATGGCCCGGACCGTGCTGGCCTACGACGAGGACCTGCCGCCGCTCGCGCTCGAGTTCGTGCCGATCGACCTGGTCGAGCTGGCCGCCGCCCACCCCGCCGGCCACTACCTGTTCCCGTGCCGCAGCGCGGGGCTGGAGCTCGACGCCCGCGTGGACTTCCTCGACGCCGGCCCGCCCGAGGCCGCGGACTGGACGCTGATCGGCTGCGAGCGCTCGCGGCAGATCCACGCCGCGCTCTACGGCGCCGAGCCGCACGCGCGGGTCGACTTCTGCCCGCTGCAGATCGAGGGCCCGCCCGGGCCCGAGCGGACGCTGCTGAAGTGCTGCCTGCGCGAGCGCGGGATCGAGCGCGACGGCGCGCGCATGGTCGTGCCCTGGGGGGCGAGCCTGGAGGAGGTCCGGGCGGCCCTGAAGGAGCTCGTCGCGTGAGCGGGATCGACCTCGCCGACTCGGTCGTCTACGGCCACCTGTGGGCGACGCCCGAGGCGCGCGAGCTGCTCGGCGACCGCGGCCGCACGCGCGCGTGGGTGGAGATCATCGCCGCGCTCGCGGCCGTCCAGGGCGAGCTCGGCCTGATCCCGCCCGAGGCCGCGGAGGAGCTCGCGCGGCTCGACGGCGAGGCCGTCGACCTCGAGGCGGTCGGCGAGGAGACGCGCGCGACCGGCCACTCGACGCTCGGGCTGATCCGGGTCCTGCGCCGCGACCTCGGCCCCGCCGCCGCGGAGTGGCTGTACTACGGCGCGACCGTCCAGGACGTCACCGACACCTGGTTCGGGCTCGTGATGCAGCGGATGCTGGCGATCGCCAAGCGCGACCTGGGCGCGACCGAGGCGGCGCTGCTGGGGCTGGCCGAGGAGCATCGCGACACGCTCATGCTCGGCCGCACGCACGGGCAGCCCGGCCTGCCGATCACGTTCGGCTTCAAGGCCGCGCTGTGGGCGGCGGAGGTCCGCCGCCACCTCGAGCGGATCGAACAGGCCGAGCCGCGCCTGGCAGTCGGCCAGCTCGCTGGCGCGGTCGGCACGCTGTCGGCCTGGGGCGAGCACGGCCCGGAGCTCCAGCGCCGGCTGCTCGAGCGGCTCGGTCTCGGCGTCCCGGACGCGAGCTGGCTCGTCGCCCGCGACCGCGTCGCCGAGTTCCTCGCGCTGCTCGCGCTGATCACCGGCACGCTGGCCAAGCTCGGCAACGAGGTCTACAACCTCCAGCGCCCCGAGATCGGCGAGCTCGCCGAGGCGCCGAGCGAAGGCGTCGTGGGCAGCATCACGATGCCGCAGAAGCGCAACCCCGAGCGCTCCGAGCACCTGTGGACGCTCGCCCGGCTCGTGCGCGCGCACGCCGGCCTCGCGCTCGAAGGCCTGGTGGGCGAGCACGAACGCGACGGCGCCGCCTGGAAGACCGAGTGGGCCGCGCTCCCGCAGGCCTCCGCGGCCGCCTCGGTGGCGCTGGCGCTGGGCCGCGAGCTCGTCGAGGGCCTGCGCGTCGACGCGGACCGGATGCGCGCGAACCTCGACGCCCAGCGCGGCTACGTGCTCGCCGAGCCGGCGATGCTCGCGCTGGCCGCGCGGGTGGGCAAGCACCGCGCGCACGAACTGGTGCACCGCGCCGCTGTGGCCGGCCAGGAGGCGGGCCTGACGCTCGAGGAGGCGCTCGCGGCCGACGCCGAGATCGCGGCCGCGCTGCCGCGCGAGGAGCTCGCGGCGTTGCTGGCGCCCGAACGCGCACTGGGCGCCGCCCGCGAGACCGTGGACGCCGTCGTCGCGCGGGGACGCGCGCGGTGAGCGGGCGCGGCGAAGCCGCGCCGGGCGGCGGCGCGGGCGCCGCGCGCGGCGAGGCCGCGCCAGGCGGCGGCGCGGGCGCGGCGCGCAGCGGCATCTCTCCCCCGCCCGGCTACCTCGGCGCCGAGGCGCGGATCCGGAGCGGGCCGGCGCCCGAGCTCGTGGCCGCCGGGTACGCGCTCGAGCTCGCCGACGCGGCGCTGCTGCACCGCGGGTTCGGGCTCGCGGACCTCGCCCACGTGCTGGCGCTCAAAGCGGCGGGCGTGATCCCGGCCGCCGACGCGCGGGCGCTGCTGACGGCGCTACTGGACATGCTGGAGGACGAGCCGCGGATCGAGGACGAGCGCTACGGCGACCTCGCGAACGTGCGCGAGCGCGAGCTCGAGCGGCGGATCGGGAGCGCCGCGGGCTGGTTGAACGCGGGGCGGCCGCGGCGCGAGGCGGGGCGGATCGCGTTCCGGATCGCGCTGCGCGGGCGGCTGCTCACCCTGCAACTGGCGACGCTGCGGCTCGCGGGCGCGCTCGTCGAACAGGCGGATCGCGAACAGCGCACGCTGATGCCCGACTACACCTACCTGCAGGCCGCGCAGCCGACCACCGCCGGGCACTGGCTGCTGTCGCACGCGCAGCCCGTGCTGCGCGATGCGCACCGGATCGCCGCCGACTTCGAGGCCGCCAACCTCAGCCCCGCGGGCGCGGGCGGGGTGAACGGGTCGCGCTTCCCGCTCGACCGCGAGCTGCTGGCGCGCCTGCTCGGGTTTGCGGCCCCGATCGAGCACACGCGCGACGCGATGTGGCAGACCGACAACGTCACCGAGGCGGTGTGGCACGCGGCCACCGCGGCGACGAACGCCAGCCGCTTCGCCGAGGACGTCGAGATCTACGGCAGCGACGAGTTCGGGCTGCTGGCGATCGGGGACGAGCTGTGCCGCGCGAGCGCGCTGATGCCGCACAAGCGCAACCCGTACGCGCTGCCGGTGATCCGCGGCGCGGCCGGCACGCTCGTGGGCCGCGCGACCGGCGTGCTGGCCACGCAGCGCACCCCCTCGGGCCGCACGGACAACTTCCTCTACGCCTACGGCGAGGCGTGCGGCGCGATCGAGCTCGCCGCCCGCACGCTCGACCTCGCCGCGGCGACCGCCGAGAGCCTGCGCTTCGACCGCCAAGCCTGTGTGAACGCCCTGCACCGCCACACGCTGTCCGCCGACCTCGCCGACCTGCTGAGCCTCGAGACCGGCCTGGACTACCGCTCGGCCTACCGCGTCGTCGGCCGCGCGGCGGCCGCCGGCGAGCTCACGGCGGCGAGCCTCCAGCAGGCCGCGAACGAGCTGCTGGACGACCCACCCCGGATCGACCCCGAGCTGGTCGAGCACGCGCTTGACCCACGCGCGGCGATCGCCACCCGCACCGTCACGGGCGGCGCCGCCCCCGCCCCGATGGCGGCGATGCTGCATCGCGCCAGGACCGAGCTCGAGCACGCGCGAACGGGCGCCGAGACCGCCCGCACGGCCATCGCCGCCGCCGAGCGAAGCCTCGTCGAGCGCGCTCAGGTCGAAGCGCGCTGAGGCAGCAGCTCGAGCGTGTCGAACCGCAGCCCGCGGCGCAGCGTCTCGAGCGCGATCACGTCCTCGGCGCCGATGTTGCCGAGGTTCACGTTCGGCCCCACGCGCCGCAGCAGCCACGCCTGCTGGGCGCGCTGCGGCGCCTCGAAGATCACGGTCTCCTGACCCAGCGCGTCGAGGATCGCGTCGACGAGCTCGCCGTGCACGGCGCCCGAGGCGTCGAAGAGCCCGACCGTGCCGCTCTCGCGCCCCTCGGCGATCACGAGCGCGGCGCCCGCGGCCAGGTCGGAGAGCATCTCCTCGCACCAGTCGCTGGCGACGGCCTCGCCGGTCTTGCTGCCGACCTCGGCGATCACGGTGAACTCGCGCGCGAGCTGCGCGATCAGCTCCGCCTTGGCCGAGCGGGCGATCGGGAGCGAGCCGTTGGAGACCTCCACGTGGTCGACCCCGAGCTCGTGCAGCCACGCGACGTAGTGCTCGAGCCGCCCTTGGTGGTAGGCGATCTCCAGCAGCGTCCCGCCCGGGCAGACCGCGATCCCGGCGTCGCGGCAGATCGCGACCTTGGTGGCGACCGCGCCCGAGACGTAGGCCGTCCCCCAGCCGAGCTTGATCATGTCGATGTGCTCGCCCGCGGTCACCAGCAGCGACTCGAGCGACAGCGGCGAGAGACCGCGGTCGATCACGTGCGTGATGCCGGCGCGCCGCGGCTTGACCGTGCGCTCGGGCAGGTCGAGGAAGTCCGGCGCCGGATGACGGGGGATGTGCGGCGGTCCGTAGCCGTCCAGGCGCAGCGTGCGATCGTCCAAAACGGCAATCATGCTAGTCGGCGAGCAGCTCGCGGACCCGCTCCAAGAGCTCGCTCGGCGTGAACGGCTTGGCCAGGAACCGCGCGCGCTCCTCCAGCGGCGCGTCGTCGCCCGTGTAGCCGGAGATGAAGATCACGCGCGTCCGCGGCGAGCGCTCGTGGATGTGCCGCGCGAGCTCGCGGCCCGTCATGCCCGGCATCAGGATGTCGGTGAGCAGCAGGTCGGCGTCCGGCCCGGCCAGCGCCTCCTCGCCCGTGCCGGCGACGCGGACGTCGTAGCCCGCGCTCTCGAGCACCCCGCGGACGAGCGCGCGGATCGCCTCGTCGTCCTCGACCACCAGCACCGAACCCGACCCGGTCGCGGGGTCCGCGGCGGCGCCCGCCTCGCGCGCCCCGCCGGCGGGCAGCTCGCTGCGCGGCAGGTCGATCCGGAACGTCGTCCCGCGCCCCGGCTCGCTCTCGACGGCGATCGTGCCGCCGTGCTGGCGGACGATCCCGAACACGGTCGAGAGCCCGAGCCCGGTGCCCTTGCCCTCGTCCTTGGTGGTGAAGAACGGCTCGAAGATCTTCTCGCGCGTCTCGGCGTCCATGCCCGCCCCGGTGTCGCTGACGAGCAGCCGCACGCCGTCCTCGCCGGCCTCGGTGGCGATCGTCAGCCGCCCGCCCGGCCCCATCGCGTCGCGCGCGTTCAGGGCGAGGTTCATGACCACCTGCTCGAGCTGGCTGCGGTCGACGAGCAGCGGGCACTGGCCGGGGGCGAGCTCGAAGCGCAGCTCGATCTGCGGCCCGATCAGCCGCCCGAGCAGCGTCTGCATCTCGCCGACGACGGCGTTGAGGTCCAGCGGCCGCGGGCGCAGCGTCTGGCGGCGGCCGAAGGCCAGCAGCCGCGCGGTGAGCTCGGTTGCGCGCTCGCCCGCGCGCCGCGCCTCCTCGATGTAGCCGCGCACCGGGTCGTCCTCGTCGAGCTTGAGCAGCGCGAGCTCGCCGAACCCGATCACCGCGGTCAGCAGGTTGTTGAAGTCGTGCGCGATCCCGCCGGCGAGCCGGCCGACCGACTCGAGCTTCTGCGACTGCAGCAGCGCCAGCTCGAGCTCCTTGCGGGCGCTGATGTCGCGCGCGATCTCCGCGACGGCCACGACCGCGCCGTCGGCGTCGCGGACCGGCGAGAGCGTGAGGCTGACCGCGACCTCGCGCCCGTCCCGGGTCAGGCGCACGGTCTCCTGCCCCTGGATCGACTCGCCCCAGGCGACGCGGTTGAGCATCTCGCGCATCTCCTGCACCTCGCCCGGGGCGACGACGAGCTCGATCGACTTGCCGACCGCCTCGTCGCCCACGTAGCCGTACAGGCGCGCGGCGCCGCGGTTCCAGGTCTGGATCCGCCCGTCGGGTCCGAGCCGCACCATCGCGTCGTCGGCGGCCTCGACGATCGCCGCCATCGAGCGCAGCGCCTCCTCGGCGCGCCGGCGCGCCGCGACCTCGGCCGACAGCTCCGCGGTGCGCTCCTGCACGCGCCGCTCGAGGTGCTCCTGCAGCAGCGCCCGCTCGAGCGCCGCGCCGACCTGGTTGCCGAAGCCCTCGAGCGTGCGCAGCGCGTCCTCGTCGAGCAGCTCCTCGTCGGGGCCGACGAGCGCCAGCACCCCGAGCGCGCGGTCGCCGGCGCGCAGCTCGACCTCCTGGTCGGGCTCGGCCGCGCGCGTGCCGGTCTCCCCCGCGAGCCGCCCCTCGACCTCGATCCAGGCCCCGCGCACGCCCGGCAGCTCGGTCGCGCGCGCGAGCGTCTCGAGCACCACCTCGCGCTCGGTCGCCGCCCGGTTGAGCCCTTCGGCGAGCCGGTAGAGCAGGTCGAGCGAGTGGTAGGAGCGCGTCAGCTCGCCGTCGAGGTGGACGGTCTCCTCGAACGTCGAGAACAGGAAGTCCAGCACCTGCTCGCGCCCGCCCGCGATCTCGTCCCCGCCGGCGGCGACCGGGACGCGCCCGTCGGCGAGCGAGCGGGCGACGCGCGCGAGCAGCGACGCGCCGTCGTAGGGCTTGCGGACGAAGTTGTCGGCCCCGCACGCGAGCCCCTCGATCACGTCCTGCGGGCTCGACAGCGAGGTCAGCAGGATCACCGGCGTGCGCCGCAGTTCCGGGTCGGCCTTGACCGCGCGGCAGAGCGCGTAGCCGTCCATGCGCGGCATCACCACGTCGGTGAGGATCAGCCCGGGGCGGTGCTCGCGGGCCAGCGCGAGCGCGGCAACGCCGTCGCGGGCGCTGCGCACGGGGTAGCCGGCCTGCTCGAGCAGGTAGACGAGCTGCTCGGCCTGGGTCGGGCTGTCCTCGACGACGAGGATCTCGGGCTTCATCGCTCGATCTCCTGCAGGGTGGCGAGGATCCGCTGGGGCGGGAGCACCTCGCGCGCGGCGCCGAGCCGGACCGCCTCGCCCGGCATCCCGAAGATCACGCTCGTGGCCTCGTCCTGGGCGATCGTCAGCCCGCCCGACTCGCGCAGCCGCCGCAGCCCGTCCGCGCCGTCGCGGCCCATCCCGGTCAGCAGGACGCCGACCGACTCGCTCGCACAGCAGCCGGCGAGCGAGTCGAACAGGCGCGTGATCGACGGCCGGAAGCCGTTGACCGGCGGGCCCTGGTCGAGCTCGATGCGACCGTCGCGGGTTATCGTCATGTGGCGGTCGCCGGGCGCGACGTGGACGGTGCCGGCGCGCAGCTCGTCGCCGCGCCGCGCGGTCGTGACCGCCATCGGCGTGCGCGTCGCCAGCCACTCCACGAAGCCGCCGATGAAGCCGTCCGAGATGTGCTGGACGAGCAGGACGGGCACGCCCAGCGGCGCCGGCAGGCCGCCGAGGATCTCCGACAGCACCTGCGGGCCGCCCGTCGAGGCGCCGATCGCGATCACGCGCGGGGCGCGCGGCGCCCTGGGCGGCGGCCCGCCGTTGCGGCTGGGCCGCGGCGGCCAGCGGCGCACGACCTTGACCTCGGCCATCAGCTTGACCGTGCGCACGAGCTCCCTCGCCGCCGCCTCGTGGCCCGGGTCGAACGGGCCGGCGGGCTTGTCGAGCAGGATCAGCGCCCCGGCCTCCAGCGCCTCGAACGCGCCGCGGGTCTCGGCCCGGCTCGAGCTCGCGGTGGCCATCACGATCGGGGTCGGGTGGCGCTCCATGATCAGCCGCGTGGCGTCGAAGCCGTCCATCACCGGCATGTGGACGTCCATCAGGATCACGTCGGGCCGCAGCCGCGCGGCCTCGGCGACCGCCTCCTCGCCGTTGCGGGCGGTGCCCGCGACCGTGATCTGCGGGTCCTCGCCGAGCAGGTGCGTGAGGTACTCGCGGGTGACGGCCGAGTCCTCGGCGATCAGCACGCGGATCACGGCGCGGTCACCCCCAGCCGGCGGATGATCTCGAGCAGGTTGGACTGCTCGAAGCTCGACTTGACCACGTACGCGTTGGCGCCGACCTCGATCCCGCGCTCCTTGTCCTCGCGGGCCTCGAGCGCGGAGACGAGCACCACGGGCAGGTCGCGCAGCGACTCGTCGGCGCGGATCCGGCGCGTGAGCTCGAAGCCGTTCATGCGCGGCATGTCGACGTCGGAGACGACGAGGTCGAAGTGGTCGGACTTCAGCGCCGTCCAGGCGTCGAGCCCGTCGACGGCGACCTTGACCTGGTAGCCCGCGAGCTCGAGCAGGCCGCGCTCCATCGTGCGCGTCGTGACGGCGTCGTCGACGACGAGCACCCACGGCGGCTCGCCCGGCTGCTCCGGCGGCGGCGCCGCGGCGCGGTGGGTCTTGACGGACGCGACGAGGTCGGCGGCGCGCAGGACGAGCACGAGCTCGCCCGTGCCCACCAGGCCGGCGGCGGCGACGTGGCGGACGCGGAGCAGCGGCGGCTCGAAGTCCTTGACGAGCACCTCGCGGTCGCCGAGCACGTCGTCGATCACGAGCCCGGCGCGCTCGCCACCGGCCGTGATGATCGCGCACGCGCGGTGCTCGGATGGGTCGTCCTCGAGCCCCAGCAGGGCGGCCAGCGGCGCGCTCGGGATCACCTCGTCCTCGTGGCGGATCACGGGCTCGGCTCCCACGACGCGCTCGACGGCGTCCAGCGCGAGCAGGAAGCGCCGGCCGCCGGCGCGGACGAGCAGGCCGCGGAAGGTCGCGATCGTGGCGGGGACGATCAGCCGGATCGTCGTCCCGGCGCCCGGGCGGCTCTCGAGCTCGACGCTGCCGCCGAGGCGCTCGACCTGCTCGCGCACGATCGCCAGCCCGAGCCCGTGCCCGGAGACGTCGGTGATCACGAAGCTCGTGCTCAGCCCGGAGCGGAAGACGAGGTCGAGCGCGTCGTCGTCGGCGGCGATCCGCGCGCGGCGGGCGGCGTCGCGGACGCGCTCGGGGTCGATCCCGCGCCCGTCGTCGGCGAACGTCAGCTCGAGCCGGCCCTTCTCGACCGGCTTCAGCGCGACCGTGATCGTGCCGCGCTCGGCCTTGCCCGCGGCCAGGCGCTCCTCGCGCGACTCGATGCCGTGGTCCACCGCGTTGCGGACCATGTGCATGAGCGGGTCCTTGATCGCCTCGAGCACGCGCCGGTCGACGCGCAGCTCGCCGCCGGCGGCCGTGAACCGCACGCGCTTGCCCTGCGCGCGGGCGAGGTCGCGGGCCATCAGCTCGAGCAGCTCGAGCACGGTCGAGGCGGGCATCATCCGCACCCGCTGCGCCTGCTCGAGCAGCCCGTCGACCGCGCCCGCGATCGCCCGCCGGTCGCGCCGCAGGCCGCTCACGAGCTGGCGCACGGACCGCTCGAGCGTGCGCAGCGCCGCCGCGGGGTCCTCGGCCGTGCGCGCGCGCCGCAGGCCGTCGCCGAGCGCCTCGGCGCGCTGGACCCACTCGTCGGCGGCGAGCTTGATCGAGAGCAGCTCCTCGCCGCGGTGCAGGAGCGCGTCGAGCTCGTGCGTGGCGAGGCGGATCGTGTCGGCGCGCCCCGATGTCGCGGGCGGCGGGTCCGCGGCCGACGCGGGCGCCGCCCCGCTGGACGGGTCGACCACGGCCTGCGCCAGGCGCTCGGCGAGGTCGCCCGGGACCTGCTCGCGCTCCCCGCGCACGAGCGCGCCCACGGCGGCCACCGCCTCCTCGAGCAGCGCGACCGTCGGCGCCTCCGGCAGCTCGCCCGCGCGCGAGAGCGCGCTCAGCAGCGCCTCGCAGCTCGAGCACAACCGCTCGACGTCGCGCAGGCCCACCGACCGGGCCGCGCCCTTGAGCGTGTGCATGTCGCGGAACGTCGCCTCGACGAGCTCGGGGCCGCCGCCCGAGGCCAGCTCGAGCAGGTGGCGGCGCAGCGCGACGAGGTGCTCGTCGGCCTCGACCTGGAACGTCGCCAGCAGGCGCGCCTTCAGCTCGGCGTCACGCCTTGGCATACGCCCCGTTCCGGCGGTCGACGAGCTCGGTGAGCCGCTTGGAGAGGGTGTCCAGCTCGCGCGCGGCCTGCTCGACCTGGCGCGTCGATGCCATGTTCTGAGCCGAGGCCTGGCGGATGTTCTGCATCGCCATCGCGACCTGGTCGATGCCGGTCATCTGCTGCTGGGCGGAGGCCAGGATCTGCTGGGCGGAGTCGGCGGAGGCGACCAGCCGCTCGCCGAGGATGCGGATCGCCTCGCCGGCCTCGCTGGTGATCGCCTGGCCCGCCTCGGAGGCCTTGACGCCCTGCTCGGCCGCCATCACCGCGGCCTGCGTGGCCGCCTGGATCTCGCCCAGGATGTCGCGGATCTGGGCCGTCGCCTGGCGCGACTGCTCGGCCAGCGACTTGACCTCGGCGGCGACGACCGCGAAGCCGCGCCCGGCTTCGCCCGCCTTGGCGGCCTCGATCCCGGCGTTGACCGAGAGCAGGTTGGACTGCTCCGCGAGCCCGTTGACCGTGCGCACGATCTCGCCGATCTGCTGCGCCTGCTCGCTCAGCGCGAGGATCCGCTCGGCGAGCGTCTCCATGCTCGCCCGCGCCTCCTGCGTCCCGCGCACGCTCTCCTCGACGGCCTTGCGCCCGTCGCGCGAGATGTCCGCCGTCTCGCGCGCCTCCTGGGCCACCGCGCGCGCCTTCTCCGTCGTCAGCGCGACCGTCTGGCGGACCTCGTCGGCGGTCGTGGTCGTCTGGTGGATGGCGGTCTCCTCCTCGGCCGCGCCGCTGGCCTGCTGGGCGGTGGCGGCCAGGATCTCCGACGAGGTCGAGGCCAGCGTGGACACCGTGTCGCGCAGGTGCCGCGTGACCGCGCGCGCGAGCGCCCAGGCGATCAGGACGCCGAGCACGAGCGCCGCCACCGAGACCGTCAGCAGCAGCCAGATCGAGTTGCGCGAGTCCTCGGAGGCGGCGTTGGCGATCTCGGCCGCGCGCCGGCGCTCGGCGGTCACGAGGTCCACGACCAGCGCGCGCTCGGTCGTGCGGATCGGGATCACCTCTTCGCTGTAGATGTCGACCGCCTCCTGCCGGCGGCCGGCCCGGCGCGCCTCGATCGCACGCTGCGCCGCCTGGTTCCAGGCGTCGAGCTGGCGGATGGCGTCCGTCCAGCCCGAGACCTGGGCGGCCGTCGTGGCCGAGTCGCGCAGCTGCACCTTGACCTCGCGCGTGGCCTCCAGGCGCTCGTTCATCGTGTCCAGCGCGCGCTCGTTGCCGCGCAGCAGGTAGCTGAGGAAGGCGGTCACGACCGCGTCGCCGCCCTGCAGCGCGTCCGTGCCCTTGATCGCGCGGTTCTCGGCGGTCGTCAGCGCCGACGTGAAGTCCTCGCGCGTCGAGCGCAGCGCCAGCGTGCCGACGACGGCCGTCACGACCAGCAGCGCGATCAGCACGGCGTAGCCGGCCGCGATCCGGCGGCCGATCGTCCACTTGCTCATGGCCCCTCACTCATCCTCGATCCGCAGCCGCGGATCCGCGGCCAGCGCCTCCACGTCCACCAGCGTCACCAGGGTCCGGTCGAGCCGCTCGCGGGTCGTCTCCTCGACCGCCTCGACCGCGATCGCGAAGCACAGCCCGCCGGCCTCGACCGCGACCGCGTGCGCGAGCTCGCCGTCGCGCGGGCGGCCGAGGCGCTCACGCAGGTCGTAGACGCCCAGCACGCGCCCGCGGTGGTTGATCACGCCGAGCAGGAAGTCCGGGGTCCCGGGGAGCGGGGTCGGCGCATCGAGCTCGACCGCCTCCGCGACCTGGCCGGCCTCGACCGCGAAGCGCTCGCCGCCGAGGGTGAAGACGACGACGTCCTGCCACGGGCCGTCGGGCTCGCGCTCGGGCGCCAGCGCGAGCGCGCGGGCGCGCTCCTCGAGGAGCGCGCGCTCCTCCTCGGGCGACGGCTCGTCCGCCAGCGCCAGCCGCGCGGCCTCCAGCCGCCGGCGCGCCCCGTCCCAGTCGAAGGCCGTCACGGCGCGGGCTCCAGCTGGGCCTGGGCGGCCGCGAGCAGGCGGCCCGCGGTCAGCCCGTCGCCGCCCGGCACGAGCGCGTCCGGGGCCTCGGCCTCGAGCAGCGCGGCGGCGGCGCCGAGCGCGCGCCGCCCGCCGCTGCGGTCGCCGGCCCGGAGCAGCAGCCCGCCGAGCCGGAAGTGCGCGGCGGCCGCGTCCGGGGCGCTGTAGATCGCGCGCCGCAGCGCCCGCAGCGCGGCCTCGAGGTCCCCGGCCTCCTCCTCGACGGCCGCCAGCAGCAGGTGCGCGCTCGCGTCCAGCGGACGCTCGCGCAGGGTCTGCAGGCAGAGTGCGCGGGCCGTATCGAGGCGCCCGCGCCCGGCCTCCTCGCGCGCGTGCTCGAGCGGGTCGGGACGCGGCTCCGGCGCGGCCGGCGCGGGTCGTGCCTCGACGGGCGGCGCGGCGGGCGCGTCGAGCGGGCTCAGCAGCAGCCGCCCGCCCGGGGCGAGCGACGCCCGCAGCCGCTCGACGATCCGCTCCCGCGCGGCGTCGGTGAAGTACATGAGGACGTTGCGGCACACGATCAAATCGAGCGAGACAGGGAAGGCGTCGGCGGCGAGGTTCAAAGGCGCAAACGCCACGCGGTCGCGGATCTGGCGCGAAAGCTGGAACTGCCCGTCGCGCTCGCTGAAGAACCGCTGCCGCGCCCAGTCCGGCGTCTCGCGCAGCGCCCACGCGCTGTAGCGGCCGCGGCGCGCCGCTTCCAACGCGCCCTGGTCGATGTCGGTGCCGAGGATCGTCACCTGCCAGCCGGGCGGGGCGAGCAGCGCGAGCGTGTACGGCTCCTCCCCGGCCGCGCAGCCCGCGCTCCAGACGTTCAGGCGCTTGGCGTCGCGGCGCGCGGCGACGGCCTCCGCGAGCGCCTGCTGCAGCGGCTCGAGCTCGCGGAAGAAGTAGCTCTCGCGCACGGTCAGCGCCGCGATCAGCGCGCGCCAGGCCGGCCCGCTCGTCGGCTGCCGGCGCAGTTCGGCCGGCGAGTGCCCCGCGAGCGCGCGCTCGAGGTCCTCGGAGCGGCGGCCCGGGAAGTCCAGCCCGAGCCGTTCGGAGACGAGCGCGCGGGCCTCCTGCAGCATCACGCGAGCGCCGCCGACACCGCGCGTTCCTCCTCGGCGGTGATCAAGCCGTCGACGTCGTAGACCGCCAGGACGCCGTCCGGCAGCGCCGCGAGCCCCGCCACCGGCGCGGGCACGGACTCCGGCGCGGCCCCCAGCGCGTCGCGCGCGACCGTGACCACCCCGAGCACGTCGTCGACCGGCAGCGCCACCCGGCGCGTCGCGGTGCGCGCCAGCACGAGGCGCCCGCGCGGGCCGCGCTCGCGTGGCGGGCGCCCGCTGCGCACGTCGAGGTCGAGCACCGGCACGGGCTCGCCGTGGACGTTGACGGCGCCGATCACCCCGGCGGGCGAGCCGGGCAGCTCGGCGATCGCGACCATCGCGAGCACGCGCTCGACGGCCTCGAGCGGCAGCGCCCAGCGCTGACCCGCGACATCGAGCACCACGAATTCGAAATGTTCAGGCGCATGGCCCCCGTGCACCGATGGCTGTATAGCGCGGCCAACGCGCACTCGCCATCGCTCCCCTGTCCAATCAGCGCGCTTGCCGCGCTGCGGTCAAATGCGCCGTTATCCGGGGCGTGGAGAAACGGATGTCATCGCGCGGACTCACGCGTCCGGATCGGCGCGCTCGTGGTCAGCACGTTGCCGGCCGCGTCGTAGGCGCGCATGACGACCTGCGCGGGCGACCCCGCGCCGCTGACCGCGGTCTCGAAGCCGTCGCGGGCCGCCGAGCCGAGCGGGGCCTGCGTCTGCGCGTCCAGCAGCTCCCAGCGCGCGACCTCGGTGGCGCCGTTCCAGCTCACGCGCGCGGTCACGCGCCCGTTCGAGCGGCTCGCGATCACCTTGGGCGGCGTCGCGGGCGTGCCGCTCCACGGCAACCGGAACGCGCGGTAGTTGTCGTTGCCGCGGGCCAGGCGCCCGTCGAAGACGACCTCGCCGGACGGGCTGAACTCCGTGAACCAGCGCTGCGAGCCCCAGCCCGCGAACGTGTTGCCGTTCGGCAGCAGCTCGCCGTTGCCCTGGTTGGCCGACAGCAGCCGCCGCGGGTGCCGCAGCGCGCGCACCAGCGTCGCCGTCTTGGCCTGCTCGTCGAGGCGCACGGTGATGATGCGGGAGGCCTTGCGGGTCGGCGGCGCGGCCGAGTTGTCGTAGATCTGCAGGTCGCCGTCGGGCAGCGTGCGGACGGAGTGCTGCCAGTCGAAGCGCACGCCCGGGCCGAGCTTGAAGTCGGACTTCTTGCCGCCGAGCCGCCACATGATCTTGCCCGTGCGGCGGTTGATCTTGTAGACGCCGGACGTGTTGCGCGCGGAGATCAGGAAGTTGCCGTCCGGGGTCTCCTCGAGCGAGTTGATGTGGAAGTACTCCCACTCCGAGCCGCGGTTGCGCGGCACCGGGATCAGCGACTCCGAGGGCGAGACGTTGCCGAAGCTGTGCCACTCGAACAGCACGTGCCCGGTCTTGATGTCGACCTCCTGGATGATGTTGTCGACGATCTTGGCGTCGCGCGGGCCGCGCCAGGCCCGCAGGCTGCGCTCGAAGCGCTCGTAGGCCATCACCAGCGCCGTGTTGCGCGGCGTGATCGTGAACTCGTGCAGGTCGTAGGAGTAGCCGTTGCCGGTGCGGACCGTGGTCACGGGCCGGTAGTTGCTGTCGTAGATGCGCCCGACGCCGTCGCCGTCGCCCACGTACAGGCGGCCCTCCCACCACGTCAGCACGGGCTTGCCCTCGTAGGTCTGGGCGCGGAAGTCGGCCGCGATCTTGCCCTTGGTGGCCTTGAACCAGACCAGGTCGCCCTTGTCGTCGATGATCATCGGGCCGTCCTGGCCGCGGCCGGCCTTGGGCGCGAGGAAAACCAGGCCGGGCGCGCGCCCGGGCTTGGCCGTGGTGACCGTGACCGCGGGCGGCGTCAGGTCCGGGCGTGTGCGGTAGGACTGGACGGCGCCGCGGCCGACGTCGGGGGCTTCGACGGGCCGCAGCGAGCGGCTGGTCTCGTCCCCCACCTCGAACGTGAAGCGGCCGCCCTCGGCGTTGACGATCGCCGCGCCCGCGCGGACCGTGACGCGCTCGCCCTCCCGGAACGGCTTGGCGGGGACGAAACTCGCGCCCTGCCCGTCGGAGTGGCGCTCGAGCTCGCCGCGGTGGGTGCCGCTACGCGAGCCGCGGACCGTCACCTCGCCGAGCGCGGCGGGATCGCCGCCGCGGAAGCTGATCGTGGTCTCGGGATGGGCGGTGAGCGTGCCCGGCATCGGGTAGGCCGAGAACTCCTGCGCCTGGGCCGCGCCGCTGGTGGTGAGTCCGCCGATGGCGACGGCGAGCGCAATGGTCAAGATCCGCACGCCGCTCGCAACTCGCCAACGAGCGAGAAGTTGCGGCGGCCTGTCTTCCGGAGCGTCTGCTAGCTTCGCCCGGGTGCTCAGCGCGAGAATCTTCACGCGGATCGCCCTCGTCGGCGTGCTCGCCGCCGGCGGGCTGACGGCCTGCGGCGGCAGCGACGTCGCCGAGGCGCCCGCCGCCGAGGCCACGGTCTCGGTCAAGAAGGTCCCGGGGTACGGCGAGGTGCTCGCCACCAAGGACGGCAAGCTGCTGTTCGTGTTGACCTCGGACCCCGAGAACGGCTCCAAGTGCACCGACGACTGCGCCAAGCAGTGGCCGCCGCTGTCCGAGTCCGGCGAGCTGACCGCCGCCGACGGCGTGGACCGCGGCAAGGTCTCCAGCTTCGAGCGCGAGGACGGCACGACGCAGGTGACCTACAACAAGCGCGCGCTCTACACCTACACGGGCGAGGAGCTCGCGGGGCCCGGGACGAAGGCGCTCGGCGGCACCTGGTTCTTCATCTCGCCCGACGGCAAGCCGGTCGATTCGACCGAGGCCGGCGGGTACTGATCACCCCTGGCATGACGACCAGCACAACTGAGCGCGCGACGCCGGAGGCGCAGCGCGCGCGGCTCGTCCTGGCGGTCTGCTGCGTCGCGCAGTTCCTGGTCATCCTCGACCTGTCGATCATCAACGTCGCGCTGCCGACGATCCAGTCGGCGCTGCGCATCTCCGCCGTCGACCTGCAGTGGGTGATCGACGCCTACGCGATCATCTTCGCCGGCTTCCTGATGCTGGCCGGGCGCGCGTGCGACCTGTTCGGCCAGCGGCGGACGTTCCTGGTCGCGCTGGGCGCGTTCACGGTCGCCTCGCTGATCGCCGGCGTGGCGCCCTCCAGCGGCGTGCTGATCGGCGCCCGCGGCGCCCAGGGCCTGGCCGGCGCCGGCATGGCCGCCGCGTCGCTGGCGATCATCACCTCGACCTTCCCGGCCGGCCCGGAGCGCCACCGCGCGATCGCGCTGTGGGGCGCGATGAACGGGCTCGGCGGCGCCGTCGGGACGCTGATGGGCGGCGTGCTCACCGACGTGCTGAGCTGGCGCTGGGTGTTCCTGATCAACGTCCCGATCGGGATCGCGGCGGTCGCGCTGGCGCGCGCCGCGGTGGCCGAGAAGCGCCCGCAGCTGTCGGGCGGCTTCGACCTCACGGGCGCGCTGCTGCTGACGGCCGGCCTGCTGATCGCCACCTACGGCGGCGTGACCGCGGGCTCGCACGGGTTCGGCTCGCCGGACGCGCTGATCCCGATCGCGGTCGGCTCCGCGCTGCTGATGGTCTTCAGCTACGTCGAGCGGCGCGCGAAGGCGCCGCTGATCCCGCCGCGCGCGCTGACCCCGGCGCTGAAGAAGATCAACCTGATCGTGCTGCTGTTCAGCGCGTCGCTGTTCGTGATGTGGTTCGCGGCGTCGCTGTACCTGCAGCAGGTGCTGGCGCTGTCGCCGCTGGAGACCGGCCTGGTGTTCCTGCCGATGGCGCTGACGATCTTCATCACCGCCCGCCCCGCCGGCAAGCTCGCCGGGCGCGCAGGGGTGCGGGCGGTGCTCGGCTCGGGCCTGGTGATGCTCGCCGTCGGGCTGCTGCTGCTCTCGCGCATCGGGCCGGGCGGCAGCCCGATCCAGTACGTGCTGCTGCCGGGCATCCTGGTCGCGATCGGGATCGGCTTCTCCGTCGTCTCCTCGACGATCGCCGCCACCCAGAGCGCGGCGCCCGAGGACGCGGGCCTGACCTCGAGCCTCGTCAACACGGCGCGACAGGTCGGCGGCGGGCTCGGCCTGGCCGTGCTGATCTCGCTGGCCACGCAGCGCACCGCGGCGCTGATCAACGACGGCGAGTCCACCGACGTCGCGCTGACGGAGGGCTTCGCGCTGTCGTTCCTGGTCGGCGCCGGCCTGGTGCTCGTCGCGGCCGTGCTGACGTTCGTGACGCTCCCGGCCTCGCGCGCCGAGCAGCGCGCGCTCGCGCGCCGCGTGCTGGCCGGCGCGGCGGTCGCGATCGCGACCTTCGTGGCCGTCGACGTGGGCGTCCCGCGCACGGAGGCCGCGCCGCCCGGCCGCTACATCCTCGAGGACACCTGGAGCTTCAAGACCGAGCCCGACCTGCACCCGCCCAAGCTGGCGATCGTCAGGCCGCGCCAGGGCGAGCGCCCGCCCGGCTTCATCATGACCGCGAACTTCCTCGACCTCACCAAGGGGCCGATCCACGGGCAGGCGGGGCCGATGATGCTCGACTACGACCTCAACCCGGTCTGGTTCAAGCCCGTGCCCGAGCACGTCCTGGCCGGCAACCTCGACGTCTACGAGTACGACGGCAGGCCCGTGCTGGGCTACTGGCAGGGCGACATCTCCGAGACCGGCGAGACGATCAGCGGCGAGCTGTTCCTGGTCGACCAGAGCTACCGGACGGTCGGCCGCCTGAAGGCCGCCGACGGCTGGATCGTGGCCATGCACTCGCTCGAGATCCGCGGCGACGTGGCCTGGGTGATCGCCAGCCGCAACCAGCGGGCCGACCTCTCGCGCGTCGGCGGCGTCAACCCGGGCGTGATCGTCGACTCCGCGCTGCAGTCGTACGACCTCAAGACGGGCAAGCTGCTGTCCTCGTGGTCGGCGCTGGAGCACATCCCGATGCGCGAGTCCGAGACCCAGCCGCCGCCGAACGGCTTCCCGTGGGACGCCTACCACGCCAACTGGCTGCACCTGACCGAGGACGGCAAGGCGTTCATCTCGATGCGCAACACGTCGGCGGGCTACCTCATCGACCTCGAATCGGGGAAGATCGAGTGGAAGCTCGGCGGCAAGGACTCGAGTTTCGACCTCCCGCCGGAGGCCGAGTTCGAGTGGCAGCACGACATGGTCCTGCATGACGACTCGACGGTGACCCTCTTCGACAACCACTGCTGCGAGATCACCGGCGCGGGCGAGTACATCCCGTCCGACCGCGGCTCGCGCGGGCTCAAGCTCAAGCTCGACGTGGCCAACAAGACCGCGTCGGTCATCGAGGAGTACTCGCACGGCGAGACGTTCCGCTCGCAGTACATGGGCAGCATGCAGATGCTCGAGAACGGCAACAAGTTCATCGGCTGGGGCCAGGTGCCGTTCATCTCGGAGTTCACGCCCGACGGCGAGATCGTCTTCGACGCCGTCTTCCCCGGCCCCAACCTGACCTACCGCGCGATGCTGCGCGAGTGGGTCGGCAAGCCCTCCTACCCGCCGAAGGCGGCGATCGAGGGCACGACGGTGTACGCGAGCTGGAACGGCGCCACCGAGGTGGCGTCCTGGCGAGTGGTCGACGAGGCCGGCGCGACGGTCGCCGAGCGCGACAAGGCGGGCTTCGAGACCGAGATCCCCGTGCGCGACGGGTTGACTCGCGTGACGGTGCAGGCGCTGGACGAGAGCGGGCGCGTGCTCGGGACGTCCGAGCCCGTCGCGCCGTAATCCCACCTGGAGGAGAGAGCATGAGACTGATCGGCGCTGGGCTCCCGCGGACGGGCACCCTGACGCAGAAGGTCGCCCTGGAGATGCTGGGCCTGGCGCCCTGCCATCACATGGTCGAGGTCTTCGCCGACCTCTCGCAGGCGCCGCGCTGGCGCGACGCGTTCGACGGCAAGGTGAGCGCGGCCGAGCTGCTCGACGGCCACCCCGCGATGGTCGACTGGCCCGGCTCCTACTACTACAAGCAGCTCATGGAGGCCTTCCCCGAGGCCAAGGTGCTGCTCAGCGTGCGCAGCCCGGAGTCGTGGGCCAAGAGCATGCGCACGACGATCTGGGACTGCCTCTACGGCGACAGCCTCGTCTACCACATGAACACGGCGCGCCGGTACGTGGACCCGCTGTGGGCCACCTGCATGGGGATGCTCGACGACATGTGGACGCAGACCGGGCTGCTGAACGGGCGCGAGACCACCGACGACTGGATGATCGAGGCCTTCAAACGCCACACCGAGGAGGTCAAGGCGACCGTCCCGGCCGAGCGGCTGCTCGTGTGGTCACCGGCCGACGGCTGGGAACCGCTGTGCGCGTTCCTCGAGGTCCCGGTGCCCGACGCGCCGCTGCCGCGGGTCAACGACGCCGCGACGTTCGGTGAGCGGCTGATCGACGGCGCGCTGGCCGCGGTCCAGGCTTCTCGCGCCGTGCCCGCCTAGATGTCCCAGAGGCCGGTCGCGGACAGGTGATCGAAGATCCTCTGGGCCGCGTCGGCCGGGGTGGTCTGCGTGGTGTCGATGCGCAGGTCGGGTGACTCGGGGGGCTCGTAGGGCGCGTCGACGCCCGTGAGGCCGAACAGCTCGCCGGCGCGGGCCTTGCGGTAGAGCCCCTTGGGGTCGCGCTGCTCGGCGACCTCGGGCGGGACGTCGACGTAGGTCTCGATGAACTCGCCCTCGTCGAAGCGCCGGCGCGCGGCCTCGCGGTCGGACGCGAACGGCGAGATGAAGGAGACGATCACGACCAGCCCGCTCTGGGTCATCAGCTTCGCGACCTCGGCGACGCGGCGGATGTTCTCGATCCGGTCGGCCTCGGTGAAGCCGAGGTCGCAGCTGAGCCCGTGGCGCAGGTTGTCGCCGTCGAGCATCGCGGTGTGGACGCCCTCGGCGTGCAGCAGGCGCTCGAGCGCCTTGCCGATCGTGGTCTTTCCCGCGCCGGGCAGGCCGGTCATCCAGACCACGCGGGCGGCATGGCCGTTGAGCTTGGCGTGCGCCTGCTTGGTGACCTCCAGGCGCTGCCAGAGGACGTTCGTCGAGCGCTTGAGCCCGCGCAGGACCATGCCGCCGGCGACCGTGGCGCGGGTCGCGCGGTCGATCAGGATCAGCCCGCCGGTGTCGCGACTGTCGGCGTAGGGGTCGAACGCGATCGGGCGGTCGACGTCGATCGTGACCGTGCCGATGTCGTTGATCTCGAGCGTGGTCGCGGGGCGGCGGCCGCCCGTCTCGACGTCGAGCGCGAACGCCGGCTCGGAGACCCGCGCGGCGACCGTGCGCGTGCCCAGCCGCAGCAGGTAGGAGCGGCCCGGGACGAGCGCCTGCTCGTCCATCCAGACCAGCTGCGCCTCCAGCTGGTCGCAGACGTCGGCGGGCGTGTCCGCGGCGCAGACGATGTCGCCGCGGCTGGCGTCGACCTCGTCCTCGAAGACCAGCGTGACGGCCTGCTCGTCCGAGGCGACCTCGAGGTCGCCGTCGAAGGTCACGATCCGCGCGACCTTCGTGCGCGCGCCCGAGGGCTGCACGATCACGGGGTCCCCCACGCGGACGCTGCCGCTCGTGACCTGGCCCGAGACGCCGCGGAAGTCCGGGCCGGGCCGGTTGACCCACTGCACGGGCAACCGGAACGGCGCGTCGGCGCTGCGGGCGCGCGGCTCGACGGCGTGCAGCCAGTCCAGCAGCGACGGGCCCTCGTACCACGGGGTCTGCGTGCTCGGGGCGGTGACGTTGTCGCCGTGCAGCGCGCTGACCGGGATCGCGGTCAGGGTCGTGAAGCCGAGGTCGGCGGCGGCGCGGGCGTACTCGTCGCGGATGCGCTCGAAGACCTCGCGGTCGTAGCCCAGCAGGTCGAGCTTGTTGATCGCCAGCGCGACCGAGTCGATCCCGATCAGGCTCAGCACGTGGCTGTGGCGCAGGGTCTGCGTGGTCACGCCGCGGCGGGCGTCCACGAGCACGACCGCGGCGTCGGCCGAGGAGGCGCCCGTGACCATGTTGCGCGTGTACTGCTCGTGGCCGGGCGCGTCGATGACGGTGAACGCGCGCCGCTCCGTGGCGAAGTAGCGGTGGGCGACGTCGATCGTGATGCCCTGCTCGCGCTCGGCCTTCAGGCCGTCCAGCAGCAGCGCGAGGTCCAGGTTGCCGTTCTGGGTGCCGACGCGCTTGGAGGCGGCCTCGACCGCAGCCAGCTGGTCGTCGAAGACGGTCTCGGACTCGTACAGCAGCCGGCCGATCAGCGTGCTCTTGCCGTCGTCGACGCTGCCGCAGGCGATGAAGCGCAGCCGGTCCTTGAGCCGGTGGGCCTCGAGCGGGTGCAGGGTCGTGGCCATCAGAAGTAGCCCTGCTGCTTCTTGAGCTCCATCGAGCCGTCGGCGTCGTGGTCGATCACGCGGCCCTGGCGCTCGGAGGTGCGGGTCGCGAGCATCTCCTCGACGATGTCCAGCGTCGAGGTCGCCTCGCTCTCGACCGCGCCCGTCAGCGGGTAGCAGCCGAGCGTGCGGAAGCGCACGCGGCGCTGCTCGGGCTGCTCGCCCGGCTCGAGCGGGAAGCGCTCGTCGTCGACCATGATCAGCGCGCCGTCGCGCTCCACGATCGGCCGCTCGGCGGCGAAGTACAGCGGCACGACCGGGATCTGCTGCTCGTGGATGTAGAGCCAGACGTCGAGCTCGGTCCAGTTCGAGAGCGGGAAGACGCGGATCGTCTCACCCGGGCGCACGGCGGCGTTGTAGAGCTTCCACAGCTCGGGGCGCTGGCGCTTGGGGTCCCAGCCGTGGCCGGGGCTGCGGACCGAGAACACGCGCTCCTTGGCGCGCGAGCGCTCCTCGTCGCGGCGGGCGCCGCCGAAGGCGAGATCGAAGCGGTGCGAGTCCAGCGCCTGCTTGAGGCCCTCGGTCTTCCACAGCTCCGTGTGCAGCGCCGAGCCGTGGTCGAAGGGGTTGATGCCGCGCTCGACGCACTCCGGGTTGACGTGGATCAGCAGGTCCATCCCCGCGGTCGCGGCCGTGCGGTCGCGGAACTGGTACATCTCGCGGAACTTCCACGTGGTGTCCACGTGCAGCAGCGGGAACGGCGGCGGGCTCGGGTAGAACGCCTTGCGCGCCAGGTGCAGCATCACCGAGCTGTCCTTGCCGATCGAGTAGAGCATCACGGGACGCTCGCTCTGGGCGACCGCTTCCCGCAGGATGTGGATGCTCTCCGCCTCGAGCGCCTCGAGGTTGCTCAACGTCATTCGACGCACGACTTATAACAGGGGCCTCGGTCCGAAACGACCGGCGGTGGCTAGGGTTTTCGGCCTCGTGCGCAAGTTGATCGTCGCAGTGCTCGCGGTCGCGGTGGTCGGCGGGCTGGTCGTCTTCGGCCGTTCGCTGGCCAACACCGACTCCTCCCCGGAGAAAGCGGACGGCCCCGTCGACACCGCCGGGGTCTCGACCGAGATCTCCGAGCTGCCCGCCAAGCGGGCGATCTCCGTGTACCCGGCTCCGGGGGTCACCAGCGCCGCGCGCGGCACCCAGCTCAGTTTCCGCGGCGCGCCGGCGGACGAGCTGGGCGAGATCGAGGTCGTGGGCTCGCGCAGCGGGCCGCACACGGGCAAGTTCGCCGAGCATTCGGACGGCGAGGGCGCCAGCTGGCTGCCCGACGAGCCGTTCACGCCCGGCGAGCGCGTGACCGTGCGCACCTCGCTCGACATCACCGGGGCCGAGGACGGCGACTACACGATCGAGGTCGCGCGCCGGCCGCGGGTGCCGAAGATCCGCGCCCAGGAGCCGTGGACGAAGGGCAAGGGCGCCGTCGAGGAGTACGTCACGCGGCCGGACATCAAGGTGCCCGAGGTGACGGTCAAGGCGGCCACGGAGGGGCGCTCGGAGGGCCTGGTGTTCGTCGCCCCCAAGGGCGGGCGCGGGCACGACGGGCCGCTGATCGTCGACGACACGGGCAGGACGGTCTTCTTCGAGAAGATGCCCAAGGACCGCGTGGCCACCGATTTCCGCGCCCAGGAGTACAAGGGCAAGCCCGTCCTGACCTGGTGGCAGGGCGGCCTGATCGTCGGCGACGGCCGCGGCTACGGCGTGATCGTGGACGACCGCTACCGCGAGCTGGCCAAGGTCCGGATGGCCAACGGCTACACCACCGACCTGCACGAGTTCACGATCACGGACCGCGACACGGCGCTGCTGATGTCCTACGACCGCGTGATCCGCGACCTGCGCGCCCTCGGCGGGCCCAAGCGCGGGGTCGTGATCGCCGGCGTCGTCCAGGAGATCGACATCGAGACCGGCCTCGTGCTGTTCGAGTGGCACTCGCTGGACAGCATCGGCCTCGACGAGGGCAAGGCGCCCGTGCCCAAGAAGGACGGCGGCTCCTACGACTACCTGCACCTGAACTCGATCGACCTCGACGAGAACGGCGACTTCCTGCTGTCCGCCCGCAACACCTGGGGCGTCTACAAGGTCGACCGCGCCTCGGCCAAGCTCGTCTGGCGCCTCGGCGGCACCAAGTCGACCTTCCAGCTCGGCAAGGGCACCGTCACCGCCTGGCAGCACCACGCCCGCTGGCTGCCCAACGGCGACATCATGATCTTCGACAACGGCTCCTCTCCCCCGGTCCACAAGACCTCGCGGGTGATCACCGTGCGCCTGGACGAGCAGGCCAAGACGGCCACGCTGGTCTCCGAGATCTCGCACCCCGAGGGCTGGCTGGCCGCCACCCAGGGCAGCTCCGAGCCGCTGCCCAACGGCAACATCTTCGTCGGCTACGGCTCCCAGCGCTACTTCGCCGAGTTCACCGAGGACGGCAGGCTCGTCTTCGACGCCGAGCTCGCGCGCGGCAACGACAGCTACCGCGCCTTCCGCATGCCCTGGCGCGGCCGGCCCGCCGAGCGCCCGCGCGTGTCCGCCACCCGCTCCGGCGCCCGCGTCACCGCCCACGCCTCCTGGAACGGCGCGACCGAGGTCGCGCGCTGGGAGCTCGTGGCGGGCGCGAGCCGCGACGCGCTGGAGCCGGTCGCGTCAGAGCGGGCGGAGGAGTTCGAGACCTCGGTCACGGCCTCCACGTCCGCGCCGCTGGTGGCGATGCGCGCCCTGGACGCCGACGGCGAGGTGCTCGCGACCTCGCCCGCGGTCGAGCCCGAGTAGGGGGCGCCCGGCGCGGCGGCGCTCGCCCCGCCCGCACGAGGTGCGCCGGCGCCTCGCCGCTCCGCACGAGGTGCGCCGGATTCATACGTATTTCCGAGGGTTTCCCGGCTCACCTCGGCACGCGTCGCGCAATGTCGCCGCCGCCGCCCGCCCGGCGCAACGTCGCCGCCGCCCGCCCCGCGCCGCGCCGCGCCGCCGCCCCGCGCAACGTCGCCGCTGCGGCGTCGCCCGGCCCCGCGCAACGTCCCCGCCTCCTGCCCCGCGCGCGGGCCCCGCGCGTCACTCCGCGCGCTGCGGCGCGGACGTCCCGAGCGGCTTGCCGCCGTCCAGGGCGCGGACGGCGACCCACGGAGCGTCCGTGGTGGCGCGCAGCTCGGTCTCGAAGTCCTCGCGGCGCACGGTGGCCACGGGGCGCAGCGCGTCCGGGGACGGGCCGGCCAGCAGCTGCCAGCGCGTGACCTCGGTGGCGCCGTTCCAGGAGGCGTGGGCGACCACATCGTCGCCGTCGCGCTCGACGGCGAGCGCCGGCTTGGTCGCCGGGCGGCCCACCCAGCGGTGGCGGTAGGCGCGGTAGCTGTCGGTCCCTTCGGGCATGACCAGATCGAAGAGCAGCTCGCCGTCGCGGCTGAGCTCGGACACGCGCGGGGCGAAGCCCCAGCCGACGAGCATGCCGCCGCCCGGGAGCGCCTGGGCGTTGCCCTCGGCGATCGAGAGCACGGAATCCGGGTGGGTGTACTCGCGCACCACCCGGGCGGTCCGCCGCCGCTCGTCCAGCCGGATCACGACCGCGGCCGACTCGTCCTCGACCTTCGGCGTCGCCTGGTTGTCGAAGACGCTGATCGTGCCGTCGGGCAGCCAGCGGGCGTCGTGCTGCCAGGCGAAGCGCACGTCCTTGCCGAGCGCGAAGTCGCTGCGCACGCCGCCGAGGCGCCAGAGGACCTCGCCGGTCTCCTTGGCGATCTTGTACACCGCCCAGGTGTTGCGGCCGGAGACCAGCAGGTCGCCGTCGGCGTTCTCGTCGATCGAGTTGATGTGGAAGTAGTCGTACGGGAAGCGGTTGCGGCGCGGCGGGCCGGCGTAGGACTCCCACAGCTCCACGTGGTCGAGGCTGCGCCACTCCCACACGACCTCGCCCGTCTCGATGTCGATCTCCTGGATCACGGAGTCCATCGCGCCCGAGTCGGCCAGCTCCGGGGCGGCGCCGACCCCGCTCAGGTCGGCGGGCACCTCGTCGTAGATCGTGATGTAGGCCGTGCCGCGGTCGGTGAGCGTGATGTCGTGCAGGTCGCCGTGCAGGCCGTTGCCGGCGCGCACGCGGGCGATCTCGCGGTAGGCGCTGTCGGCGATCACCCACGTCCCCTGCCCGTAGCCCTTGTCGCCCGTCCTGCCCTCCCACCAGGTCAGCACGGGCTGCCCCTTGTAGCGCTGGACGCGGAAGTCGTTGGCGCGCAGCCCGTCGCGCATCGGCAGGAACCAGACGAGCTTGCCGCGCTCGTCGAGGATCGCCGGCCCGCTCTGGCCGTCCTTGCGCTTGGGCGCCAGGAACAGCTTGCCGGGCGCCGTCCCGCGCCCGAGCGTCTCGACCCTCAGTTCCGGCGGGTCGAGGTCCGGGCGCGACTGGAACTGCGGCTCGGACGAGAACGCGGGCGCGCGGGCCGCATCGCCGCCGAGCGTGGCCACGAGGATCCCCGCCGCGAGCGCGACGATCGCGAGCAGGCCGAACGGCCAGATCCGGCGGGGACGAGGCATGGATCGCCAATCATGTCGCCTCAACCGCAGAATTCGACACCCTCATCGAGCGGAGGCGTCGCTGCGCGCCTCGCCGGCACGCAGCAGCCGGTCGCGCAGCGCGGCCGCCTCCTCCGGGCTCGGGTCCCACTGTGAGATGTCCGGCAGCGCGTCCGGCGACTCGAGGCCGAAGAGCTTCAGGAACAGCGGCGTGGTGCGGTAGAGCACGGCGCCGAACTGCGAGCGGCCGGCCTCCTCGATCAGCCCGCGCTCGGTCAGCGCCGAGGTCGCCGACTCCGACGCGACGCCGCGGATGCGCGCCACCTCCGGGCGGCTGACGGGCTGCAGGTAGGCCACGATCGCCAGCGTCTCCGCCTGCGCGGGCGTCAACGCCGGGGTCCGCGGCCGGGCCAGCAGCCGGCGAGCGGCCTCTTCCACATCCGGATGCGACGCCAGCGCGAGCCCGCCCGCGACCCGGCGGAGCACCAGGCCGCGCCCGTCGAGGTCGGCCTCGAGCTCCTTGGCGGCCTGCGTGACCGCCTCCTCGGACGTCTGCAGCGCGTCGGCGAGCTCCTCGACCGTGACGGGCTCGGGCGCCAGGAACAGCAGCGCCTCCAGCTGCGAGGACAGCGTCATGCGGCCGCCCGCTGCTTGGCGTCGGCGGTCACCGTGATCGGCCCGAACGGCTCCTCCTGCTCCCAGGCGGCCTCGCCGCGCTTGTAGAGCTCGAGCAGCGCGAACACGGTCACGCACACCGTCACGCGGTCGGCGTCGCGGACCGCCTCGTCGAACGAGAAGCTGCCGCGGCGCAGCAGGTCGCGCAGGACCTTCAGGCGCTCGGCGACGGTCACGCGCGGCATCGCCATGTGCGTGAGGTCGATCGGCGCCGGCGTGCGCAGCAGCGAGCCGAGCGAGGCGCCGAGCACGGCCGGGTCGTAGGCGACCTCGGCGTTGGCCAGCGAGACCTTGCGCAGCGACTCGGGCAGCGGCGCGGAGCGCATCAGGAACCCCTGGCCGTGCTCGTGCGCGCCCGCCAGGTGCCGGCCGGCGGCGCGGAAGCGCGCGTACTGGAGCATCCGCTCCACGAGCTCCTCCGCGGCCTCGGCGGGCTCGAGCTCGTCCAGCTCCGCGACCTCCTCGCCCGGCAGCATCAGCCGCGACTTGAGCTCCAGCAGGGCCGCGATCAGCACCAGGAACTCGGTGGCGGACTCGAGGTCGAGCTGGTCGAGGGACTCCAGGTGGTCGAGGTAGGCGACGACGACCTCGGCCAGGTCGACCTCGAGCAGGTCCAGCTCCTCGCGCAGGATCAGCGACAGCAGCAGGTCGAACGGACCCGCGAAGACGTCGAGATCGAGCTCGAGCTGGGCGATCCTCACGCCGGGAAGGCTAGGCGGGCGTCCGGACGGGCCCGACGCCCATCTTCTCGCGGACGTCCGCGACGACCTCGGAGGCGATCGCCCGCGCCTTCTCGGCGCCCGTGGCGAAGATGCCCTCGATCGCGTCCGTGTCCTCGCGCAGCTCGAGGTAGCGCTCGCGCACCGGCGCCAGCCACGCGGCCACCTCCTCGCCCACGGCCCGCTTGAAGTCCCCGTAGCCCGAGCCCTCGAAATCGGCCTCGACCGCCTCGGGCGCGACCCCGCGCGCGACGGCCAGGATCTCGATCAGGTTCGAGATGCCGGGCTTGTTCTCGGCGCGGACGATCTCGCGCCCGGAGTCGGTCTCCGCGCGCTTGAACTTCTTGATGATGCTCTCGGGCTCCTCGTCGACGTAGATCGTGCCCGCGGGCGTGCCGCCGGTCGTCGACATCTTCTTCTCGGGCTCCTTGAGGTCGCGCACGCGGGCGCCGACCTTCGGGATGTTGCCCTCCGGCACGACCAGCGTCTCGCCGAAGCGCTTGTTGAAGTTGACCGCGATGTCGCGCATGAGCTCGATGTGCTCGCGCTGGTCCTCCCCCACCGGCACCTCGTGCGCGCGGTAGGCGAGCACGTCGGCGGCCATCAGGACGGGGTAGTAGAGCAGCCCCGCCGACACCCGGTCGCGCGCGGCGCCGGCCTTGTCGCGGAACTGGTGCATGCGGTTGAGCTGGCCGACCGAGGTCACGCTGGACAGCAGCCAGGTCAGCTCGGTGTGCTCGGGCACGTCCCCCTGGCGGAACAGGATGCAGCGCTCGGGGTCCAGGCCCGCCGCTACGAGCAGCGCGGCCGTCTCGCGCGTGCGCTGGCGCAGCTCGGCCGGGTCGTAGGGCACCGTGGTGCCGTGCAGGTCGACGATGCAGTAGATCGCGGGATCGGCGCGATCCTGGCCCTCCACGTACTGCAGGATGGCCCCGATGTAGTTGCCGAGATGCTTGCGCCCCGTGGGCTGGATTCCGGAGAAGATGACCACCGCCGGATCAGCCTAGCGGCGGCGGCCCGGAGGCCGCCGCCTCAAGACGGGTTCGAGCCCTAGCGAGCCCGCAGCGTCAGCGCCGCCTTGCGGCCCGCGCGCGCCTTCACGCGCCCGCTCGCCTTGCCGCTGGTCACGCGCACGGTCACGCGGGCCTTCGCGGACAGGCGGGTGGGCGAGCGCAGCGTGACGGTCACGCTGCCGCGCCCGGAGCGGCGCGCCTTGCGCTTGCCGAGCGAGACCTCGGCCCGCAGCTTGGCGCCCTTCGCGCCGCGGATCCGGCACGTGATCGCGCGCTTGCTCTTCGCGCGCTTGCAGGTGACGGACAGCTTCGCCGCGGCCTTCGCGGCGACCGCCGCCGGGGCGACCGCGGCCTGCTCCTTGACGTCGGGCGCCGAGGTCGCCGGCGCCGGCGCCTCCACGTCCGGTTGCGGCTGCGGCGCCGGGGCGCCCGGGTTCTCCGCCGTCCACGCCGCCGCGGCCTTGGCCCGCAGCTGCGCCGCCGTGACCGCCCGCGACGGGCCGTGGTAGACCGAGTTCGACACCAGCGGCCACAGCGACCGCGGCCACGAGCGGAACGTCGACTGCGAGCCGACCACGGTCACCCAGCCCTGGCCGACGTCCATCGAGACCACGTCGGCCTTGCCGCGCAGCTGCTCGGCCCCGACCTCGTAGCCCGAGGCCAGGATCGAGCCCGTGCCCGGGTAGGCGCCGACGACGGTCGCGTCGCCCGTGACCTCGAACGCGCGGTCGTTGTTGAAGTACGTCACCCAGTCCGAGCGCATGCCCCACGCGGCCGGCTGGTCGGTGTCGAACGTCTCGCGTAGCAGCGAGCCGCCGATCCGGAACGGCTGCACCGTCGCGACCCGCGCGATCGGCAGGTTGAGCAGCTGCTGGGCGGTCTCGGAGGCGCTGCCGAGGCCGAGCAGCGTGCCGCCGTTGCGCACGAACGCCGCCAGCTGCGCCCAGCCCTCCTCGCCCACGCCGTAGGCCCAGGAGAACTCCTCGGGCGCCGACGCCGGGTTGAGGCCGTTGACGATCCGCGCGCGGGTCACGCCCGGGGCGAGGATGATCGTGTCGTAGAGCGCGTCGAGGCGGTCGTAGTCGTCGGCGGAGACGACCTCGTACTCCATCCCGAAGTGCTCGAGCGTCCACATCAGCCAGCCGCCCGGCATGTTGTTCGCGCCGCGGATCAGGCCGATGCGCGTGCCCGGCCGCAGCTCGAAGCCGTCGACGTCAGGCGTCTGCTCGACCGCGTGCACGGGCAGGCCCGTCGCCTTCTGGGTCTCCTCGAGCACCATCCGCGCCCGCGCGGTCGGCGGCAGGATCACCGTGCCCGCCGCGTACTCACGGCCGGCGGCGACGAAGTCCGCCCCGGCGCGGAACGTCGGGACGTCCCATTGCTGCAGCGCGCCGAGCAGCTTCGCCACGCCGTAGGACTCGGGCGGCACCAGGTAGGCGCCCGTCGCCGGCGGCGGCTGCGGCAGCAGCACGCTCTCCGGCTTGACCTCCGTGACCCGCTCGGTCTGGGCCGTGAACGCCTCCTCGACCGGGTCGGCGGTGAGGCCGAACAGCAGCGGGATGCGGTCGGTGAACTCGCTGTAGGGCATCGTCAGCGGGCACTCCTGGCACGGCCGCGCCCAGTCCGGGTACTGCGCGTCGTCCAGCAGCTGGTTGACCCAGCGCCCGAGCGGCTGCTGCGTGCGCAGGATGTAGGAGCCCGCGTCGTAGCTCTTGCCGCCGGCGGTGAACGGCGCCGTGGCGCGGTCGATCTCGACCTTGCCCAGCTCCATCGTGCGCAGGATCTCGTAGACCGCGTACGGGTCGCGCTGGCCCGCGGGCAGCACGTACGCGTACGGCGCGTCCTGCCAGTTGAGCGTGTTCGTGGTCGTCTTGTAGAGCGAGTTGAGCAGCCAGTCGTAGCCGTTGCGGGCGACGCTGCGCACGCCGAAGAACAGGCCCGCCTTCGCGTACTCGGAGGCCTGCTCGAGCGTCCACGTCGTGCCGCGGTACGGGTCGGGCACGTCCATCGAGCGCCCCTGCGGCCCGAGCGGGTTGCCGTTGGAGTACGGGTAGGCGAGGTCGCGCTGGGAGGCGACCTCGGTCAGCAGCAGCGAGGAGCCGCGCCAGGAGCCGTAGGTGGCGACGTCGGCCGAGTACATGATCCCGTAGGAGTTCTGGGTGCCCATCGAGTGCTGGACGCCCTTGAAGCCGTTCGCGGTCATGTACTTGCCGATCTCCAGCCCGAGCGCGTTGCCGGACTCGTGCGCGATCGGGTCCAGGTTCGGCGACACCGGCTCGGCGTAGGGCGGCACGAAGATCCGCGACCCGGTCGCGCCCTGCTGGTGCATGAAGTGCTCCACGACCGGGTTGAAGCGCTGGTTGATCCGGATCCGGTGCCGGGTCTCGACCTGCGTGAACAGGAACCAGTCGCGGTTGTTGTCGTGGCCGACGTAGTGGTGGTACAGGTCCGGGAACGTCCGGGTGAATTCCGTGTTGGCCGTCTTGGCGAAGTGGTCGCCGATCTTGCGCCAGCCGTCCGGGTTGGCGGCCGGGATCACGACGATCACCGTGTTGTCGAGCACCTCGCGCGTGTAGGGCGAGTTCTCGGTCGCGAAGCGGTGCACGATGTCGACGATCGCCGGCATGTTGGCGACCTCGGTCGAGTGCATCATCGCCTCGATCAGGTACACCGGCTTGGTCGTCGCGGCCAGCTCGGCGGCCGCCTCCGCGCTCAGCCCGCGCGCCGCGGACAGCCGCGCGTTGGCCTCCATGATCTGCGGCAGCCGCGCCAGGTTCTGCGGCGAGCTGATCACCAGGTACGGGTAGTCGTCGCCCTCCGTCGTCTTGCCCTCGACGAAGTAGTCGACCTTCGGCGAACGGTCACCGATGAGCTGGAAGTACTCCTTGGTCTTCGACCAGGTCGGCAGCTTCCCCTCGGCCCCCATCTTGAAGCCGTAGTGCTGCTCCGGCGACGGGATGCCCTGCGCGTGCGCGCTGGCGGGCACCAGCGCAAGGCATGCCGTGACCAGTCCGGCGGCGAGCCGCCGGCGGCGATAGGACATGAGGATCCCCCCCTCGTCATGGCGGCCGCACCCCCTGTCGGCCGCCCATGACGCGGGAATCAATCGAAAACGGGCGCCCCCGTCAACTTAGAGTGGCTGACGGATGACCGGCCGCTTGGCGGCGCCCGCCTCGTCCAGGCGCCGGACCGGCGTCCCGTACGGGGCGTTGCGGGCGATCTCCGGGTCCTCGGCGCCCTCGCGCAGGATCTCCGCGAGCGCCTCGGCGAACTCGTCCAGCGTCTCCTTGGTCTCGGTCTCGGTCGGCTCGACCAGCAGCGCCTCCTCGACCAGCAGCGGGAAGTAGACCGTCGGCGGGTGGAAGCCGTGGTCCAGCAGCCGCTTGGCCAGGTCGAGCGTGCGCAGGCCGAGCTTGCGCTTCATCGGCGCCCCGCTGAGCACGAACTCGTGCATGCACAGGCGGTCGTAGGCCGGCGGCAGCAGCTCGGTGACGCCGAGCTGGCGCAGCTTGGCCAGCAGGTAGTTGGCGTTCAGGACCGCGGTCTCGGACGCCTCCTGCAGGCCGTCGGCGCCCAGCGAGAGGATGTACGCGTAGGAGCGCACGAACACGCCGTAGTTGCCGTGGAAGCCGCGCAGGCGGCCGATCGACTTCGGGCGGTCGTAGTCGAGGTCGAACGTGCCGTCAGCGCGCTTGACCACCTGCGGCTTGGTCAGGTACGGCTCGATCCGGTCCGACACCGCGATCGGGCCGGCGCCCGGGCCACCGCCGCCGTGCGGCTGCGTGAACGTCTTGTGCAGGTTGAAGTGCACGATGTCGAAGCCCATGTCGCCGGGCCGCGTGCGCCCCATCACCGCGTTGAGGTTCGCGCCGTCGTAGTACAGCGTCGCGCCGACGCCGTGGACGATCTTGGCGATCTCCTCGATGTTGCGGTCGAACACGCCGAGCGTGTTCGGGTTGGTGAGCATCAGGCAGGCGACGGACTCGTCGGCCTTGGCGCGCAGGTCCTCGACGTCGACGCCGCCGTGCTCGTCCGTGCCGACCTTGACGACCTCGTAGCCGCCCATCGTGACCGTCGCCGGGTTGGTGCCGTGCGCGGTGTCGGGGGTGAGGATCTTCGTGCGCTGGTCGCCGCGGTCCTCGTGGTAGGCGCGCGTGAGCAGCACGCCGGCGAGCTCGCCGTGGCTGCCCGCGGACGGCTGCAGCGACACGTGCGGCAGGCCCGCGACCTCGCCCAGCGCCTCCTGCAGCGAGTACATGAGCTCCAGCGCGCCCTGGGCCCGCTTGGGGTTCTGCAGCGGGTGCAGGCGGCTGTTGCCCGGCAGCGACGCGACCCGCTCGTGCAGCTTCGGGTTGTGCTTCATCGTGCACGAGCCGAGCGGGTAGAAGCCCGTGTCGAGGTCGAAGTTGCGCTTGGAGAGCCGGTTGTAGTGGCGCACGATCTCCGGCTCGGCGATCTCGGGCAGCTTCGGCGGCTCGGCGCGGCGGAACCGCTCCGGCAGCTCGTGCTTGGGGACGTCCAGCTCGGGCGCCACGAACGCGCGCCGGCCCGGCTTGGACTTCTCGAAGATCGTCACGGCGCGGTCGCGCTGCATGTCGGTCTCGACGCGCAGCGGCTCGGTCACAGCGGTCATGCCAGCGCCTCCTCGAGCACCTCGGCGAGCCGGTCGATGTCCTGCTTGGAGCGCTGCTCGGTGATCGCCACCAGCAGCACGTTCTCGCCCGCGGCGTAGCCCGGGTTCACGCCGCGCTCGGCGCAGAACTCGATCACCTCGGCGGCGGGCTTGGAGAGCGTCAGCGCGAACTCGCGCACGACGGGCTGGTCGTGCCAGGCGCTGACGCCGTCGATCTTGGTGAGCGTCTCGCGCGCGTAGTGCGTGCGCGACACGAGCAGCTCGCCGAGCTCGACGATGCCCTGGCGGCCCAGCCAGGACAGGTAGATCATCCCCGCGAGCGCGTTCAGCGCCTGCGCGGTGCAGATGTTGTGGGTGGCCTTCTCGCGGCGGATGTGCTGCTCGCGCGTCTGCAGCGTGAGCACGAAGCCGCGGCGGCCGTCGACGTCGGTCGTCTCGCCCGCGATCCGGCCCGGCATGCGGCGGATGTACTTCTCCTGGGCGGCGAAGAACCCGAACGACGGGCCGCCGAAGTCGAGCCGGTTGCCGAGCGACTGGCCCTCGCCGACGGCGATGTCGACGTCGAACTCGCCCGGCGGCTTGAGCACGCCGAGCGTCAGCGGGTCGCACTGGACGATCAGCAGCGCGCCGTTCTTGGCCGCCGAGAGCGCCTCGAGGTCCTCGATCGCGCCGTAGAAGTTCGGCTGCGCGACGAAGATCGCGGCCACGTCGTCGCCCACGTCGCCGAGGTCGGTCAGGCCCGCGTCGAGCGGGATCGTCTCGATCGTCGTCTCCCAGCCGGCGGAGGTCGTCTCGAGCGTCTCGCGGCTGTGCGGGTGCAGGCCCTCGGAGACGAGGAACTTCGGCTTCCGCGTGTGCGTGTGCGCGAGCCAGCCCGCGGCGGCGACCGCGCTCGGGCCCTCGTAGACCGACGCGTTGGACACCGGCAGGCCGGTCAGCTCGGAGATCGCGGTCTGGTACTCGAACATCACCTGAAGCCCGCCCTGGCTGATCTCGGGCTGGTAGGGCGTGTACGGCGTCAGGAACTCCGAGCGCTGGAGGATCGAGTCGATCAGCGCCGGGACGTAGTGGTCGTACATGCCCGCGCCCAGGAAGGTGATCTCGTCCTCGGCGGAGACGTTGCGGGCGGCCAGGTCGCGCAGGCGCGCGTAGACCTCCTGCTCGGGCTTCCCGGGCGGCAGGTCGAGCGTGCGGTCGAGCCGCACGCCCTCCGGCACGTCGGCGAACAGGTCATCGATCGAGTCGACACCGATCGCCTCCAGCATCTGGAGCCGGTCGGCGTCGGTGGCAGAGGTGTAGCGGCTCATAGTGAGCCGCTCAGCTTATGACAGCGACTCCTCGTAGCTCGTGGCGTCCATCAGCTGGTCGATCTCGGACGGGTCCGAGAGCTTGATCTTCACCAGCCAGCCCTCGCCGTAGGAGTCCTCGTTGATCTGCTCGGGCGAGTCCTTGAGCGTCTCGTTGACCTCGATGATCTCGCCGCTGAGCGGCGCGATCACGTCCGAGACGGCCTTGACGGACTCGACCTCGGCGTACGGGTTGTCCTTGGTGATCTCCGTGCCCACGTCGGGCGGATCGAAGAAGACGACCTCGCCCAGCTGGTCCTGGGCGTACCAGGTGATGCCGAGCGTGGCGGTGTCACCCTCCACGCGCGCCCAGTCGTGCTCGGGGTGGTACTTGAGGTCGTCGGGGTAGCTGGCCTCGGCCACGGGTCTCAGTTCTCCTTGCTGTACAACGGTTTCGCGCGCACCTCGGCGGTGCGCGTCCTGCCACGCACGTCGATCTCGATCGGCGTGCCGGGCTCGGACTTCTCGAGCGGCACGTAGGCCATCCCGATGCCTCGGTCAAGGCTCGGGGAGAGCGTGCCGGACGTCACGACGCCACCGCCGATGACCGGGTTGCCCTGGCGGGCGATGCCCGGACCGGTGATGACGAACGGGACGAGCTTCTCGGTCGGGGTGGAGTTCGCGATCGCCTCGGCGCCGATGAAGCCCGTGTCGGTCTTCACGCACCAGCCGAGGCCGGCCTCGAGCGGGCCGCGCGACTCCATCAGGTCGTTGCCGTAGAGGTGGAAGCAGACCTCCAGGCGCAGCGTGTCGCGCGCGCCCAGGCCCGCGGGTGTGGCGCCCGCGGCGACGACCGCGTCCCAGATCTTGGTGGCGTGCTGGGGCGCGACGAGCAGCTCGACGCCGTCCTCGCCCGTGTAGCCCGTCCCGCAGACCAGGACGCCGGGCGCGCCGGCGACGGTCAGCGTCGTCGTGCGGAAGCGCTTGGGGAGCTCGCCGTCGGCCAGCTCGGCGACCAGCGCGCGGGCTTCGGGGCCCTGGACCGCGAGCATCGCGTAGTCGTGCAGCCGGTCGTGGATCGTCACGTCGAAGCCCTGGGCGTGCTTGAGGAACCAGTTCAGGTCCTTCTCATGATTGGATGCGTTCGTGACGGTGAGAAAACGGTCGCGGTCGAGGCGGTACGTGAAGAGGTCGTCCAGCACGCCGCCCTGCTCGTTGGTCAGCACGCTGTACTGCGCGCCGTGCTCGGCGATCTTGGTCACGTCGTTCGACAGGATCCGCTGCAGGAACGCCTCCGCGTCCGGGCCTGTCGTCTCGATCTCGCCCATGTGCGAGACGTCGAAGATGCCCACCCGCTCGCGCACGGCGAGGTGCTCGGGTTTGATCCCGGTGTACTGGACCGGCATTTCCCAGCCGGCGAACGGGACCAGCTTCGCGCCGGCCGCGACGTGCCGGTCGAAGAGGGGGGTCCGTTTGAGCGTGTCTGTACCAACGGCCATGGGGTGCGGACCCTAGCGCGAGTGGGCGCGGAGAGCAGTCGAACTATGATCGGGGGTCGGATGCGCAAGGATGCTGCATTGCTGGTGCTTGTCGGCGCCATGGCGCTGGGGTTCGCGCCGACAGCCAAGGCGGGGACCTATGACGTGGTGATGTGCAACGCGCCCGGCGCGGAGCGGCAGAACCTGTCCTGGAAGGTCGAGGCCTACAACGCGCTGGGGCGCAGCGCGCCCGCGCTGTCGAGCTTCCGCGTCACCGCGTTGCAGAAGTGCCATTCCGAGGCCGGCGTGCTGGTACACCCGGCGATGACGCCCAAGGTCGTGCGCGCCGGCGACGGTGTCGGCCTGGTGTTCCGCGCGCCCGCCGGGAACACGGTCAAGCGCATGCAGCTGTGGCGCTACGCGGCCACGCGCGTGACGGGCACGACCGCGCCCGACAACGGCTGGTGGACGGCGTTCCTGCGCGCCGGGTCCGAGGTGGCCGGCAAGGCCGTGTTCGGCAACGAGACCTGCGAGGGCAAGACGCCGACGCCCCCGGAGACGGTCTGGTGCATGCGCGGCGCATCGACGTTCGCGACCTCGCCGATGGTGGCCTACGACGACATCGGCGAGCCCGTGGTGAGCTTCGCCCTGGAGTGCAACGGGCCGACGCCGTCGACGCGCTGCTCGACGGCCGCCGCCGAGAACGATCCTCACGCCGCCATCCATCTCCAGGCCGCGGTCGTGACGGTCGACGACCCCGAAGCCCCGTCCGTGAGCGCGACCCTGCCGGAGACCTACGGGCGTCAGTCCACTCCGCTCGTCCTGAGTGCGAGCGACTCGGCCGGGATCCGCTCGATCAAGCTGCTCGTCGACGGCGCCGAGCGCCTCAGCGAGGACTACGAGTGCGACTACCGCAAGCCCGCGCCGTGCCCCGAGGCCGTGACGCGGGCGTTCGACCTCGCCGGCGTCGCGGACGGGCGCCACACCGTCACGCTGGTCGCCGAGGACGCCGCCAGCAACATCACCCGCAGCGAGCGGGTCGTGGAGCTGGACGGGACGCTGCCGGTCGTGGACCGCGTGACCGTGTCCGGCCGCCGCGTGACCGTGGACGTCGCGGACGGGCTGTCCGGCGTCGCGGGCGGGACGATCGAGGCGCGCCGCAAGCGCGACGCCCCGTTCGTGGCGCTCAAGACGACCCTGCGCGGCGGTCGCCTGGTCGCGCAGGTCCCGCGCTCGTACCCGAAGTCGCGGCTGGGGCTGCGCGTCGCGGTGGCCGACAAGGCGGGCAACGCCCTGTCGGCGGTCGTGACCTCGATGAGCCTCTCGACGCGGGTCGGGCGCGCCCGCTTGCGCAAGGTCCGCAACGAGCGCGCGACCGTGCCCTACGGCCGCGCCGTCACCGTTTCCGGCCGCCTGACCACTTCCGACAACGTCGCCATGCCCGGCCAGCCCGTCGTCATCAGCGGCGCGATCCGCCGCGCGGGCGCGCCCGTCGAGCAGCTCGCGACCACGGTCACCCGCGCCGACGGCCACTTCGCCGTGAAGCTGCCGGCCGGCCCGAGCCGCAAGCTCACCGTGTCCTACCCGGGCGCCGAGGGCTTCCTGCCCCGGGCCCGCGACGTCGCCCTGCACGTCCCCGCCCGCTCCTCGCTGCGCGCGTCGACGACGACCCTGCGCGGCGCGGGCACGGTCCGCTTCTCCGGCCGGCTGGGCGTGATCGGCACGAGCCTGCCCAGCGGCGGCCTGCGCGTCGACCTGCAGGCGTACGATCGCGGCAGCTGGCGGACCTTCGCCAGCCCGCGCGCCCGCGGCACGCGCGCCGCCTGGCGCACCTCCTACCGGTTCAGCGGCGTGCCCGGCCGCTACCCGATCCGCGTGCGTATCCGCCGCGAGGCGTTGTTCCCCTATGAGTCGGGGTACTCCGCCTCCGTGGTGGTGCGCGTACGGTGAGGGTCGGGTTCGCCTGCTTGGCGCTGTTCTTCGCCCTGTGCGGGGTCGCACGGGCGGGGGCCTACGACGTGATGACGTGCTCGCCGAACGGGCCGGGCGGGGTCAACAACGCGTGGGCACCGGGACCCGTGATGACCGTCAGCGGAGCGTCGGACCCGGTCACGCTGGCCGGGGTGTCCGTGACCGGCAGCTGCGCGGAGGGCGGCCCGATGATCCGGTCCGGCGTCACGCAGAGCTTCAGCTACTGGGGCGTCATGCAGGACTTCGTCTTCCGGGCGCCCGCCGGCACGCTGATCACCAAGCTCGCCCTCTGGCGCGACGGCTACGGGCAGGGGACGGAGTCCGGGGGCAACTGGCGGATGCGCGCCTACCTCGGCGATGATTCGTACCTCGGCGGCCCGTTCGGGCCTGACCAGTGCAAGACGGGCGAGCCGTACTACCCGACGGTCTGCCGCCTGGGCGGCCCGGGCTACGGCGATGCCACGGCCAGCCGGTACGACCTGGCGACGACGGGCCTGCGGCTCGGGCTCGAGTGCTTCGCGCCGCAGTTGCGCAGCTGCGACACCGGCGGCGACAACCCGCTCGGCTACTACCGGCTCAAGGCCGCGGTGGTGACGATCCGCGACGACAGCGCGCCGGCGCTCGACGTGGGCGGCTCGCTGCTCGAGGCCGGCTGGCGGCGCGGGGACGCGACCGTCACCTGGTCCGCGAGCGACAACACCGGCATCCGCTCGGTGCGGCTGCTGGTGGACGGGCAGGAGCGCAGCCGGGTCGATCTCCCGTGCGACTACACCTTCCCGCGGCCGTGCTCGGACGCCGCGAACCGCACGCTGTCGCTCGGCGACGCGCCGATCGCCGACGGCGAACGCGAGGTCCGGGTGATCGCCGAGGACGCGGCGGGCAACGCGACGACGGTCACCCGCAAGGTCACGATCGACGCGCACGGGCCCGACGTCACGCTCACGCGGGCGAGCGGCCGCACGATCAGCCTGCGGGTCGCCGACGGCGCCTCCGGCCTCGCGGGCGGCACGATCGAGGTGCGCACCCGCCGCTCCGAGCCGTTCCGGGCGCTGCCCGCGACGCTCGCCGACGGCCGCCTGACCGCGCGCCTGGACCGCGGCAACGCGGCCCGCGCCGGCATCCGCGTCCGGGTGACGGACAACGTGGGCAACGTCACCCTCGGGCAGCTGAGCGAGCTCGCGCTGCGCGCCGGCGGGAAACGCCTGCGCCGGGGCGCGGTGTTCGTGCGCTACGGCCGCAGCGCGCGCATCACGGGCACGCTGCGGACCCGCGACGGCGTCGCCCTGGCCGGCCAGCCGGTCACGGTCGAGCAAACGCTGCGCACGCCCGGCTCCGCGCCGACCGTGGTCGCGACCGTCACCACGAATGCCCGCGGCCGCTTCACCTACCGCGCGCCCGCCGGTGTCAGCCGCCGGCTGCGCTTCGTCTACGCGGGCGGTCCCGACCTCGCGCCGCTCGCGCGGTCCGCGCAGCTGCGCGTCCGGGCCTCGAGCACGATCCGCGCCTCGCGGCGCGTGCTCCGCGGCGGCGGCCGCGTGCGCTTCTCCAGCCGGCTCGGCCTGCGCGGCGCCCGGGCGCCGCGCTCGGGCAAGCTCGTCGAGCTGCAGGCCTTCGACCGCGGCCGCTGGCGCACGTTCGCCACCACGCGAGCCCGCGGCTCCAAGGGCCGCTGGAGCGCGTCCTACCGCTTCGGCGGCACGCCCGGCCGCTACCCGGTCCGCCTGCGCATCCGCCGCGAGGCGGTCTTCCCCTACGACCTCGGCTACTCGCGCCGGGTCGT
>Ga0182742_1000888_pt1 | contig 42323 bp, 42 predicted proteins | sample eDN5th37CBELigMG_FD_128880 | JGI IMG/M metagenome (GOLD analysis project Ga0182742, IMG submission 128880) | Enriched Miracle-Growth compost microbial communities from Emeryville, California, USA - eDNA 5th pass 37_C BE-Lig MG (version 2)... ... | reverse complement strand
TGTGAAAAATGTGGAGGAGAAATGTACCCGGAGTACTATAAAGGGGTACATGGGAAAGAGTACAAGTTATCGGACATCCACTAGACAAAAAAGGACCGGGCGGTTTTTGCCCGGTTTTTCTTACGCAATGTATCTAGGGAACAAAATATTGTTTTCAAGGTGAACGTGCATAAATGTTTGTTCTTCTAATAATTCAAGTCTTTTGTAAACCAGACGGTACGTACCACATGCATCCATTGGTGGTTGGAAGTCGGATGTAATGTCTCTTAATTCCTTTAGAATAGCTCCAGCATGATCATGTTCTTTTTCTAATTCGGTTATTTCTTTAATCATTTCGCTACGAGTTTCGCCAGTTGTAGTATCAAGCTTTTGTAGCATTGGAAATACGAGTTCTTCTTCTTTAGCTGTGTGTTCAAGCAATTCTTTTTTTAGTTCGTAAAATAGTTCGTATACCTTTAACAATTCTGGGCGATGTCCACCATGTACCTTTGCCACCTTTGTTACGTAAGGACTTAAGTTAGCGAGTTCTTCTTCTAACGGACGATGATATTGTTCAATCACATGGTTAATAATTACGTCAGATGCTGAATCTGTCCATACGGCTACATCTTCTTTAGTTCCTTTATACGTATCAAAAAGCTGTTGAAGCTCTTGAATAATTTCATTAGCGTTTACTGATTTTTCAGAAGCAGCTTCTTCTAAAGGAATATTCCCACCACAGCAAAAATCAATTCGATTTCTCTTAAACACGTCTGCTGCTTTTGGAAATTCATTTACTATATCTTTTACTAATGAGTCAGTTTGAAATGGATATGTCATTTTAATTGCCCTCCAAAAATACGTTTTATTTACAAACTAAGAATAAATGATTTTTTCTTCTTTTAAGGTGATGTGAATCACACTTTCAAATTAAATGTTCTTTATTTTCTTCAAATTGTTAGGGGAAGTGCTAAAATAAGGTTTAAGTGATGTTAGTCCTGTTTTATAGTTATTTAAATGTTTATAATTACACATATACATACGACCTTACCATGTAGGAGTTGATTTAATTGGTAGAAAAAAGAACGCCGATACAAGTTGGTGAAGCAGTAAAAAAAGTGATGTCGCATTCAATATGTGGCAAACAAGAATTAGTTTCCATAAACGAGAGTTATGGCCGATTCCTTTCAGAGGATTTAGTCGCCACGTCAGATGTTCCTCACTTCAATCGTTCTCCTTATGATGGTTTTGCTATTCGTTCGGTTGATTCAGCTGAAGCTTCGCTTTCCAATCCAGTTGAATTCGAAGTGGTTGATCATATTGGTGCAGGATACGTTTCAAATAAGGAAATTGGTGAATTCCAGGCAGTTCGTATCATGACAGGAGCACAAATGCCTATGAATTGTGACGCAGTTGTTATGTTAGAACTCGCCAAAACGAGTGAGAAGAACGGACAACCATATATGTCCATTAAGCGATCTTATAAACCAGGAGATAATGTTTCTTTCGCTGGGGAGGATGCAAAAAAGGGAGAAGTCCTTGTAAAAAGAGGAACGAAAATCAATCCTGGGATTCAAGCGATGTTAGCAACATTTGGTTATAAGGAAGTACCTGTTGCTAAAAAACCTATAATTGGCTTATTTGCTACTGGTACAGAACTGCTTGAGGTAGAGGATGAATTACAGCCGGGGAAAATTCGAAACTCTAATACCCATATGATCATTGCTCAAATCGAGCGTTCTGGGGCCGAAGTAAAGTATTTCGGGAAACTTCCTGATGATTTCGAATTATGCTATGAATCGATAGAGAGTGCCATAGAAGAGGTTGATTTATTGATTACTACAGGTGGTGTCTCGGTTGGAGACTTCGATTATTTGCCTCAAATTTATAAAAAATTAGGGGCGGATGTCCTTTTTAATAAAGTAGCTATGAGACCTGGAAGTGTTACCACTGTAGCGCATTTAGATGGGAAAATTTTATTTGGGTTATCTGGAAATCCTTCTGCATGTTATGTAGGATTTGAGTTATTTGCGAGACCAATTATACGTACCATGTTAAACTGTCCGAAGCCACATTTAAGAAGGGAAAAGGCAGTTCTAGAAGTTGATTTTCCAAAAGCAAATCCATTTACTCGATTTGTGAGGAGCAAATTAACAATCACTGATGGGAAGTTAGTGGCTGCACCTAGTGGAGTAGACAAATCAAATATCGTGATGAGTTTGGCTGGGGCCAATTCATTTATTATCCTACCAGGTGGAACAAGAGGGTATGAAGCCCATACGATTGTTGATGTCTTACTGCTAGAAGATCATGAAGGTAGCGAATGGCCGTGGTAGATCCCGTCATTGTCCAAGTAGTCGGTTTTCAAAACAGTGGAAAAACAACATTTGTTAAAAAACTACTACAAGAACTATCCAATCAAAATATATTTGTAGCTACAATTAAGCATCATGGACATGGTGGCAAACCTGACGTATTTGAAAAGGACTCATCGGAGCATATACAATCTGGTGCCTTTGCCTCGTTAGTTGAGGGAGAAGGAAGACTTCTTATTCAAGTAGAGAAGGATGAATGGAATATACAAGAACAGATTCATATCTTATGTAGCATGAATCCAGAGGTGATCGTAATAGAGGGGCATAAAAATGAAAGATTTCACAAAATTGTCCTTTTACGAAATAAAGAAGATTTTGATGCTCTTAAAAGTTTAGAGAATGTGATGGCGTTTGTAAGTCATGAACCATTACATATAAATCCAAACGTTCCTATTTGGAACGAAAACGATATTATGACCTGGCTTGTACAATATATAAATGAACAAAGAAATCAAGGAAACTGCAAAGTGTAAATGTACTTTGCAGTTTTTTGCCCTGTGATTCAATTCACTTACTAATATCCTTCATTCTTTTATAGTATAAGTAGCTACAACACTAGGAGTGAGGACAATGAAATTATTTTTACCTAAACAGCATGGTGCATGGGCAATGCTAATCATCCCTTTTTGGTTAGGAGTGATTGCTTCCAACTTCCTTTGGCAGCATATCCCTTTCTTTGTGGGTTGGTTACTACTATATTTGGCGACATACCCGATGTTGCTATTATTTAAAAGAAAAAAACTCTCTTTGTATAAAAAATGGACAGTGATCTACCTGTTACCGTCTTTCTTTTTTTTGCTAGTCCCTTTATTTACAAGGCCTTCTATTATTCTTTTTGGACTAATCATGATCCCGTTTTTTTGCATAAATGCGTATTTTTCTAGCAAAAACAATGACCGTGCACTAACGAATGATTTAAGTGCCATTATCGTATTTGGAATTGCTGGCTTAGCAAGTAGCTATTTAGGAGAGGGAGGTATTAGTTACAAAGCATGGCTTGCCTTTTTCTCTTCTATTCTCTTTTTTACAGGAAGTACATTCTATGTAAAAACCATGATTCGCGAGAAAAAGAGTGAGGTATTCAAACAAATCTCATGGGGATATCATTTGTTGGTGGTCATACTTTGGATGATTGTTGGTAATTTGATCTTTGCATTAGCAAGCTTGCCAAGCTTACTTAGAGCCATTTTCTTCTACGGCAAGCCTTATTCAGTAAAAACAGTAGGGATTTTAGAGATTGTTAATGCTGTATTATTTTTTGGAAGTATGACAGTTGCGATGCTTGTATGATAAATAAAAGCACTCGGTGTTTTTCACTGCCGAGTGCTTTTAATCGATTTTGCAAATATCAATTGGACAATCTTCACAATCAATCTCATCTTTTAAGAACATCAAATTATGGATAGTAATCATCCCCTTATCAATGGAGATGATGTTATTCTTTCGTAATTCACTTAACAAGCGATTAGCAACTTCCCTGGATGTTCCACAAAAATTAGCTATCTCTTGATTGGTAAAAGGCTGATCTATGACAATGCCATGTTCACGAACAATTCCGTAACTATTGCATAAACGAATGAGTGTGGAGTACAATGCCCCTTTTTTACCATGGAGAATAAGATCTCTAAATTTTGTTTGGTTTCTCCTATGCTGTCCATTTAACCATTTCATAAATTGTAAAGATAAAGAATGATCTTTGCTAAGCTTTTCCTCTAGATCGCCCTTATGAATGACAGCAACTTCACCATCTTCTACAATCTTTGCGTCCAACATGTACTTTGGGGAAGAACAAAATAAAGGAATCTCTCCAATAAGCTCTCCAGTAGAACACATTCGAATCGTCAGTTCTCTTCCATCTGGGACCATTTTGCTGATTTGGATTTTCCCTTTTAGAACGACATATAACTCCTCAGCCTTTTGCCCTTCATGAAATAAGTAATTTCCTTTTTCAATCTTACGTGTATACCTTGCCACTTGTATAAAATCCTGTAGCTGTATGGAAGTATTCATGGAGATGTCACCCGCCTGACCGGTTTGCTAGTCGCTTTAATTAACTAGTCTAACTGTAAAAAGAAAAATCCATTTCGTCAACCTTAAAACCTTCCAATAGGAGTAATTGTTTATGCAGATTTTTTGTTAGAAGTACTAACATTAAAAATAATCTAAAAAAAATGAAAATAGTTTTAAAAATTGGTTGATTTTATTGTTAGCAGTTTTTATAATAAGGTACATTAAAACTTATAAAAATTAAATCGAATGATTAAATATGCAATAATATTCAGGAAGGGGTAAGGAATGAAAGTATCAATTATCGGAACAACCGGATATGGTGGAGTTGAGTTGCTCCGTATATTGCACTCACACCCTGAATTCGACATACATTCCATTCATTCAACAAAAGAAGAAGTGGCCATTTCAGATGAATATCCACATCTTTATGGAATTATTGATAAAAAAATGAGCAGCATTGATGCTGATAAAATTGCTGATGAAAGTGATTTAGTCTTTTTTGCTACTCCATCAGGTGTCTCTTCAAGCCTCGTTGATCAATTCAAAGGAAAAGATATTAAGGTCATTGACCTATCAGGGGATTTGAGGTTAAAGAATACTTCTGACTATCTAAAATGGTATAAAAAAACTCCTGCTAATGAGGCGATCGTTGATGAAGCGGTATATGGACTAAGCGAATGGAATAAGGAGCAGGTAAAAGCGGCAAATTGGGTTGCCAATCCAGGGTGCTATCCAACTGCAACGTTACTGGGGTTAGCTCCTGTTGTAAAAGAAGGGTTAATTGACCCAAGGAGTATTATCGTTGATGCGAAATCAGGAACCTCTGGGGCAGGGAGAGCAGCAAGTCGAGCAACATTATATGCAGAGGTAAATGAGAATTTTAAAATTTACAAGGTGAATGAACATCAACATATTCCTGAAATCGAGCAACAATTAATGGTATGGAATAGTGAGATTCAGCCAATCACCTTTAGCACTCATCTTCTTCCATTAACAAGAGGGATTATGGCCACGATGTATGTCCAGCTTTTAGCAGATTGGGAGACAGAAAGAGTCATAGATTTATATCAATCGTATTACGAAAATGAGCCGTTTGTCCGAGTAAGACCACAAGGCTATTTTCCATCAATTAAGGATGTATCAAGTTCGAATTTTTGTGATATAGGTTTACACGTTGATAAGAGAACAAACCGATTAACAATTGTATCGGTAATCGATAATTTAATGAAGGGTGCTGCAGGGCAGGCCGTACAAAATGCAAACATCATGTTTGGTTTGGAGAGTCATTCAGGTTTGAAGTTTATGCCACTGTATCCGTAATAGGAGGTTAAGGGATGGAAGCTTTATCGGAAGTGTCACAAGTAAAAAAAGTAAATGGTGGTAGCGTAGTTTCACCAAAGGGATTTTATGCAGGTGGAGTACACGCTGGACTTCGTTATTCTAGAAAAGATGTTGGATTAATATATAGTGAAGTTCCTGCCAGTAGCGCAGCTGTTTACACATTAAATCAGTTCCAAGCAGCCCCGCTGAAGGTAACTCAGCATAGTATTCAGGAGAAAGGTAAGCTACAAGCAGTGATTGTAAATAGTGCATGCGCAAATGCTTGTACAGGAGAAAGAGGTTTACAAGATGCTTATTCCATGCGAAAGCTGACAGCCGATAAGCTGAACCTTGAAGAAGCTTTCGTAGCGGTTGCTTCAACAGGAGTAATCGGTGAGTACCTCCAAATGGATCGAATTGCAGCAGGAATAACAGATATACAATTTGGTCAAACACAAGAAGATGCTGAAGGATTTCAAACGGCAATTTTAACAACCGATACATGTATGAAAAGCAGTTGTTATACAACTGAGATTGATGGAAAGCTAGTGACGATGGGTGGAGCTGCAAAAGGATCTGGAATGATTCATCCTAATATGGCAACCATGCTCGGCTTTATTACTTGTGATGCCGCTATATCTCCTGAGTCTCTTAAGAAAGCACTTAAAAGTGTAACAGATAAGTCCTTCAATCAAATAACAGTTGATGGTGATACATCTACGAATGATATGGTACTTGTAATGGCAAACGGAAAAGCGGGTAATGAGGAGCTTCATGAGGGCCATAAGGATTGGGAAGCTTTCCTTGAGTTACTGAAGAATACGAGCCAAGACTTAGCAAAGCAAATTGCACGAGATGGAGAGGGAGCCACAAAGCTAATTGAAGTGAGTGTAAAAGGTGCAGCTTCCAATGACGATGCACGTAAAATTGCAAAGCAAATTGTAGGTTCCAATCTCGTGAAAACAGCTATTTTCGGAGCTGATGCAAACTGGGGACGTATTATTGGTGCAATTGGTCAAGCGGGTGTCGAAGTGAATGTTGATACGGTAGATATTAAGCTTGGTGAAACAACGATGTTATTAAATAGTGTGCCTCAAGTGTTTTCAGAGGATGACGCTAAGAAATATTTAGAAAATGATACGATTCATATCTTTGTCGACCTACAATTTGGAGATGGGGAAGGAAAGGCATGGGGATGTGACCTTTCTTACGATTACGTAAAAATTAATGCGAGCTATCGAACGTAAGGGGGCACATAAGTTGTCAACGATCGTAATTAAATGTGGTGGAAGTGTATTAAACGAATTGTCTTCTAGTTTTTTTGATAGTATCAAAGAAATGAAGAAGAAAGGTTATTCTGTGGTGCTTGTTCATGGTGGAGGACCAGACATAAATGACATGCTTGAGAAGCTAAACATTATGCCTGAATTTGTAAATGGATTAAGGAAAACAACGAAAGAAACATTACAAATTGCTGAAATGGTGCTCACAGGTAAAACAAATCGTAAGTTGGTTGAACAACTAAATGATGTTGGACTCAAAGCTATTGGTCTAAATGGCAGTGATTCTAATCTAATTCAAGCAGAATACCTAGACAAAGCGAGGCTTGGATATGTTGGTAAGGTCCAATCGATTAATAAAGACCTCATACAACTAATGGTTGAATCGGGACATATACCTGTAATTACACCAATTGCGATAAATAATCAAAACGTAAAACTAAATGTAAATGCAGATTACGCAGCTGCTGCGGTTGCGATCGGTTTAGAAGCTGAACAGTGTTTGTTTGTAACAGATGTGGATGGCATTCTCGTAAATAATCAAGTGAAGAAAGAACTTAATAAGCGTGAAGTTAGTGAATTGATTGAAAACGGTACGATATATGGTGGTATGATTCCTAAAGTAGAGTCAGCGTTGTCAGCGATAGACATGGGGCTTAAGAGCGTAATGATTGTAAATGGTAAAAAAGGATTTTTTGAGAATGACCAATGGCTTGGTACTCAGATTTGTAGAAAGGAAGGGATTCTTCAATGAGTGGTCTTTTTCCAACATATGCAAGATGGGAAGTGGAGCCGGCTAAGGCGATCGGTTCCTATTTATACGATAAAAATGATAAAAAATATTTAGATTTTACTTCTGGCATCGGAGTTTGTAACCTTGGGCATCAGCCGGAAGCCGTGAAAAAGGCTGTGCAAATACAACTTGATCAATTCTGGCATGTATCGAATCTGTTTCCTCAAGAAAAGCAAGTGCTTGCTGCAAAAATGCTGGCTGATGCCGCTGGATTAGAGGCAGTATTTTTTGCAAATAGTGGTGCTGAAGCCAATGAGGGAGCAATTAAACTCGCAAGAAAAGCAACGGGAAGAACAAAAATTATTACTTTTCAACAATCCTTTCATGGAAGAACGTTTGCGACAATGTCAGCAACGGGTCAAGACAAAATAAAAGAAGGCTATGGTAACATGCTCGAGTCGTTCGTTTATGTTCCATATAACGATATCACGTCACTTAAAGCAGAAATGTCTCATGAAGTGGCTGCCATAATGCTTGAGGTTATTCAAGGTGAGGGCGGTATTCATGTAGGCGAAGAGCCATTTCTTAAAGAAGTAGAGAAGCTTTGTAAGGAATATGGTGCGTTATTTGTTATTGATGAAATCCAAACAGGGATAGGGAGAACAGGAAAGCCTTTTGCTTTTCAACAGTACGATTTATCTCCTGATATCGTGACTTCAGCTAAGGGGTTAGGTAGTGGATTTCCAATCGGCGCAGTAATCGGTACAGAGAAGCTAGTAACGTTTTTTGGACCGGGAAGTCATGGCTCAACGTTTGGAGGTAATCCAGTTTCCATTAGTGCTGCGATAGCTACGATGGAAGAAATCTTTGCTCCCGAATTTTTAGAGTCAGTTGTTCAAAAGGGTGAATACACGAAATCTTTACTTGAACAGGAATTAAAGGATATTTCTGTTGTGAAGGAGATTCGCGGATCCGGATTAATGATTGGTGTTGAATTACAACATTCGGTAGGTTCACTTCTAAAGGATTTAAGAGAAAGCGGATTGTTAGCATTACCAGCTGGTGAAAATGTTCTCCGTCTTCTGCCACCATTAACTGCCACAGAGGAACAAATAAATGAAGCGGTTCATATAATTAAAGCGGTCTTACACAAATCATATATAACAGCCTAAATGGCTGCTCTTTTTTACAATGTATTGCATAAAAATTAAGTTTTGGATATAAATATTCACAAATTACGAGGTGGAACAATGAAAGCATATGTGCATTTAAAAAGTGGTGACACGTTCGAAGGAAAATGGGTTGTCAAAACAGACAATGAACCAGTGTCCGGGGAGATTGTATTTTATACAGGAATGACTGGGTATCAAGAAGTATTGACTGACCCTTCATATAAGGATCAAATCATCGTATTTACGTATCCTCTAATTGGTAACTACGGGATAAATCTTGAAGATTTTGAAAGTAAACAACCACATGTTGCCGGGGTCATTGTATATGAGGCTTGTATGAATCATTCTCATTACCAAGCTAAATACTCGATAAGTGAATATTTACAAAAATGGGGAATTCCACTAATTGAACACGTGGACACGAGAGAAGTTGTAAAACAAATCCGTAACGAGGGTTCCATGCCTGTCATGATTAATACAGATTCTGATAAACCACAATCCTTCGAGCTCGGAGAAATGGAAAAGGTATCGAAAGTGTCTTCAACACAGATCTCAACGGAAGGGCACGAAGGAGATTTTCATGTCGTATTAATGGACTTTGGAAATAAAAAGTCAATTCAACAATCGTTGTTAAAAAGGGGTTGCAAGGTAACAACCGTTCCTTACAATAGCTCCTATGAAGAAATAAAAAAGCTTAATCCGGATGGGATTTTATTGTCCAATGGACCTGGAGACCCAAAGCATCTCAAACATTTATTACCTAACATCTCAAAGGTCATTAAAGCATTTCCGACCCTTGGAATTTGTTTGGGTCACCAACTAGCCGGGTTAGCTTTAGGAGCAGATACAAAAAAATTATTGTTCGGACATCGTGGTGCGAATCATCCAGTCATGGATAAGGACACGAAGACTGTATTTATGACCTCTCAAAATCATAGCTATTATGTAGATGAAAAAAGCTTAGCTGGAACGGGTCTTAAAACTCGATTTTATAATTTACATGATTCAACGATTGAGGGATTTTACCACGAAAGCTATCAGCTAATAACGACACAATTTCATCCTGAAGCAAACCCAGGTCCTTCAGAGGGTGAATATATATTTGATGAATTTTTGCAATTAATTAAAGAAAATAACGGGAGTCAAGTTGCATATGCCTAAAGATCAATCTATCACATCCATATTAGTCATCGGTTCGGGACCGATTATCATCGGGCAAGCGGCAGAATTCGATTATGCAGGCACACAAGCCTGCATGGCCTTAAAAGAGGAAGGGTACCGCGTTATATTAGTAAATAATAATCCGGCTACCATTATGACAGATAGTCATTTTGCTGATGCTATATATTTCGAACCGCTTACAGTAGACGTTATCGAGAAAATTATTTTAAAAGAACAGCCAGATGGGTTACTTGCTACGCTAGGTGGTCAAACGGGACTTAACCTTGCGTTTCAATTAGCTGAGCATGGAATTCTTGAGAAATACGGAGTAAAGGTTCTTGGTACCTCCATTGAGTCAATTAAAAAAGGTGAGGATCGTTCCGCCTTTCGTCAGTTAATGCACGAACTTGGAGAGCCTGTTCCAGAAAGTAAGATCGTTCATACGGTTGATGAAGCAGTTAGCTTTTCAAAAGAAATTGGTTTCCCCATTATCATTAGACCTGCATACACTCTTGGTGGAACAGGTGGAGGAATTGCATCAAATGAGGAGGAATTCCTCCAATTGGTCCAAGGCGGACTTAAGGAAAGTCCGATTCATCAATGCTTAATTGAAAAAAGTATTGCTGGTTTTAAGGAAGTTGAATATGAGGTAATGCGTGATGCTTCAAATACGTGCATTATCATTTGTAATATGGAAAATTTAGACCCAGTCGGAATCCACACAGGTGATTCAATCGTTGTTGCTCCTTCTCAAACATTAACAGACGAAGAATATCAAATGCTTAGATCTGCTTCGATAAAAATCATTTCCGCGCTTGGTATCGTAGGTGGTTGTAATATCCAATTCGCCCTTGATCCGGTAAGTAAGAATTATTACTTAATTGAAGTAAATCCTCGGGTAAGTCGTTCTTCTGCACTTGCTTCAAAAGCAACGGGTTATCCAATCGCGAGAATGGCTGCTAAGCTTTCAGTAGGTTATGAGTTGTCCGAATTAATTAATCCTGTAACAGGTGATACGTTTGCAAGCTTTGAGCCTGCATTGGATTATGTTGTTGTTAAGTTCCCTAAGTGGCCATTTGATAAGTTCCCAACCATTGAGAGAAAGTTGGGTACACAAATGAAAGCAACGGGTGAGGTAATGGGTATTGACCGTAACTTTGAAAGAGCACTATTAAAAGCCATTCGCTCACTCGAAATTAAGGTACAGGATTTAGAGATGTCCTCCTTAAAAACATTAAGTAAAGAACAATTATATGTAGAACTTGCGAAACAAAACGATGAGCGCTTTTTCATCTTAATGGAGCTAATGAGACGTGGAGAAGAAGTAAATACGCTACATGAATTGACGAAGATTGATTTATTTTTCCTGTACTATATGAAGAAGCTTGCACAGTTCGAAAAGGAAATTTATGAAGCAACTCTCCAAACGGTTACTTCAGAGAAGTTACAGCTTTTTAAAGAAAAAGGATTTAGTGATCTTTTCCTAGCTAACGCTTGGAATGTAACGGAAGCTGAATTAAGAGAAACACGTAAGAAACACAATGTTTTGCCTGCTTATAAAATGGTAGATACCTGTGCTGCTGAGTTTTCTGCCGTTACGAATTACTTTTACTCCACTTATTTTGGGAAAAATGAACAAATTCCCTCAGATAAAAGAAAGGTAGTCATCGTTGGCAGTGGGCCGATTCGAATTGGGCAAGGAATTGAATTTGATTACTGCTCCGTGCATGGAGTGTTTGCTTTAAAAGACGAAGGAATAGAAACGATAATGATCAATAATAACCCTGAAACGGTTAGTACAGATTTTGCCACAGCTGATCGTTTGTATTTTGAACCGTTAACGGTTGAAGATATCTTGAATGTGTTAGAAGCAGAGCAAACAAACGAGGTTATCATTCAACTAGGTGGTCAAACAGCGATAAACTTAGCGGAAGGTCTTGAACAAGCGGGAGTAACTATTTTAGGTACTGGTTCGAAAGTTATAGATATCCTTGAAGAAAGAGATAAATTTTATCAACTTCTTGATGAACTAAAGATCCCAAGACTAGAAGGCCAATTTGTAAACAGTGTTGAGGAGCTTAACGAGGCTGCTAATTCCATTGGTTTTCCAATCCTCATTCGCCCTTCTTATGTAATCGGCGGAAGAGGTATGGTCACTATTAAGGAATCAAGTGAGCTTCAAGCATTTATTGAAGAGACAGATTTACAGTTCCCATACCTTGTTGATCAATTTTTACCAGCAATAGAAGCAGAGCTTGATCTTGTCAGTGATGGAGAAAATGTTCTCGCTCCAGTGGTGATGGAACATATTGAACGAACAGGCGTCCATTCCGGTGATAGTTTGTCTGTATTGCCTCCTCATACTTTATCGAAAAAAGTTCAAGAGAAAATGCTTTCTTATGCAACGAAAATTACTACTCATCTTAAATATAAAGGTCTTCTTAATATACAGTTTATTATTGATCAAGAAGATGTATATGTGCTAGAAGTTAATCCACGTGCTAGTCGTACCGTACCAATTATAAGTAAGGTTACAGGTGTACCATTAGTTCAAATTGCGACAAAAATATTGCTTGGGAAATACCAGTTGTCGAAAAATGATGAGTCATTGAATTTAAATGATCTCCCATTTGTTTGTGTAAAGTACCCGGTGTTTTCAAATTATGCGTTAAAAGGCCTAGATTCAAAGGTGAGTCCAGAGATGAGATCAACTGGGGAAGGGATAAGTCTTGCAATGACTTATGAGGAAGCCATGAAGAAATCCTTCCACACGTTGCTGAAGGACCGACCAACTGGAAAAATAGCAGTAAAACCAAGTTATATGTCAGACATCAAACAAGCTGGAATAGATGAAGAAGCAATTATAGAAGCAAATGAATTATCGGCAAACAAAGTAAAAGAAGAGTCAATTATTGCTTATTACAACCCTGATCAAGGACTCGAAGACAAAAATGTAAGGGAAACAGCTACGAAAAATCGTGTTCTTACATTTACAGAAGAAGAAACATTGGTAGCTTTCCTAGCTGGGCAAACAGTAAAGGAATTTACCGTTCATTCACTTAATGAATGGTTATCAAAGAAAAAAGAGGTGAAGCTTACATGATCTCTGTTAAAACAATTGAGAAAACAGCTGACTTAAAGGATATGTTAACATTAAAGGATTACTCTTCAGATCAAATTAAAGATCTTTTATCAAACGCGATAAAAATTAAAACTGCTTTTAAGCAGGGGGAGTCATATACTCCACTTAAAGGAAAAATTCTAGGAATGATATTTGATAAGTCTTCCACAAGAACCCGTGTATCATTCGAGGCAGGAATGATTCAGCTTGGTGGGTCGGCAATGTACTTAAACGGAAAAGATTTGCAAATCGGAAGAGGGGAACCGATTTCTGATACGGCGAAGGTGTTATCAGAGTATATTGATGGAATTATGATTCGTACTCATTATCACCATACGGTTGAAGAACTTGCTAAGCATGCGTCAATTCCTGTTATAAATGGACTAACAGATATGTATCATCCATGCCAAGCACTTGCTGATCTTCAAACGATATTGGAATGTAAAGGATCATTAACAGGTCTAAAAATTGCCTATATTGGTGATGGCAATAATGTAGCCCACTCCCTCATCATTGGAGCAGTGAAAATGGGGATGCATATCGCTGTAGCAAGTCCAGCTGGATATGAACCAAATCCGGAGATTGTAACGTATTCAAAAGAAATCGCTGAACAAACAGGTGGTTCCGTTACGATTACAAACGATGCTGTTGAAGCAGTAAATCAAGCGGATGTTGTGTATACGGACGTTTGGACGAGTATGGGGCAAGAGGAAGAAAATGAAATTCGTCTAAAAGTATTTGCCAATTATCAAGTAAATACAGACCTTGTGAAGCATGCGAAGTCAGATTACTTATTCATGCATTGTTTACCTGCTCATCGTGGGGAAGAAGTTTCCCACGAGGTAATTGATGGCGAGAACTCAGTCGTTTTTCATCAAGCAGGAAATCGACTCCATGCACAAAAGGCTTTATTGGTTGAATTACTTGGATAAAAAAGGATTCCTGCGATATCGCAGGGATTTTTTTATTTGGGTAATACTATAATCGACCATTAGAAAGGAGTGGGATTATGGGACAAAACCATCGTTTTCGTTCAGGAGATAAGGCACCAAATAATGGTGTCTATATAGAGATTGGTGATACAGGTTCTATGGTTTCAAACCCGAAAAAAATTAAGCTAAAAGCAGGCGAACGTTTCCCAGAATCAACAAATGACGAGCGCCAATGGACATATGCTCCAAAGTACACTCATAACTAAGCAAAGCCATCCTACATGGATGGCTTTACTTATGTGAAAAATGAATTATAATAGAAATTGAATAAAGGTCAAAAATGGTCAAAGGAGGAGCCTTATGGATTATCAATCAATGACTGAGCGGGTGCAGGTGGCGTTTTCGGAGGCTCAAGCGCTAGCCAGAAAATCAAACCATCAAGAAATGGACGAAGCTCACCTTTTTATGTCTCTTTTGAAAGAGAAGGATAGCTTAGCAACTATGATAATAGAACGTCTTGAGCTTTCGCTGGATCCGTACTTAGAACAGTTGGAGCATATACGAAAGAGAAAGCCGGAGGTAGTAAGCGGAAATACACAATCCAATATATATATAACGTCTCTCCTTCAAAAGCTTCTCCTCGAAGCAGACAAAGAGAAGGATGCATTAGAGGATCAATATATGTCTGTTGAACATTTATTGTTAGCTGCAGCCAGCATACAAGAAACGGCATTTAGTCAGTACTTGAAGAAACATAAAATTACTAAGGAAAGATTATTTGAAGTTATTTATGAGATTAGGGGGAATCAAAAGGTGACTTCACAGAATCCAGAATCAACTTATGATGTATTAAATAAATATGGACGTGACTTAGTAGAAGAAGTAAAAAAGGGAAAGATTGATCCTGTAATTGGACGGGATGCGGAGATAAGGAATGTGATTCGAATTTTGTCTCGAAAAACGAAAAACAATCCAGTATTAATTGGAGAACCAGGTGTTGGAAAAACGGCTATCGTCGAGGGGCTTGCTCAACGAATTGTTAGAAAGGATGTACCGGAAGGGTTAAAGGATAAAACTGTTTTTTCGCTTGATATGAGTGCTTTAATCGCAGGTGCAAAATTTCGAGGTGAATTTGAGGAAAGACTGAAAGCAGTTTTAAATGAGGTAAAGAAGAGTGATGGTCGGATTCTTCTATTTATCGACGAGCTTCATACAATTGTAGGAGCTGGAAAAACAGAAGGAGCAATGGATGCTGGGAATATGTTAAAGCCGATGCTTGCTCGAGGAGAACTGCATTGTATAGGTGCAACAACTCTTGATGAACATCGAAAATACATTGAAAAAGACCCTGCACTAGAACGTCGGTTTCAGCAGGTGGTCGTTCAGGAACCGAATGTGGAGGATACCATTTCTATTTTGAGAGGACTAAAGGAACGATTCGAAATTCATCATGGAGTAAATATTCATGATCGAGCAATCGTTACAGCAGCTATTTTGTCTGATCGGTACATCACAGATCGCTTTTTACCGGATAAAGCGATTGATTTAATTGATGAAGCTTGTGCCTTAATTCGAACTGAAATCGACTCGATGCCAACCGAATTAGACGAAGTAGCTCGGAGAGTCATGCAATTAGAGATAGAAGAAGCCGCATTAGTGAAAGAAGAAGATAGTCAGAGTAAAGAACGCCTTCTTATTTTGCAAAAGGAACTGGCAGACGTAAGGGAAAAAGTCGCTACAATGAAGGCGAAGTGGCTTTCGGAAAAAGAAGAAATTCATAAGGTCCAAGAAAAAAGAGAACAAATAGAGAAATTAAGAAGAGAGCTAGAAGATGCGGAGAACAAATATGATTTAAATCGTGCAGCAGAACTTCGACATGGGAAAATCCCGACAGCTGAAAAAGAGCTCGAACTGTTGGAGGAAGAAATGAATTCGAAGCAAGGGGAACGATTGCTTCGTGAAGAGGTTACAGAGGAGGAAATCGCCAATATCGTCTCTCGTTGGACAGGAATCCCTGTTGTAAAGTTAGTTGAGGGAGAAAGAGAGAAGTTGCTTCGGCTAGAAAGTATTTTACAAGAGAGGGTAGTTGGGCAATCCGAAGCAGTCGAGCTTGTTTCTGATGCCGTATTACGAGCTCGGGCTGGAATTAAGGATCCCAATCGACCAATTGGCTCATTTATTTTCCTAGGACCAACTGGTGTTGGTAAAACAGAATTAGCAAAAGCACTTGCGCAAATATTATTCGATAGCGAGGAACAAATCATTCGAATCGATATGTCTGAATACATGGAAAAGCATGCTGTTTCAAGATTAATTGGTGCTCCTCCTGGATATGTTGGTTATGAAGAGGGTGGACAGCTTACAGAATCGGTGAGAAGAAAGCCTTATTCAGTAATTCTACTAGATGAAATAGAGAAGGCTCACCCTGAGGTTTTTAATATTTTATTACAAATGTTAGATGATGGAAGAATTACTGATTCTCAAGGGCGAACGGTAGATTTTAAAAATACCATTATTATTATGACATCCAATATTGGCTCTCATATATTGTTAGAAAACCAATCAAATAAGCATGAAGGAAAGGAAAAAGTACTTGAGTTATTAAGAGCTCATTTCCGACCTGAATTTTTAAATCGAATTGACGAAATTATTACCTTTAACCCTCTAGATTTATCAGCTATTAAGGAAATTGTTAGCAAATTAATAAATGAATTGAGTCTGCGAGTTAAGGAACAAAATATACACGTGGAAATATCGGATGAGGCAAGAGAGTATATAGCTACACATGGATTTGATCCTGTATACGGTGCTAGGCCGTTAAAAAGATATATACAACGAAATATTGAGACCCTGTTAGCTAGGGAAATTATTTCAGGTAAGGTAAAGGAGAAAAATACTGTACAGATCGAATTGGTAGACGGTAAAATAAAATTAAATATCCTTTGATCAATTAAAAAGTCATCCCTTGAATATGGATGACTTTTTTCAAACCGTTTTATTAAGATTAATGTGTTTCATGACCAGCTGGCTCATTCGGTAAAACAGCACCAACTACAATAATTAGTACCGTAACAATCACTCCAACTATGGCACCGGTTTCAAAATGGAATGCAGCTCCAATCATCGACGAAACAACGTATGAAAGCATTTGTACTAATAAGAACGTCCAGAAAAATGTCCAAAAGTAACTCATTTTTTTTCACCTCTTACATATTGAAATCTTCATTCATCTTACCATATCACTATAAAATAATAAATGAATAATGACAAAACAAGGTGGAAATTTATCAGTCAATTCACCGAATATAGGCTAATCTCCCTTTCATTTTAAATAATGATTCATACATTATTATGGAGCAAAATGACGTTGAAGGAGTTTTTAGTATGGAGAACCGAAACTTTAAACTGGATACCGAATGGAATATGATTCATTATCCCGAAAAACCACGCGGTTTCGGTATCTTAATTATTGGTGACGAAAGGCATTTTGTTGATGAGAAAAGTAGTTTTTGGACGCAAAATGAAGGGAAATGGACACTCATTCAGAAGCTCAGAGAAACAGGCTATACGGTTTTTTATTCTAACCTCTACGGAAAGCATTGGGGTTGTGAAAAGGCCGTTAAGCTAGCGAAAAGACTCTATGAGTATGTTATCCGCACTGAAATAATTAATGAAAATATTCATATTTTAGCTGAGGGTATGGGAGCGCTAGTTGCTTTAAAGCTGATTGATATGATGGAGGAAAATATTCGTTCAACGGTTCTTATCAACCCTATTCTTTCTTTAAAAGATCACTTAGATCAAGAAAAGGAACATAAATTCTTTTATAAGAAGCTTATGAGAGAACTGTCTCAATCCTACGAACAAGAGCATCATCAGATCGTCGAGTTGCTGATCAGTGATCAGGGTGACCGACATGTGAAACCGAAGACCCCAACGAAGATCATTCATGTCCTGTCCGGAAATCGTGCATATAAACAATCCAATTTACTAAAAGAATTGTCAGTTAAGTGGGAGGATACGAATTCGCCTGTTACTGTTTGTTATATGCTGCCAGAGAAAAAGCAGCAAATCGCTCAACAAGTTACAAAATTTTTAAAACAGCATGAAAAAGTACTGTAATTAATAACTAAGAATAGTGGTGACTCCCTGCGCATATACTGGTATATCGAGTAACAGGGAGGCTTTTTTTATGGACAAGGTACTTGTACTTGGAGCTTTGGAGGAGCTCGGATTTGAAATGACTGCTTTACTTTTAGAAGAAGGCTACGAAGTCAGAGGAATACACCTCCAAACAGGACATGAAACAATCTATAACGAGAGAAGAATGGAGATTGGGAGAAATGCAAATTTTGAAGAAATAGCTCTAAATGATTGGCTTCAACAAAGTGATTTTAATACAACATCAACTTGGGTATTTCTGAATAACTTTGACGAAAATGTAAGACATGTTTGGATGAAAGAAAATAGTAATCTAAAAAGGAAGTTACAGACCCTAGCTACAAATTCTAAAAACTTAAAATTTATAGTTATTCACCCTTTCACAGAGTGGGAAAAACGGAACGAAAATGAGTATGTTGGAAATGTAATGAGTTTTTTTATATCATTATCACATAAAGCATATGAACGAAATGAGTTTTCTTCCATCATTAGAGCAATAATGGACATCGTTGTATTAAGGTGAAAAAATTACTTTTCATTCTTTATATGTTAAAGGTAGAATGTAATAGATAAATAGTAAGTAAGGGACTTTCACTTTTTTCGTTGAGTGTCCTTTTGAAAGGCGGAAAAGAAAATGCGTAAGATGTTTGTTCGGGTTGGATTGTTACTTCTTTTAAGCCTTCCTTTCCTGACAAGCTGTGGACAACCTATGTCTTCTGGCGAGCTTAAGAAGGTTGGATTATTGGTGCCAGATACAATCAACGACCAGGTTTGGGGGACGAAAGGTTATAAAGGAATGTTAAAAATTCAATCCCGATTTAAAGTGGACGTTTATTATAAAGAGGACATGAACTCAGAGGCAATCGTTGAAAGAGCGATAAAAGAGTTTGACCAAAAAGGAGTAAATCTCATTTTTGGACATGGCAATGAGTACGGTCCTTATTTTAACAACTTAGCAGATAAGTACCCTGAGATTCATTTCGTGAGTTTTAATAGTGATGCTCAAATGGAAAATACAACGAGCTTAAACTTTGAAGCATATGCTATGGGTTTTTTTGGTGGAATGGTAGCAGGGAAGATGACAAAAACCAATGAAATTGGGATTATCGCTGCATATGATTGGCAGCCAGAAGTAAAAGGATTCCTTGAGGGAGCTCAATTCCAAAATAAGGATGTATCTGTACAAATTGATTTTGTTGGCCATTGGGATGATGATGAAAAGGCCTTAACCTTTTTGGATCATATGTTAAAAAACAAGGTGGATGTCATCTATCCAGCAGGTGACGGATACAATGTACCAGTTATTGAGAGAATAAAAGAAAATGGTTTGTATGCAATAGGTTTTATTTCTGACCAGTCAGATTTAGGGGAATCAACTGTTCTTACTAGCACCGTTCAGCATGTAGATAGACTATATGAATTAGTTGCTGAAAAATACAGCAAGAACGAGCTGCAATCAGGAAACCTATCCTTTGATTTTCAAGATAATGTGATCTCCTTGGGGAAGTTCAGTCCCGATGTGGATGAAGAATTTGAAAATGAAATAACCGGATTAATAACAAAGTACAAAGAAACGGGTAAATTGCCAAATCAATAGGAGGATTTTCAACATGTCTCAAGACAAAACAATGGAATTTATGGGCATCGCTATGAAATACTTACCGGAGGCCAAGGAGCAATTAGAAAATGCAGGCATTGAATTATCTATGGAACTCATTCAGCCTTTTATGACGTTGTTTACGAAAGTTATGCAGGAAGCATATGAACTTGGTGTTAAAGATGCAATGCAAGAAGAAGAATAAAAACAAGGCTGATTCTCTAACAATAGAGATATCAGCCTTGTTTTGTTTATTTTTTAGAGCTCAAAAATGATGAAATAACTGGTTTGATTTGCTTATATAATGGTTTTAGGTTTTGAGCAGAGGTCATTAATGTGTCAAAATGATTCATAAGCTCGGGTAAATTCACATTGTTTATAGCTTTCTCTATTGCTGTTTGGTTTTTAGGACTATTATTAAGTGATTCCTCTTTTGAGTGTGACCGTCTTTTTCCAAAAAGCCATTCTTGCTCGGACATGCCTTCAACACTTTCCGTTTGCTCCGTCTCTTGATTGGATTCTCTTCTGGATGGAAACATTAGTGCTGAAAAGGGATCTCTATCATCTTTCTTACTCAGCATCATTCTACCTCCTTTCACCCTTATTAATAAGTTATGAAATGGAATAAAGAATGTATGGACGATAGATGGTGAATGTACATAAAATGGATAAAAAGATTGATAAAACGGGGAACTACTGTTAAAATTTTAGTACCAAGTCATAATAATTGATAATAAGTGTAGTTATATAAAGGAGCTGGGAACATGAAGGCGGGAATTATCGGTATTGGTAGATGTCTTCCAGATAAAGTACTGACAAATGCGGACTTAGAAAAGATAGTTGACACCTCTGATGAGTGGATTCGTACTAGAACAGGTATTGAAGAAAGAAGAATCGCTGAAAAAGACGTTAATACATCCGATTTAGGCTTCGAAGCTGCAAAAAAAGCACTTGAAGATGCGCAGATTTCACCTGAGGAAATTGGCTTAATACTAGTAGCAACAGTGACACCAGATCAACCGTTTCCTTCCGTAGCTTGTATGTTACAAGAGAAATTAGGTGCAGTAAACGCTGCGGCTATGGATATTAGTGCAGCGTGTGCAGGGTTTATGTACGGAATGATTACAGCTAAGCAGTTTATTGAGAGTGACAGCTATAAATATGTGTTAGTAGTTGGTGTTGAGAAATTATCAAAAATTACGGATTGGCAAGACCGAAATACAGCTGTATTGTTTGGTGATGGAGCCGGTGCAGTAGTCATGGGTAAAGTAACGGAAGGTAGAGGTATACTTTCTTTTGAGCTGGGAGCGGACGGTACAGGTGGTAAGCATCTTTACCAGGAAGATTATATTGTAATGAATGGTAGAGAGGTATTTAAGTTCGCAGTTAGACAAATGGGAGAAAGTAGCGTAAATGTTCTTGAAAAGGCAGGACTTTCAAAAGAAGACGTTGACTTTTTAATACCGCATCAAGCGAATATTCGAATTATGGAGGCTTCAAGACAAAGACTAGAGCTTCCTGAAGAAAAAATGTCTAAAACCGTTGATAAATATGGAAATACCTCAGCAGCATCTATTCCGATTTCTTTGGTAGAAGAGGTAGAGGCTGGTAAAATAAAAGAGGATGACCTGATTGTTATGGTAGGCTTTGGCGGAGGATTAACTTGGGGTGCCATTGCCATTCGTTGGGGCAAATAATTATTTAAATTATATATTCATTATAGAAAATCAAAGGAGTTGCCAGACATGACGAAGAAAAGAGTAGTTGTAACAGGGGTTGGCGCTGTTACTCCAGTTGGTAATAACGTTGAAACAGCATGGAACAATGTATTAGCAGGTGTATCTGGTGTAGGACCGCTTACTAGATTAAATGCAGATGAATACCCAGCAAAAGTAGCTGCAGAGGTAAAGGATTTCCAAGTTGAAGATTTTATTGATAAAAAAGATGCTCGAAAAATGGATCGTTTCACTCATTATGCTGTAGCAGCAGCTAAGATGGCGGTTGAAGACTCAAGACTTGAGATTAATGACAGCAACTCGCATAATATTGGTGTTTGGATTGGATCAGGTATCGGTGGAATGGAGACCTTTGAAAGTCAGTATGAAACATTCTTAAGCCGTGGCTATCGAAGAGTTAGTCCGTTTTTCGTACCAATGATGATTCCAGATATGGCAACAGGTCAGGTTTCCATTACACTAGGAGCAAGAGGATTTAACTCTTGTACCGTAACTGCTTGTGCCACAGGAACAAATTCAATTGGTGATGCCTTTAAGGTAATTCAACGAGGAGACGCAATTGCAATGGTGACTGGTGGAGCAGAGGCGCCAATTACCAAAATGTCTGTTGCAGGCTTTTGTGCAAACACAGCACTTTCAACGAATCCTGACCCAAGTAAAGCAAGTCGCCCTTTTGATCAAAATCGTGATGGTTTTGTTATTGGAGAAGGAGCAGGAATTGTTGTTTTAGAAGAATTGGAGCATGCTTTAGCTCGTGGGGCAAAAATCTATGCAGAAATCGTTGGCTATGGAGCAACAGGGGATGCCTACCATATTACTGCACCAGCACCAGGTGGAGAAGGTGGAGCGCGTGCAATGAAAATGGCTATAAATGATGCTGGTTTAAACGTTAATGAAGTAGACTATGTGAACGCACATGGAACAAGTACCGATTACAATGATCGCTTTGAAACATTAGCTCTTAAAGAAGTGTTTGGTGAACATGCTTATAAGCTTGCCGTGAGTTCAACAAAGTCTATGACAGGTCACTTGCTTGGAGCAGCAGGGGGAGTGGAAGCGATCTTTAGCGTATTAGCGATTAAAGAAGGCATGATTCCTCCAACGATTAACTATGAAACACCAGACCCAGAATGTGATTTAGACTATGTTCCAAATGAAGCTAGAAAACAAGAAGTACAAGTGGCAATGAGCAATTCGCTTGGCTTTGGCGGCCATAACGCAACAATTGTTTTTAAAGCATATAAATAAAAACGAAACAGAGTGGAGTAATATCCGCTCTGTTTTTTTTGAGCTTTATCAAGTTTTGGATGTTTTCTCATAATATGCTATTACAGTGTAAAAGAAATGGGGGAGTTGGGTGGTAGTCGCACGCACGGATAAATGGTTAGAAAAAGAATTCTCGAATCCTGTTGCTATATGTAAAAGATTTCTAAAAGAGTTTAATGAAAGTGAGTCAAAGCCTATATATGAATATCTTACCTCGTTTGGGATGTATCGACCTAATCATGCAAGCTTTCGAACATATGAGACATTAAAAAAGAAAAAAACATGGGAAACGATTAACAAGATTTATGAAAAGTATAGAAAGAAGTGGCTTGGACCCCAAGTAAATATCTATATTTTCCCTATAAATCAATCGAGCGCTTCCTTTTTTAGAGAGCGGAAAACAAGAAAATCTGGTGTTTCTTTTCCTGATAGAATGTTTTTATTTATCGGAGATTATGAGGATGAAAACGAGTTAGAGGCTTTATTTGTCCATGAATACCATCATGTGTGCCGGATGAAAAAACAAAACAGGAAACCGATAGAGTTTACTTTACTAGACTCCATTATATTAGAAGGCCTTGCAGAATTGGAAGTTGAAAAAAACTGTGGAACAGAATACTTGGCCGACTGGTGTCATTATTATAGTCAGGAAGACATAGAAATGTACATGAAGAAATATATCATGTCCAACTTAAAATTGAAAAAAACAGATAAACAACATGATCAATTATTATTTGGGGTTGGTGCATATCCAAAACTATTAGGTTATGCATGTGGCTATTACCTTGTTAGAAAGTATTACAAGGAAAATTACTTTTCTACAAAAACGTCATTTACAATTCAAGGAAAACATTTTATTACGCAAATCGAAGAAACCTAGTTGTATCAAGGGTTTCAAATACACTTTAAAGCCTTAAAGTAGAGGCTTTTTCTGTTTTTTTCAATAAAATGAATGTTTTTAATTATTAAAAAAATCTTGCAAATGTCATGTATCTGTAATAATATTTTAATCAAATAGAACAATTGACTGAATAATTAAAAAAACGTAAGAGGTGTCCAATGAGCGTAAATACTCAATTACATAAAGATACACCTTTGATTGAGGTGAAAAACCTAGAAACTGCATTTTCAATTGATGGTCAATACTATAATGCAGTGGATAATGTGTCATTTTCCGTTAAACCACGTCAAATTGTTGGTATTGTTGGTGAATCAGGTTGTGGAAAATCCGTAATGAGTTTGTCAATCATGAAGCTCCTACCAAAAGGTATAGGTAAAATTAATTCAGGTAGCATTCAATTTGAAGGTGTGCATTTAGAACAAATGTCAGATAAAGAGATTAATAGTATCCGTGGAAAAGATATCGCGATGATATTCCAGGAACCTATGACCTCACTAAATCCAGTGTTTTCCATTGGTTTTCAAATTCAAGAAGTGTTATTTAATCATATGAAAATCTCGAAAAAAGAAGCGAGATTAAAGAGTATTGCTTTGTTAAAAAGTGTAGGTATATCAAGACCAGAGAAAATTATTGATGAGTACCCGCATCAGCTCTCTGGTGGTATGAGGCAGAGAGTAATGATAGCGATTGCAATCGCTTGTCAACCTAAGCTGTTGATTGCTGATGAACCGACGACAGCTCTCGATGTAACGGTTCAGGCACAAATATTAGAACTACTTAAAGATATCCAAAAAGTGAATGATATGTCAGTCATTTTAATTACTCATGATCTTGGTGTAGTTGCCGAAATGTGTGATGAGGTCATCGTTATGTATGCAGGTAAGGTTGTTGAAAAAACAGATGTCGATACCTTGTTTCACGATCCTAAACATCCATATACAAAGTTGCTAATGGGTGCTATCCCGCGGATGGATGAAGATGTAGAGGTGTTAAGTTCCATAAAAGGAATTGTTCCATCATTAAAGAACATGCCAAAGGTCGGCTGTAAGTTTGCTGCCCGTTGTCCTCAAGCGATGCCAGAATGTACAAGTATCACACCACTTCTAGCCGAAACAGACGAGGGGCACGAAGTTTCCTGTCTGCTGTATCCACCTAGCAGGCCAAGAGAGGGAGTCTTGCATAATGAATATCGAAGTTAAGGAAACAACATTAAATAAAAAAGATAAGAAAAATAATGATGTACTTCTCGAGGTGAAAAATCTTAAAAACCTACTACCCTATAAAGGGTGGGATCTTAAGAAGAACCGTTGCTGTTGTCAAAGCAGTAGATGATATTTCGTTCGAAATAAAAAAAGGGGAAACTCTTGGACTTGTTGGTGAATCTGGCTGTGGGAAATCGACTGCGGGCCGGACCATTTTGCGCCTGTTAGATGCAACCGACGGGCAGATTATTTTCGACGGAGAAGATATTACGAACATTCGGGGGGTATCTCTTCGAAAGGTACGCAAAGATTTTCAAATGGTGTTTCAAGATCCATATGCTTCTCTAAACCCGATGATGATGGTTGGAGACTTAATATCTGAACCTATTAGAAATTTCACAAATAAAAGCTTAAAAGAGTTAAAACCAGAAGTAATGGAGCTTTTAACAAAGGTAGGATTACCTGAAGATGCCTATTACAAATACCCTCACGAATTTTCAGGAGGACAAAGACAAAGAATTGGAATTGCGAGAGCGCTTGCATTAAAGCCTAAGTTAATAATTGCAGATGAGCCGGTTTCCGCTTTGGATGTTTCCGTTCAATCACAAGTCTTAAATTTGTTAAAAGAACTTCAAGATGAGTTTGATTTAACCTTCTTGTTCATCGCTCATGATTTAAGTGTAGTAAAACATATGAGTGACCGAATCGGAGTAATGTACTTAGGTGGACTAGTTGAAGTTGCGGAGAAAAGTAGCTTATATGCAGAGCCGTTGCATCCGTATACACAAGCTTTAATTTCTGCTATTCCTGAGCCAGATCCTAGAAAAAAGAAGGAAAGAATTATTCTGGTAGGCGATGTGCCAAGCCCAATTGATCCACCAAAAGGATGCACGTTTCATCCTCGCTGTGCTCATGCCAAGCCTGAATGTCAGCAGGTTAAGCCAACTTTAAAGGAGGTGAAGCCTGGGCATAGAGTCGCTTGTCATTTATACAACTAGCAGAAAAAAACTATTTCCGGGGGGAAAACAATGAAAAAATCAGCATTTTGGCTTGTTTCTGTCATGTTGTTCATGTCACTATTTTTAGCAGCATGTTCAAAAGAAACAGCTAACGAAGAGCCAGCAGAGGGTGATAAGCCAGCTGGAGAAGTAAAAGAAGGCGGCACAGTAACTTTTGGTTACACACAACCATTCAAAGGTGTTTTATCTTATGCATATTATGAAGGAGAAGATGATGTTAATGCCCTTCAATTTATGCATGAAGCTTTAATCAAAACTGGCGATGATTTAACTCCACAACCAAACCTTGCTACATGGGAACTTTCTGAAGACCACATGAAATTAACGTTTAAGCTTAAAGAAGGCGTGAAATGGCATGATGGTGAAGAACTTACAGTAGAAGATATGGAGTATGCTTGGTACTTAATCGCAGATCCAACATATGAAGGAGCACGTTTTGCTAACGTAGCGATGATTAAAGGTGCTCAAGAGTACCATGATGGAGCTGCTGATACTATTGAAGGTATTAAGGTAATTGATGATTATACAATTGAAGTAACAGTTACAGAACCATCTGTAAACTTACTAGATAATATCTGGGTATATCCAGAACCAAAGCATTACTATGGTGATATTTCTTCTAAAGAACTACCAGATTCTGAGCAAATTCGTAAAAACCCAATTGGGGTAGGACCATTCAAGGTTAAAAATATTGTTGCAGGTGAAATGATTGAGTTTGAACGCTTTGATGATTACTGGCAAGGTCCAGCGAAATTAGACGGAGTTGTTTACAAAATCATTGACGGATCATTAGCGCAAGGCTTAATCCAAAACGGTGAAGTAGATGTGATCGAAGCACCGAAGGATCAATGGGCAGCTATTAAAGAGCTTCCAAACGTAAATGCAGTTGAAGCAGATGCAATGTCTTACAGCTATATCGGATTTGACTGGGGTCACTATGACACTGAAAAGGGTGTAGTTGTATCAGATAACCAAAAATTCCAAAACAAAGCTTTACGTCATGCAATGGCTCACGCTATTGATCGTCAAGCATTTATCGATGGTTTTGCAAACGGCTTAGGAAAACCATTAAATACTCCATTCCCTTCAGTTTCATGGGCAAAAATTGATGATTCTGAGATTAATGGTTATGAGTTTGATGTAGAAAAAGCTAAAGAACTTCTTGATGAAGCTGGTTACAAAGATGTAGATGGCGATGGTTTCGTTGAAGATCCGGAAGGAAAGCCGTTTACTGTGAACTTTGATGCAATGGCTGGTGCTGAAACTTCTGAAGCACGTGCTCAATTTATCATTCAATCTTGGCAAGCAATTGGTCTTAATGCAAAGCTTAACGGTGGTTCTTTAAAAGACTTTAACTTATTCTATGACACAATTGAAGCAGATGATCCATCTGTTGAAACGTTCATGGGTGCATGGGGACTTGCAGCAGATCCCGATCCAGCTGGAATTTGGTTATCTACAGACAAGTGGAACATGTGGAGATGGTACTCTGAAGAGTCTGATGAGTTAATCAAGAAGGGGGTAACATTCCCTGAAGATGAGAGCATGGACATTACTGAGCATCGTCAACAATATTATGATGAGTGGCAAAAACTAGTTAACGAAGAGTTACCAATCATTTTCTTCGAGCAACGTATTGATCCATGGGCAATCAATAAGCGTGTTCAAAACGTAAAAGTTACTCCATTCGGAACAGATGACTTCCATTTATGGGCTGTAACGGAGTAATGAAAAGTACAATATAGTTTGATAAGGGGAATTGAGCATGCTACAATACACCATTCGTAGACTAATAGGTATGATTCCAATTATTTTCCTTATCTCAGTAGTGGTATTTTCCCTGGCAAAGGCTATGCCAGGGGATGCCCTATCTGGTAAAATCGATCCACTAAATTCAGATCCAGCTTATATAGAAGAAATGCGTGAAAAAATGGGACTGAATGACCCTATTCATGTGCAGTACGTTCGCTGGATGAGTGGAGTGGTCAAGGGAGATTTTGGTGATTCATTCGTACACAAGCGTGAAGTAATGGAATTGGTTGGGGATCGTCTTCCAAACACAATCATTTTAGGAGTTTCAGCACTTTTAATCACGTATTGCTTAGCTTTTCTAATGGGAAGATTTTCAGGGCGATACGCATATAGTATGGGGGATTACCTCATTTCGGGGTTTAACTATTTAGCTTTAGCAATTCCAAGCTTCGTTGCAGCACTAGTTGCTATTTATATTTTTTCTATTAACTTAGGTTGGGTACCTGCCACTGGAAGTATCGGATCAGGTGTTGAACCTGGTACGATTGATTATTTTTTAAGTAAAGCGAAACATACAATTTTACCAGCTCTTGTGCTAGGATCACTCGCAACTGCATCCTATACACAATTTTTGCGTAATGATATGATCGAAAGCTCTCGTAAAGATTATGTTCGTACTGCAAGAGCGAAAGGTACGAAAGAATCAACGATTTATAATAAGCATATTTTAAGAAATTCAATTATCCCTATTGTTACGTTATTAGGTTTTGATATTGCGAGTATTTTTGGTGGTGCGATTATTACAGAAACCATTTTTACATATCCGGGAATCGGGTATCTGTTTGTTGAGTCAGTAAATGCTCGTGACTATTCTGTTATGATGGCGATTGCTATGATGTTAACGGTTTTAACATTGGTTGGAAATTTAATAGCAGATTTATTGTACGGATTAGTAGATCCACGAATTCGTTTAAGTTAGGGTAGGTGAGAGAATGGAACCAGTTACACAACCAACTACAGCGGCTGTTGGGAGCATGAGTAAGCCTCCAAAGAGCCAATCACCATGGGCTCTCGCCCGCCGGAAATTTTTAAAAAATAAAATTGCCATGATTAGTTTAGTATTTTTAATCACTGTTACTGTGTTATCAATCTTTGCTGAGCCTTTAACGGTTCCAGTCGAAGAAACGGCTAAGATCAATCTTACACAGATGAGTAAGGAGCCATCTGCTGAGCATTTTTTCGGAACAGATAAGTCTGGGAGAGATGTGTTTGCAAGGACCTTACACGGTGGACAAACGTCACTATTACTAGCATTTTCTATTACTATTTCAGTAATTATTATTGGATCCATTGTTGGTGCAACTGCAGGTTTCTTCGGTGGATGGGTTGATAATGCGTTGATGAGATTTACTGATTTTATGATGAACTTCCCATTCCTACTATTTGTCATCGTCTTAAAGTCTATTTTCTTAGAATCAAGCACAGCTACCTTAATTTTTGTCATCTCGGTACTGAGCTGGACAGGAACAGCACGTCTTGTTAGAAGTAAGGTAATGGCTGAAAAGGAAAATGAATATATTTTGAGTGCGATATCAATAGGGTGCTCACCTTTTAAAACGATTACGAAGCACTTACTTCCAAACGTTATGTCTACAATTATCGTACAAGCCACATTAACTTTAGCTGTTATGATTGTTGCAGAAACAGGTCTTAGCTTTTTAGGCTTTGGTGTACCGATGAATATACCAAGCTGGGGGAATATGCTTCAGGAAGCACGCAGTCCTGATGTGTTGACTAGTAAATGGTGGATTTGGATACCACCAGCAGCAGTGTTAACAGGTACGATATTATCCATTAATTTCATAGGTGAAGGGTTTAAGGACGCATTTAACCCTAAATCAAACAGATAAAACTACCAATTCAATTTGGTAGTTTTTTTTGTCTCATAAGTTGTCCACCAGTAACATATGTATGTAGAAAAGAAGGCTGGGGGAAAGGCGATGAAGAGAGTGGGGAAATTTCTATGATTATGAGAATTTTCCTTTTACTAATTGGTTTTGGACTAGCTGTACTAGGTGGGATAAGTACGATTGCGTACCTAAATTTATTAACGACAGGATATTCGATGATAGACTATCTTGAATTTATAAAGGGACGTGTAGAGTGCTATCTATTTCTAGTTGGTATGTTGATTATATGGTTAAGTATTTATTTTCCGGGTAAAGAGGAATAATACAATAATTGGATTAAGATTTCATAAAAGGAATAAATTAACGTTAACCTGCCCATACTGAATGACAAACAGAGAGTGAAGTGAGGGGTTAATAAATGTTGTATCTTCATGATGTTTGGGTAAATTGGTTTGAAGGAGAAGAGAACGGGTACAATGTCTGTCACTTTCATGAGTGGCGGAAAGATGACGGAGTCGAACTTCTAGATCAGGTTCCCTTGTTAAAGGTTGAGTCAGTGTTGTTTAACTATATTGAAAATGATCTTTCAGAACTCCCACAACAGCTATTGGACGATGTTTATCAAAAGGCATATTTACGTAAAAATCACGAGCGCATTCAGCTAGAGTATTGCTTTGTGGTGACTGATGGTACGGGAATACTGGTAGTGGATACTATCGGCTACAATATACCGATTCGGAAGAGTAGGTTGATTCCAAGGCAAGAACAGCTAGTTTATGAGATGATTGATAAGCATGACACCATGCCCTATGCATTTAATGATCATTCTTCATTAAAGGAATTTCATATTTTATCACCAGCACCAGAGCTAATGAACGGGTTAACTAGAAAAGAGAGACAACTAAAGCAGTTGTTATTTATGGCCCTAGACCAGCTTCACTCATCAAATAACGCCGCAGAAGTAAGATACTGGTATACAGAGTGGAATCCGGAAAAGTATTCAGAAATTCAAGACCTGACATTTGAAAATGTTTGGCAGGAATTATATGAAAATACAAAGTACGGTTGGTCCTTTAAGCATGAGACCTTTTGTGAAAACTTAATAAAAGGCCAGCCCTTCTTTGAGAAGTTGTGGGAAATGGAGCATGGTCCGAAAGTAAATTAAAAAGGCTGGATATCCAGCCTTTTTAATTTACTTTCTTTTTCTTCCTAGCCCCATAGCTGTTTCCATTTTCTTAACCATTTTACTAGCAACTTCATTGGCTCTAGCTGCGCCTCTATCGAGGATTTCATCCAGTTCAGTAGATTGCATTAACTGATGGTATTTTTTCTGAATCGGTTCAAATTCATTAATTAGAACTTGTGCTAGTTCTGATTTAAAGTCTCCGTAACCTTTTCCTTCATACTGATTCTCTAATTCTTCAATCGTTTTTCCAGTTAAGATGGAATAGATCGATAATAAATTCGAAACTCCAGGTTTATTTTCCTTGTCAAACTTTACTATACCTTCAGAGTCAGTAACAGCGCTTTTAATTTTCTTTTCTATTTGCTTTGGTTCATCCAATAATGATATAAATGCTTTTTGATTAGGGTCAGACTTACTCATTTTTTTCGTTGGATCTTGTAAGGACATAATCCGAGCGCCAACTTTTGCAATTCGAACCTCTGGAATAGTGAAAATATCATTGTACTTCTTATTAAAGCGCTCCGCTAAATCACGTGTAAGCTCTAAATGCTGCTTCTGATCTTCTCCCACAGGAACAAGGTCCGTTTTGTAAAGCAAAATATCCGCAACCATTAAAGGTGGATAAGTAAGCAATCCAGCAGAAACAGCATCTTTCCCAGCAGATTTATCCTTAAACTGTGTCATTCTTTCAAGCTCTCCAATATAAGATATACATTGGAACATCCAGCCTGCCTGTGCGTGAGCTGGAACTTCAGATTGAATAAATAACGTAACCTTTTCAGGATCTAATCCAACCGCAATGTACAAGGCAGCGAGACTGCGAATATTTTTTCTAAGTTGCTGAGCATCCTGAGGGACCGTAATAGCGTGTTGGTCAACGATACAGAAATAACAGTTATATTCATTTTGAAGTTCAACGAATTGTTTCAAGGCGCCTATGTAATTTCCTAGTGTTATCATTCCGCTCGGTTGGATACCAGAGAAGATAGTTTTCATGAAAGTTCCTCCTTTTAAGTGGAAAAAACCACCTCTCCAAACTAATACTAGGAAAGAGTGGCAGAATATTAACCACAAACTTTAAAATCACTCATTAATTATGTAATAAGATGCTTATTAAAAATTATAAGTAACTATTCTCTTTTAATCAAGAACTACCGCTTACATATAGTAGAAGAGGAGTGCTATGAGACAAAGTGCTAAATTAATAAAGCCTACGAACAGTAACGGAGAATATTTAACAGTAATTATTTGTGATAAGGGTCTCATTTCATCCACGGTTTCTCTTGTTACATCTTTTCCAGCAAAAATTAATCGAAAGGATTTAGTTACAACGTCAAAAAATCCTGTATTGACAGTAAATATAGCTAAAGATATAAAAAGGAGCAAACTTGAAATATAGAAGCTTTTATTTATGTAATTTAAAACTGAAATGCTATTACTAAAAAACATTAGAATGAAAATTATTATTTGAGAGCATAATAAAAGTGCTAAATTTAGCTTTGTTTTAACCGTTTTCATTAGGTGATCCTCTCTAAAATTATTATATCTAAAAAGTATTAAAGCAAAAAACTATTTGGTCGGGTTAGATATTCATTTACTAATAAATGCTAATTATATCATAGTATATCTAAAGTCGATGTTAACAATTATAACAATAGTATAAAATTTTTTTGAAAAAACATGTACAAAAAGTAATTTAAATGTATAATAACTAATGTACAACTTTTCAGAAAAAACAATCTAAGGAGGTCTATCAGTGAAAAAGTCAAAATTTTCATTGCTTTTAGTCCTAACACTAGTTCTTAGCATGTTTTTAGCTGCATGTTCTGGTGGAAATCAAGAGGACGAAGCAAAAACTGATAATGATTCAGAAGCAACAGGTTCTGAATTAGCAGAAAACCAAGAAATCACAGTACTAGAATCAGCGGAAATTCCATCTATGGACTCTGTACTTGCTGAAGACACTGTAGGTTTCACAATGATCAATAACGTTAACGAAGGATTATATCGCCTAGATCAGGAACAAAATCCAATTCCTGCTTTATCTGACGGTGAACCAACTGTTAGCGAAGACGGTACTGTTTACACATTCAAACTTAGAGAAGCTAAATGGTCTAATGGTGATGCTGTAACAGCTAACGACTTCGTATATGCATGGCAACGTGCACTATTACCTGATTCTGCTTCATTCTACGGTCCTTACATAATGACTGGAGTAATTAAGAACGCAGATAAAGTAAAAGCTGGAGAAGTTGACCCAAGTGAGCTTGGTATTAAAGCATTAAGCGATACTGAGTTAGAAGTAACACTTGAAAAGCCAGTTCCTTACTTTAAAGCTTTAATGGCATTCCCTACTTTCTATCCACAAAACCAAAAGTTTGTTGAAGAAAAAGGCGCAGACTTTGCAAAGAATGCTGAAAACCTAATCTTTAACGGTCCTTTCAAAATGACTAAGTGGGATGGGGTTGCTGCAACTGAGTGGACTCTTGAAAAGAACGAAGAGTACTGGGATGCAGAAAACGTTACTTTAACAAAAATCAACTATAATACATCTAAAGATCCACAAGCAGCTGCAAATGCTTTTGAAGCAGGACAAGCTGATGTAACACCAAAACTATCAACACCAGCGGTTATCTCGCAATATGAGGGAGATTCTCGTCTTTTAACATGGTTAGAGCCAACTGAATTCTGGTTAAAGTTTAACCAAGAAAACGAAGCTCTAGCTAACAAAAACATTCGTTTTGCTCTTTCTTTAGCGTTTGATAAAGATGCTTTAGTAAACGATATTCTTCAAAACGGTTCTTTAGCTGCTAACTATGCGGTACCTGCCGATTTCGTTAAGCACCCAGAAACTGGTGAAGACTTCCGTGCAGCAAACGGAGATTTAAATGCATTTGATGCAGAAAAAGCAAAAGAATATTGGGAAAAAGGTCTAGCAGAACTAGGCGTAGAAAGTCTTGAATTAAACTTCCTTGGTGGAGACACTGAGACTTCAAAGACAGTTGATGCTTTCCTTAAGGATCAACTACAAAATAACCTTCCAGGTTTAACAATTAACCTTGAAAGTGTTCCATTCTCTGTACGTCTTGACCGTGAAGATACTCAAAATTATGATATCCTTCATGCTGGTTGGGGTCCTGACTATCCAGATGCAATGACATTTTCTGATCTTTGGTTAACTGGTGGAGGACACAACAAAATGTCTTTCTCTAACGCTAAATATGATGAGCTAGTAAAATCTGCTCAAACTGAGTTAGCTGATAAGCCTGCAGAGCGTTTTGAAGCTCTACAAGAAGCTGAAAAGGTATTGTTTGAGGATGCAGCTCTTGCTGGAACATACCAACGTGCTTCAAATTTACTAGTAAACGAAAAGCTTGAAGGCTTTACTTACCATATCTTTGGACCAGAGTACAGCTGGAAGTTTGCGAAACTAAATAAATAATTTACCATATAATTAATATGGTGAAATGATGTACAATGAAATAGGAGAGAGAGTATATTCGCTTAAATATACTCTCTTTTTCCCTGTAATCAAATTGTCGAAACATGGGGAAAATTCAAAATAAGTAGGAGGTGCACAGATGATTAAATATATTAGCCAAAGGGTTATTTATATGATAATTACTCTATTTCTAATTGCCTCAATGACGTTTTTCTTAATGAAGCTTGTTCCAGGAACACCGTTTAAAAACCAAGCAAAAATGTCAGATGAGCAACTTGAGATGATGCTTGAATATTATAAGCTTGATGAACCTGTTCCAGTTCAGTATGTGGCGTATATGACAAACTTAGTTAAGGGTGACTTAGGTACTTCTTATCAATTTGCTAATACACCAGTATCAGAATTATTAGGTGCAAGGATAGGTGCCTCTGCATTACTAGGATTTCAAGCTCTATTAGTAGGTACAATTGTAGGTATCATTCTTGGGGTGTTAGGAGCCCTAAGGCAAAATACGTGGGTAGATTATGGAACGACCTTTATAGCTGTTATTGGTAAATCCATTCCTTCATTTGTTTTTGCTGGATTGCTTCAATATTATATAGGTGTAAAACTAGGTTGGTTCCCTGTTGCATTCTGGAAAGGTCCTGAATACACGGTTATGCCAACGATTGCACTTTCGATGTTCCCGATTGCCATTGCAGCTCGTTTTATGAGAACAGAAATGGTAGAAGTTCTAGGGTCGGATTATATTACATTAGCTAGAGCAAAAGGTGCAAACTACTTTGAAATCGCATTTAAGCATGCGTTAAGAAATGCTTTAATTCCAGTTATCACTGTATTAGGTCCGCTTGCTGTAAGCTTAATGACTGGTTCTCTAGTTATTGAAAAGATCTTCTCTGTTCCAGGACTAGGAGAGCAGTTTGTAAAATCGGTTCAAGTGAATGACTATTCGGTCATTATGGCAACCACTCTATTATTTGCGTTCCTATTTATTGTTGTTATTTTAGTGGTTGATATTCTTTATGGCTTGATTGATCCAAGAATTCGTTTAGCGGGAGGGAAGAAATAATGGCACAATTTGATGAGAAAATCAGCAAAGACCAATTTGAGCCCGCTATTATTGACGCATCAACAAGTGAGCGCATTTCTAAACCAAGTCTAAACTATTGGCAGGATGCGTGGTTACGTGTTAGAAAAAATAAAGGTGCGATTGTAAGTTTAGTAGTGATCGGAATTTTAATTATTATGGCTTTAATTGGGCCATCATTAAGTAAATTTGAGTTTGATAAGCAAAACACGAAACATGCTAACTTACCACCTCGTATTGCGGCATTAGAAAATGTTTCATGGTTACCATTTGATGGAACTAGAACGTTGAAAAATGGTAATGTGGTAAATCCTTATGAGCAGAAGCAAATTGAAGAGTACTACTGGTTTGGTACAGATGCTCTAGGGAGAGACCAATTTTCTCGTGTATGGAAAGGGATGCAAATCTCTCTATATATCGCATTCTTAGCGGCCTTTATCGATATGGTTATCGGTGTAGCCTTCGGTGCTATTTCTGGTTACTTTGGTGGACGTATTGATAATATTATGCAAAGAATTATTGAAGTACTTTCAGGAATTCCAAATCTCGTTATTGTTATTTTGATGATTATAGTTTTAAAGCCGGGAATTATATCAATTACAGTCGCATTAACGATTACCGGTTGGGTTAGTATGGCTCGTGTCGTTCGGGCCCAAGTTTTAAAATTGAAAAACCAAGAGTTTGTTCTTGCGTCACGTACACTTGGTGCTAGCCATTCGAAAATTATCTTTAAACATTTAATTCCTAATCTCGCAGGTGTTATCATTATTAACACAATGTTTACGATCCCTAACGCCATTTTCTTTGAAGCCTTCTTGAGCTTTATCGGTTTAGGTCTTCAAGAGCCATTAGCATCATTAGGAACGCTTATTGATGAAGGATTTAAATCAATGATTGCCTTCCCATACCAAATGCTAGTTCCAGCGATTATTATTTCTGTCATTATGATTGCATTTAATATGATTGCAGATGGTCTTCGCGACGCGTTAGATCCTAAAATGAGAGACTAAGGCAGGTGAAAAAAGATGTCAAAAATATTAGAAGTAAATAACTTAAATATATCTTTCCATACGTTTGCTGGAGAAGTAAAAGCGATTCGTGGAGCTAACTTTCATCTTAATAAAGGAGAAACTCTTGCAATAGTTGGAGAATCTGGTTCAGGGAAGTCTGTAACAACAAAGGCTATTATGCGTCTTTTACCTGAGACTAATTCTGAGATTAAAGAGGGCGAAATCCTGTTTGATGGAAAAGATTTAACAAAATTATCGGACAAGCAAATGCAATCGATTCGTGGCAAGGAAATCTCGATGATCTTTCAAGATCCAATGACTTCTTTAAATCCAACAATGACGGTTGGTAAGCAAATCATGGAACCAATTATCAAACACCAAAATATGAGTAAATCAGCAGCTAAGCAACGGGCGATTGAGCTTTTAAAGTTGGTTGGCATTCCAATGGCGGAGGAACGCTTTAAACAATATCCTCACCAATTCTCTGGTGGTATGAGACAGAGGGTTGTTATTGCGATTGCTTTAGCATGTAATCCTAAGGTCTTGATTGCTGACGAACCAACCACTGCTTTAGACGTTACGATTCAAGCACAAATTTTGGAGCTAATGAAAGATTTACAGAAAAAAATTGATACATCTATTATCTTTATTACGCATGATTTAGGTGTGGTTGCCAATGTAGCAGACCGAGTAGCGGTTATGTACGGAGGGAAAATTATTGAGATCGGTACAGTAGATGAAATTTTCTACAATCCGCAGCATCCGTATACATGGGGTTTAATTAGCTCGATGCCAGACTTGGATACAGCTGAAGATGAGCTATATGCGATTCCAGGTTCACCACCAGACCTTCTTAACCCTCCAAAGGGAGATGCGTTTGCCCCTCGTAACGAATATGCGATGAAAATTGATTTAGAACAAGAGCCTCCAATGTTTAAAGTATCGGATACACATTACGCAGCAACATGGCTACTTCATCCGGATGCTCCAAAGGTTGAGCCACCAGCAGCTGTCATGAAAAGAAAAGAAATGTATCCAGGCTACAATAATAAATAAGGAGGTAAATCAATGGAAACAAGAAAGAAATTGCTTGAAATTAAAAATTTAAAGCAATACTTCAATGTCGGTAAGCCAAACGAAGTCAGAGCAGTTGATGGAATTAGTTTCGATATATATGAAGGTGAAACATTAGGCCTTGTAGGAGAATCAGGTTGTGGGAAGTCTACAACTGGTCGAACGATTATCCGACTTTATGATGCTACTGACGGAGAAGTTTTATACGATGGGGTTAATGTACATGGAAAAAAATCTAAAGAAGAGTTAAAGGCATTTAATCATAAAATGCAAATGATCTTCCAGGATCCATATGCTTCCTTAAATCCAAGAATGAAAGTTTCTGATGTCATTGCTGAAGGAATCGATATCCATGGTTTAGCAAAAACGAAAGAAGATAGAATGAACAAAGTGTATGAACTATTAGAAACGGTTGGATTAAACAAAGAGCATGCGAACCGTTATCCACATGAATTCTCAGGTGGTCAAAGACAACGTATTGGTATTGCTCGTGCTCTAGCAGTTGATCCAGACTTCATCATTGCTGACGAACCGATCTCAGCTCTTGACGTGTCAATTCAAGCACAAGTAGTTAACTTAATGAAAAAGCTTCAAAAGGAAAAAGGGTTAACTTACTTGTTTATTGCACATGACCTTTCAATGGTGAAGTATATCAGTGACCGAATTGGAGTTATGTACTTCGGAAAGGTTGTAGAACTAGCTCCAGCAGATGAATTATATAATAATCCAAAGCACCCATACACTCAATCTTTGCTTTCTGCAATTCCACTACCAGATCCTATATCAGAGCGTTCAAGAAAACGCAAAACTTATGATCCCAAGATGCATAATTACCAGGCGGATGAAACCGTCCAATTACGTGAAGTATCACCAGGACATTTCGTTCTATGTTCTGAGAAGGAATTTGAACAATATAAGAAATAATAAAAACGATCTCGAGGACGAGATCGTTTTTCATTTGAAGAAAGATACGCTTTACGCTATCATTGATAATAGATGAAGCGCTTACGAAACGTGGTAAAGCAATAGATTTATTATTTTCTTTTTCCACCAACTTGTTTCCAGCCAGTTTGAAATTTCGCTGATTGGTCTACAAACTCTGCTTTTTGTTTACCACCAAATAACTTCTGTCCAATTCCATTTGTAACGACTCCTAAAACAGCGGTGATTCCTATGATTAATAATGCAACAATGGTAAGGTCGGTAATGTAACTACCCATAATAAACCTCCTTTACGAATAACTGGCATAAGCGCGGTTATGTAATTCCCACTACTTTCTATTCTAAAGAATTATCCCTAGTATGAAAAGAGTAATATTAACAAAAAATTGTATCGTAAGAAAACTTTCTAAAATGGAATATAGTTCGTAAACAATCAAACCAATAAAAGGAGTATCCTTATGAACTGGTATGAAAAGCTAAATCAATATTTTCCAATTGAAGAAATGAAGTCAAAAGAACATATGGAAACCCTTCTAAAAGAAAAATCGTCCATTTATCACAAAGACGAAGGAAAATATCACGTGTTAATGTATGCAGAATTTGACCAATTTATTTTCATTGATTATTTATATGTTTCTGGTGAAGCGAGAGGGCAGGGGTTAGGACATCAACTTTTAGAAAAGCTGAAACAGAAGGAAAAACCAATCATTTTGGAAGTTGAACCAATAAACTATAAAGATAGTGATACAGAAAAGAGATTGCGCTTTTATAAACGTGAAGGATTTGAGCATGCAAGCAAAATTGGATATGAAAGAAGATCACTAGCAACAAATGAAGTAAATACGATGGAAATTCTTTACTGGTCACCTGGACATGAAAATGAAGAGGCAATATTTGAAGGTATGAAAAAAGCTTACAAATTGATTCACACATATAAGGATATCGATTTCTATGGAGAATCCTATGAACCAGTAGAAGAGGTATTAAGCTTTGATCAAAAACATGAAACAGGAGACCTATTAAAGGATATATAAAAAGTGTAAACAGTTGCCACCGTGAGGTAACTGTTTTTCATTTTCATTATCTAAATGAGAATTATATTAAGGTTTACTATAACTGAAATTCGGGTAAATATAGTAGAAACATATAAATCTTTTTTGTTTATTTAAAAAAAGTAAGAAAAAAATGAAACTTTTCTCTCTCCTTTTACGTATATAAGCTATCTAGCCAATTATTTTATTGTATTTATGGTGATTTAAATCTTTCGAAAAAAGGATACCTTTTTACTCAGATTTGATGTATAATAATTAATATAAATTACTAATTTAAAGTAATTTTAAATAATAAGTCAAATGACCAAAATATCTTCCAATATAGATTTTATAAGTTAATTTTAAAGGAGTGTGAGTAGTTAATGGTAACATTATACACTTCACCAAGTTGTACATCATGCCGTAAAGCGAAAATTTGGCTAGAAGAACATGATATTCCTTATACAGAGAGAAACATTTTTTCTGAACCATTATCTATTGATGAAATTAAAGAGATTCTTCGTATGACTGAAGATGGAACAGATGAAATTATTTCAACTAGGTCAAAAACGTTCCAAAAGCTAGATGTAAATTTAGAGACTATGCCTCTTCAAGATTTATTTGAGTTGATTAAGGATAATCCAGGTTTACTTCGTAGACCGATCATCATTGATGAGAAGAGACTTCAAGTTGGGTATAATGAGGATGAAATCCGTCGTTTCTTACCAAGAAGAGTTCGTACGTTTCAATTACGTGAAGCTCAACGCTTAGTTAACTAAATGATTGAAACCTTCGAATCAAATCGGAGGTTTTTTATCTATTATTGGTTTAAAAATAGCTGTAATAGAGAATTATGAAGGAAGAAAAGTATCATTTATGGGTGTTAGTTTGTTTTTTGAAATGTGTAACATTTTATTTCCCTTTATTGTATTTTTGTCATAAAATATAAATACGAGGCAACAATACGTTTAACACATGCCTTTGAAAACACTAAAGACTAGATCGTTTTTCTGCATGAGGGTAAGTCCCTTCCAAAAATGCAAGAAGGGAGAGGTTAATGTTGGAAATCGAACGTATTAATGATAATACAGTCAAGTTTTATATTTCATACGGGGATATTGAAGAAAGAGGATTTGACCGTGATGAGATCTGGTATAATCGTGAAAAAAGCGAAGAGCTTTTTTGGGAAATGATGGATGAGGTTCATCAAGAGGAAGAATTTATGATTGAAGGTCCTCTTTGGATCCAGGTCCAGGCTCTTGATAAAGGTCTTGAGGTTCTCGTAACAAAAGCACAAATATCTAAAGATGGGCAGAAATTTGAACTTCCTATCACAGATGAAAAGCTGAAGGATCTTCCTGTAGATGAAAGAATTGAGGAATTGCTTGATCAGCATTTTAATACAAAAACTGATGATGATGATGATTCATACGAAGATACACTAGAGTTCCTTATTGCTTTTAAAGACTTTGAAGACTTAATCTCATTATCAAATCGAAATATTTTAGAAGACTTATCAACAAAACTATACTCCTTCGAAGGAAAATATTATTTATTTGTTGATTTTCTCGAAGAAGAGTATGATGAAGAGGATATCGATAATAGCTTAAGTTTATTATTCGAATATGGACATGAAACAGCGATCACCATTCATCGAGTTGAGGAATATGGAAAATTAATTATGTCTGAGAATGTTTTTTCTGAAATAAGAAGACACTTTAAATAATCATCCGATTTCAATAATGAAATCGGTTTTTTATTTTTTGGACAAAGAGTTTACCCTTTTACTTATTGGGGAATTGTAAGGCATGTTCAGAGGGGGAAGCTATGAAAAATTTCGTTAGAATTCTGTTATTTATTGCTGTTTTAGCCATTTTTTATTATTTTCTCCAAGGAAGAGTGTATGAAGGCTTATTCCGATATATTAGTATTTTAACTACATTATCAGTAGTTTTTATTGGAGCCGTCATTTTTCTAGAAAATAGACATCCTACACAGACAATAACTTGGTTGATCGTACTAGGAAGTTTTCCGTTAGTAGGTTTCTTTTTTTATTTGCTGTTTGGTAGGAACCATAGAAAGGAAAGAATGTTTCGTCGTAAATTTTTCCTTGACCAACAAAATTACTTGAAATTCGAACGGGGAAAAGACCCTATCAGTGAAGAAAAGATAAAAGTACTGGGAGAGGATCAGCAAAGGTTGTTCCATTTGGCCCATCGAATAGGACATAGTCCGATATCTTTTGCCACATCTACTAAGGTGTTATCAAATGGAGATTCCACCTTTAATGAGATTTTAGAAGAGCTTAAAAAGGCTATGCATCACATCCATTTGGAATATTATATCGTTCGCCATGATAAGATTGGCCAACAAATTAAGAATGTTTTGATCCAAAAGGTAAAAGAAGGTGTGAAAGTTCGCTTTCTTTACGACGCTGTTGGTTCGTGGAAGTTGCCAAGCGCATACATACAAGAGTTGAAAGAAGCTGGAGTAGAGGTCGTGCCATTTGGTCCGGTCCATATCCCTTTCCTTAATAGCAAATTTAACTTTAGAAATCATCGTAAAATTATTGTTATAGACGGAAATATTGGGTTTGTTGGAGGATTAAATATTGGTGATGAATATTTAGGCAGGAATGATTCCTTTGGATTTTGGAGAGATACACATTTACTTGTAAAAGGAGAAGCAGTAAGAACGCTACAGTTAATTTTCCTTCAAGATTGGTACTATATGACGAACCAAAGTTTTCTTAATTCTGAATACCTTTCACCAGTTCTTGAGGAAAACATTCATGGAGGCGTTCAGTTAATTGCGGGTGGTCCTGATAATGAACATAGTGTAATTAAAACAATTTTCTTTGCAATGATTACATCGGCAAAGGAATCGGTTTGGATTGCTTCTCCCTACTTCATTCCAGATGAAGA
>Ga0182742_1000887_pt1 | contig 42341 bp, 44 predicted proteins | sample eDN5th37CBELigMG_FD_128880 | JGI IMG/M metagenome (GOLD analysis project Ga0182742, IMG submission 128880) | Enriched Miracle-Growth compost microbial communities from Emeryville, California, USA - eDNA 5th pass 37_C BE-Lig MG (version 2)... ... | reverse complement strand
GATATAAAAGCAATGGCAAAGGTTCAGGGTGCAAGTACGATTACCCAGCAGTATGCGCGAAACCTTTTTCTAGAACACGATAAAACATGGAAAAGGAAAATCAAAGAGGCCTTTTATACAATCAGGCTGGAGATGAGTTATTCAAAAGAGGAAATCCTTGAGGGCTATCTAAATACGATTTATTACGGGAATGGCGCTTATGGTGCTGAAGCAGCAAGCCAGTTCTATTTTGGAAAAAGCGCTAGCGACCTGTCATTGGCAGAAGCCTCCCTTCTGGCAGGCATTCCAAAAGGAGCAGGCCTCTACTCCCCATTGGTGTCAAAAGAAAATGCCAAAGCACGGCAAAAAATCATTCTAAACTCAATGGTTGAGAACAGCTATATTGATAAAAAATCTGCAGAGGCCGCATATAATGAATCTTTAACTGTTGTGGGTAAACATTTATATACAAAAGCTGAAGTTGTTGCCCCCTACTTCCAGGATGCCGTTCGGCAGGCCCTTAAAAAGGAATTGAAGTTAGACGACCGGGTCATTGAACTTGGGGGATTAAGGGTATATACAACCCTTGATTTAAAGCAGCAGGAGATTGCCGAAAAGACAGTGGCCCGAATCATCCCTGATGAGTCCGACATACAGGCTGCTCTTGTTTCAATGAATCCAAAAAATGGACATGTGAAGGCAATGGTTGGCGGGAGAAGCTATGAGGAAAGTCCATTTAACCGGGCTGTGCAGGCCGTCCGCCAGCCTGGATCTACCATTAAGCCGCTGCTTTACTATGCAGCTCTGGAGCATGGGTTTACTCCTTCTACACTGATGCGAAGCGAAGAAACAACCTTCCGCTTTGAGGACAGGCCTGACTATTCTCCAAGCAATTTTAATAGCCAATATGCGGAGGGCGATATTACGATGGCCCAAGCACTTGCTGTATCTGACAACATCTATGCAATTAAAACACATTTATTCCTTGGAGAAGATACACTTGTGGAAACAGCCAAGAAGTTTGGCATCAAGTCAGCCATGAAAGAGGTTCCCTCTCTTGCTCTTGGCACATCCGGGGTCAAAGTGATTGAAATGGCGAACGCGTATAGCATGTTAGCCAACGGCGGCAAGCAAACCGAACCTGTATTTATCAAGAAAGTAGAAAGCTATAATGGCGAAGTGATCTATGAACGGAAAAATACCGATACCGCTGTTCTTCGATCTGACCTCGCCTATGTGATGACCCATATGATGACGGGTGTGTTTGACCGGAAGCTTAATGGCTATACGAGCGTGACTGGCAGTTCGATCATCGATGATATCACAAGGACCTATGCGGGCAAATCAGGATCCACAGATACAGACAGCTGGATGATCGGCTATTCCCCGCAGCTCGTCTCTGCTGTCTGGACAGGTTACGATAAAGGAAAAACCATTCATTTAACAGCCGATAAACTGTACGCAAAAAATATTTGGGTCCATTTTATGGAGGATGCTCTTAAAGACACCCCTGCAAAAGGCTTTAAGGCAGTGAAAGGTACGGTTGGCGTCTATGTGAACCCGGAAAACGGCAAGCTCGCCACCGAACAATGCCCAGTCAAACGATTCACATACTTTGCCGAGGGCACTGAACCAACCGAATACTGTACAGAGCACATCTCGCACGAAGAAAAGCCGGCAGAAAAGGCAAAAGAAACGAAAAAGCCTTGGTATAAGAAGCTGTTTGATTGGTTTTGATTGGAAAGACAAAGGCGCCTGAGGCTGGACGATCTGACCGTTAAATGCCTCTTTTAGGCGCTCCAATTAACTAAGTGGTAAAAAGTTCTATATAAAGTGAAAAACCTCGGAGTGTGTTTCTCCGAGGTTTTTCTGTCCTAGTTTTACATTAGTGTCTTCACACTGTTAAATAGTTTACCTTTTTTTATGAGGTTTGGGCAAGTATTTAGAAATTTTCGTCGTAAATCTGTCACAAATTCGTCATACATATGATTTTTTTTCCTAATTCACTTGCAAATCATCTTTAAGCTTCTGTTCAGATCTTTCCCACATGCCAGCATTATGATTTTGCAAAAACCCAGCAAGGATCTTTTTAGATTTATCGTCCATATGATCAACAATAATATGCCTTTTGATTGATTTATCCATTTTATTCACATGGTCCGCTAAGATTTTATATCCGCGGCGGATCGACCGGTCAACTGTCATGTAACAGGCGGTTACTCCGGCATAATACGGGCCTTCCTCTTTCCTATCAATTGTCACCCAGACGAGCCAATATGGCTTTCCATTTGGAACCTCTTCTTCGTTGGTTAAAAATTTAATTCCTTTTTCAACAGGGCTGCGGGCATGCATAGCCCCAATTTCAATGGCTGCTTCGCCTTCTTCCACATCAATGATGACTGGTGAAACATTATCAAGACTTAGGGAACCGGAACCAAATCCGCCATGCCCCTCTGTCGGGTCATTTTTAATAATATTAAAGCCAATATTCTTCTTTTTCTTTTCTTCCAAAGTCAAATTCCTCCTTTTTCAAAAGGCCATGTTCCTGTCATTCTTACATAAATATTGCCGAAAAGAAAGCGTTCAGTCCGTTCGATACAACAGGCAGTACAGTACTGAAGATGGGTTGAATGGTGTAACGGTCCAGAGGTGTGATAACAAGAATCAAAAAGATGACAGATCCGTAAGCTTCGTACTGTGTCAGCTTTGGCCTGATGTCATTGGGAACTAAATCTTCCACAATGCGATACCCGTCCAGCGGCGGAAACGGAAGCAAATTAAAAATGAATAAAACTAGATTCAGATGAATAAATAGGTTTAAAAATTCCGGCACATAGGCAGGGAGGCTCGCCGCAGCGCCAAACGCAAGCAATAGGTACCAAACAAGATATCCCAGAGCAGCTAAAATCAGATTGCTAATCGGCCCTGCAATCGAGACACAAATCCCGGCAAGCCGAGGATTTTTAAAGAAAAATCTGTTAACCGGAACAGGCCGGGCCCAGCCAAAGCCGGCTATAAAAATGAGGATGGTTCCAAAAGGATCTAGATGCTGAATCGGATTTAATGTTAGTCTCCCCTGATTCTTTGCCGTCGGATCGCCGAATTTATACGCAACAAAGGCATGAGCGAACTCGTGGACGGTAAAAGCAGCCATTAATGTAATCACAACATACGGGATTTCCCTCAGTGAAAAGGCCAAAAATTGATCCAACTATCAAAACCCCTTTAATAAAGTGATAAACTGTTTATTTTCAAATTATAATAAAGTATACACGAAAAGAACATGAAAGTGAAAAAGAGAGTATCCTTTAGAACTTGCAAGATTCTAAATTTTGTGGAAAACTAACATTAATAAAATTTAAATGGCGTGTTAAACATTACCGTCTAACACAGCCCTATAAAAGGAGACTTTCGCCATGCCATATGTAACTGTTAAGATGCTTGAAGGCCGTTCAGAGGACCAGAAAAAGGCGCTTGTTGAAAAAGTAACCGACGCCGTAGTAGAAACAACAGGAGCTTCAAAAGAAGCCGTTGTTGTCTTCATCGAAGAAATGTCCAGAAACCACTACGCCGTTGCTGGCAAACGCTACAGCGACAAATAAATCCGCTTTAGCACAGCAACGCAACGGGGGCCTGTCCCCCGTTGCTTTAAAGCGCTGGGGGTCAGGCCCCCATTGCTTTAAAGCGCGAAAAAGCCAGACTCAGTGTCTGGCTTTTTCTTGTAAGCTTTCAATATATGCATAGGCGGTGTCAATTTCTTCTTCGGTGTATTTCTGCTTGCTTTTGAGCGTGAATACTTTCTCTTTTACTTCGTCTTTTGGAAGATTATCAAAATATAAAACCGTTGAAACTAGCTCGAGGAATCGCGCACTCTGATTGTTCATATCCTCCAGGCAGCTGTTTAGGTTTGGCATCTCAACGGCATTGAGGCCTAAGAATTCCTTCCCGTTATCGGTCAGCGTGTAGCGGTATTGGTAGTAGCCGCCCTTCTTTTCTTTTATTTCATTTAAAAACCCCATATTGCAGAGCTCTTCCACTCTTAATGTCAGTTCCTCGGAATAAGGTCCGTAAAAATGAAATTGAAATCTTTCTTGAAAGGGAAAGTCCATCTTTTTCGCGATATAAATCATTTTCTGCAGCTTTTTCCGGCCAATGATTTCTTCAGAAGCTGCGATCGCATGCATGATTTTGGCATGATCTTTTAACAAGAATCTTCAACTCCTACTCCCACTTAGTGCAAATCGATATCTAATAGCTTGCGGATTTCCTTTTTAACAGATGGCTCAATGGAATCATCTCTTAGAAAATCAGCAGGATAATATAATTTATGATCTGTCCGTCTTTTTCCGGAGATTGCATCAACAATCTCTGATTCTCTGGAAAGCTCACGGATTTCCCCATTCTTCATCAATAAGTGAATCGGCAGTCTCTCCTCTTCCTCCCCAGGCCTGTAAAAGTCATACGGGAGGTCTGAAGAAGAATCGACGACAAGATAATACTCCGGGTCAATGCCTGCCTTCTCGAACAATCCTGAAAGCCTGGCCAGCTTCTTATATTCTTTCGCAGGATCAAATTCCGCATATTTAAATAAATTACGGTTCATAAAGCGGCTGCAGAGGTCACGAAGAATGGCATCCTCTTCCTCCTGCCACATCTGAAAATAATAAAGAATGACTGCTTCATCCAGCTTAATATAGTCTTCTAACGTAATTTCACCGTTAAACAATGAATAGAAATGCTGGGGATATGACTTAAAGGCATAATTTTGCTCATGCAGGTGTTTCGCTCTGTGGAGGATTTTTGTTAATATAACTTCCGCACTTCGCGTCACAGGATGGAAATACACTTGCCAATACATTTGGTAGCGGCTCATAATGTAATCCTCAACAGCATGCATGCCTGTCTGCTTAATAACAATCTGGTCTTCTCCTGGCATCATCACCCGCAAAATCCGCTCCATATCAAAATGGCCATAGCTTACCCCTGTAAAATAAGCATCTCTTTGCAGATAATCCATACGGTCTGCATCAATCTGGCTGGAAATCAGGCTGACAACCAATTTATTTTTAGATGTCTTGGCAATGACATCTGCTACCTTCTTGGGAAAATCATCACTGATTCTAAGAAGGACCTTATTCACTTCTGTATCCCCTAGAATAATCGCCCTTGTATAAAATTCGTGATCCAGGTCAAAAACCTTTTCAAAGGAATGCGAAAAAGGCCCGTGCCCCAGATCATGAAGCAAGGCTGCACAAAGTGACAGAAGACGGTCATCTTCATTCCATTCGGGTCTCTCTGCAAACACATCATCAGCTATTCTGCGGATAATTTCGTATACGCCAAGGGAGTGATTGAACCGGCTATGCTCAGCCCCATGAAACGTTAAGTAGGTTGTACCAAGCTGCTTAATTCGTCTAAGACGCTGAAACTCACTTGTGCCGATTAGATCCCAAATGACGCGATCCCTGACGTGAACATATCGATGGACAGGATCCTTAAATACCTTTTCTTCTCGTAATTTTTCAACCGGATATGCCATGTTTAACCTCCGATTTCTATCTTCTCTCTATTATATCCTCTCCAGTGCCCTGTTCACTACATAAAATCCAAAAATTCTATTACAGTCGACAAAATTTTAGGCTAGCAGGCACTTCACTGGGCCTTAAGATTATAAAAAAAATCGCCCCTGCAATGGAATGGGAGCGAATTATTTATTAAGCTTTTTATTTACTTTTTCCATCAATTCCTCTTCTGTTAATGCGGCTAATGGACGGTTATTAACAAAGGCAAATGTCTTCTTTCGTCCTGGCCCGCAATAAGATTGACAGCCAATTTCAATCTTCGCATCCGGATCAATTTCCTTTAGACGAGGAATCAAAGTTTTTAAATTTACTGCCTGACAATCGTCGCAAACACGGAATTCGTTTGCCATATATATTACAGCCCTTTCTCGGTCTAGCTTAAAGTAGATATTGTTAAAAGTCTGGCCAGCCGGCAAATTTCATATACAGCAGGCCCTTGGCTATTTTACTGCTTCTTACCGGTTATTGCAAGCCGCCTCGGGATGCCTTTTCATTCTGCCTGGCATTTTTTCAAACTCATTTCAGCCAAAAACAATACCTTTCTATTTAAAAAATAAAAAATCTACTATCCTTTTAATCCCATTTGTATATTTTTCTTTTTAACTGTCAATCCTTTAACTAAGGAATTAAAAAAGTAAATAAATTGGGAGTTGAGGTAATGAAGGTACGTCAAGACGCATGGACTGAAGAAAATGATTTATTGCTAGCTGAAACTGTTTTAAGGCATGTCAGAGAAGGCAGCACACAGCTAAACGCCTTTGAAGAGGTTGGGGATAAGCTTGATCGCACGTCGGCTGCTTGCGGTTTTCGCTGGAATGCAGTGGTTAGACATCAATATGAAAAAGCATTGGCACTAGCAAAAAAGCAGCGCAAACAGAGACAAAGAATGCTCGGCAAAGAACAGGGTGGAAAGAAGAAGCTTCTATATAGTCCGCCAGTTCCTACGCTCACTGAAATGGAGGCTGTTACAATGGAGGCATCAGAAGAAATTAGTGAGCCGCTAGCAAGCTCAGCGCCGGAAAGCAAGCCACAAACCACAGTGACAGCAGCAGCTTCGCCTGTCTATTTGGAGGGACCTATCCACACAAGCCATATGGGCAGCTTAAATATAGAACAGGTTATTTCCTATTTACAAACTTTAAAAACTTCAAGTATTCAGCTTGATATATTAAAAAATGAGAATGAAAGATTAAAAAGAGAAAATGCGCAGCTCAAGAGCCGCAATAATGAGCTTGAGGATAAGATTAATCATCTGGAGCAAAACTCTGAAACCATTCAGGAAGATTACGAGACATTGATGAAAATCATGAACAGAGCACGCAAGCTAGTTCTCTTTGAAGAAGAAGAAAGACCGCAGACCAAATTTAAAATGGATAGAAACGGGAACCTGGAAAAACTTGCGGAATAAGATAGATAGAAAATGCAGACTTACTGCGGGGTCTTTAGACCTCCTTGCTTGCACTGGGAGAATGGCAGCAGCCCTCGATTTAAGAAAAGCCGTAACCATCTGGTAACGGCTTTTTATTATCTTTCATTTAATACCTTTTCATTCCTATCAATTACTCGGCTGTAATAGGCTTCAAACAGATCAGCTTCCTCTCCTGTCAGCTCACCTGAATAAAGGTGTTTGCACTTTCTTTTTAAACTGGTCAGAAATCGAAGCATCACATCCTGAACCGTGATGTCTGCCTTAAGAAGTTCTGCCAAAGAAGCCATTACTGATGGCACAACATCCGGGTATTGGTACTTCGTTTCTTCGCCCTTTCTTGAAAGGCTGTAGAACTGTCTGATTATGTCAGCACGGACACTTCCGCTTCCAGTGACACATAAATAAATCTGCACCGCTGCGCCATTTCGGATCCGTCTTTGCGAAATGCCAGCAAACTTCTTCCCGCCAATACTTAAATCATAGCTGCCAGGACAATAAGAGCCGACAATCTCCCTTGCTTCGATTTCCTTATCAAAATCAGCAAACATGTCCTTAATTAGGGCCCACATTGCATCATATCCGCGGTTAATATCAATTCCCTTTTCATTTTCGGAAAGGATAAGTGTCAGATTTAACACCCCTTCATCCAAAACAACTGCAAGTCCGCCAGAATTTCTTACAATGACCTCATAGCCCTGGCCTGTTAAAAATTGAAGCCCTTCGTCTAGATAAGGAAGCCTTGTATCCTGAGTACCCAAAACAATTGTATTTCGATGAACCCAGGACCTTGCTGTTGAAGGTGCCTTCCCTGAGCCCACAGATGCACATAAGGTATCATCCATGCCAAATGAATATAAAGCATTTAAATGCATGCCCAGCACCGATTGGTCAATAACTCTCCACTGTTCCTGCTGTAATAAATCCATCATATATTTCTCCTTTTAAAAAAAGGCTTTTTGCCAAGGTCCATTATACCACCTTCTGATCAATGTTTAACACAGACCTTCTAGCTGCTGCTTGAATTAAAAAGAGAGCTAACTTTTAAAGTCAGCTCCTATTGATTGATCGACTGCGCCGCAGTAATGATGGCCAGCTTATAGACATCTTCTTCATTGCAGCCGCGGGAAAGATCATTGACCGGGCTGTTTAAACCTTGCAATATTGGCCCGACCGCTTCAAATCCTCCAAGTCTCTGGGCAATCTTATACCCGATATTTCCGGCCTCAAGGCTTGGGAATATAAATACATTGGCATCACCTTGCAGCGGCGAATCAGGGGCTTTCTTTTTAGCTACTGATGGCACAAATGCCGCATCAAATTGAAATTCCCCATCTACCAGCAAAAGGGGATCACGTTTCTTTGCTTCTTCTAAAGCAGCAGTTACTTTTTCGGTCTCCGGCGAGTGTGCTGATCCTTTTGTCGAAAAGCTCAACATGGCCACACGCGGTTCTATATCAAACATTCTTGCGGTCTTTGCGCTTTCAATAGCGATTTCTGCTAAGTCCTGACTATTGGGGGCAATATTAATCGCACAATCAGCAAATATGTATTTTTCATCGTCGCGGACCATGATAAAAACACCTGATGTTTTACGAACTCCTTCTTTTGTTTTGATAATTTGCAGTGCTGGCCGAACCGTATCGGCAGTTGAATGAGCCGCCCCGCTGACTAAACCGTCCGCTTTTTTAGTGTATACAAGCATGGTTCCAAAATAGTTGCCATCCTGTAAAATGTTTTTTGCTTCTTCCTCGGTTGCCTTTTTGTTCCTTCTTTCAACAAAGGCTGCTGCTAATTCATCCATCATCACGTAATGAGCTGGATCATAAATCTCAGCTCCATCCAATGAAACGCCTAGATCTTTTGCCTTTGCTTCCACTTTTTCAATATCGCCGACTAAAATCGGTGTAAGGATTTTTTCAGCTGCTAATCTCCCTGCCGCCGTTAGGATTCGTTCATCCAGCCCTTCAGGGAATACAATTTTTATATTGTGATCCTTCACTTTTGCCTTTAACACTTGAAATAACTCAGCCATCATACCCCTCCTCGCTTTTCCTAAATTAATATAAACTCCTTATAACAAAATATCCACAAAATCGCCATAATAAACCAATATCCCATTCTATTATAAGTTTATTACGAGGCTAATTGGAAAAACTATGATATAGTAGTGGGTGAAATGTTTGAGTACATAATAGGAGTGATAAAAATGAGTGAAGCAGCAAAAACGCTCGAGGGCTGGTATTGTCTACACGACTTCCGTACAATTGATTGGGCTGTCTGGAAGTTATTATCAAGCGATGAGCGCCAAGCAGCGATCCATGAGTTTCTTTCTCTTGTTGATAAATGGAGCACCATTCAAAGCGAGGAAAAAGGTAGCCATGCGCTATACACAGTTGTGGGCCAAAAGGCAGACTTCATGATGATGATTCTGCGTCCGACACTTGAAGAAATCAATGAAGCAGAAAATGAATTTAATAAAACAAAGCTTGCTGAATATACAATTCCTGCTTATTCATATGTTTCTATCGTTGAATTAAGTAATTATCTGCCTTCTAATAGTGAAGAAGATCCATATCAGAATCCGCATGTCCGGGCTCGTCTATATCCAATTCTTCCAAAAACAAAGCATGTCTGCTTCTATCCAATGGATAAGCGCCGCCAAGGCAATGACAACTGGTATATGCTTTCCATGGAAGAGCGACGCGACCTGATGAAAAGCCATGGTATGATCGGCCGCCAGTATGCCGGCAAGGTTAAACAAATTATCACCGGCTCTGTAGGTTTTGATGATTATGAATGGGGCGTTACTTTATTCGCCGAAGATGCCCTGCAATTTAAAAAGCTTGTCTATGAAATGCGCTTTGACGAAGTAAGTGCACGTTATGGCGAATTCGGATCCTTCTTCGTTGGCAATATTTTAGAGCCTAATATGGTTCAAAAGTTCCTTTATATTTAAGAAGCATTACAGGTCTGCCCCTTTCCATCAGGGCAGGCTTTTTTCTTTTCTTTCCTTCTTCATTCAAATTTGCTCATCTGAAATGTCATAAAAAAACAGGCCCCTACATACTTATGAATTAGTGAGCGATCATTTTTTCCTAGTCTATTTCCGCCAAAAATCATAGCGTTCTTTTTAACATCCTTTTTACCTTGGGCATATGATGTTTACGATCTGCTTCAAGGATCTTTTTTTTCGATATTAGATTTTAGGAGGGGACAGTATTGAGTCAATCAAATTTTAATCAGTATACTGGAACGGCACCCTATTATGGATATCAGCCATATGCGGGCATGCCAGCACAAAAGCCGGTGTATTCCCCGCAGCAGCCAATGTTTCCGCCGCCAACACCACCTGGGACACCAGCTCCTTCATCCGGGGTTCCTGGGCAGGGTGCAGGAAATGTACCGGGAATGCTGCCGATTGAGCAATCGTATATAGAGAATATTCTGCGGTTAAACAAAGGTAAGCTTGCAACAGTCTATGCTACATTTGAGGGCAATTCCCAATGGAATGCAAAAACATTTGAGGGCATTATTGAAGCCGCCGGAAGAGACCATCTCATTTTAAGCGATCCGCAAACCGGACAGCGATACTTAATTCCAATGGTTTATGTTGATTACGTAGTTTTCAATGAAGAGATTGAATATGAATATCCATTTGGAGCACAGGCTGGCATGCTTTCGCAATTCAGCCCAAGATAACATAGGGGCACAGACCTACAGAAACGCATTAACGCATTGGGGGACTGACCCCCAATGCGTTAATGCGTTAAATCATAAAGGGTCTGTCCCCTTTTTGTTTATAGGTATTTAACTGCAGCAATGATTAATAAAATCCAAGCAACAAGGAAGGCGACGCCGCCAATTGGCGTGATGGCCCCAAGGACACTTATTTTAGTCAGAGTTATTGCATACAAGCTTCCAGCAAATATGATGATTCCAATCAGCATCAGCCAGCCTGACCATGCTAATAGCGAGCTTTCCTGAACTTTGCCCAGAAGGATGCCAACAGCCAATAAACCTAGTGCATGATACATCTGGTACTGCACACCTGTTTTCCAAATTTCCAAATACTTTGGTTCAACCATTTTTTCTAATCCGTGCGCCCCGAATGCACCTAAAGCAACTGACAGGAATGCATTTATTGCGCCTAAAATAATAAACAGCTTCATGAAGTTCCCTCTCTCTTTTATAAGACTTGCTTTGTTCTATTTGAGTGTTTGTTCCAAAATCCTTTTTTCAATCCACATAGTTAAAAATCAAATAATGATTCTCCATTTGCATCATCATCATCATCCATTTTTAAAGGCTTTGTCTGCTGGATGTTTATCGGCTGGTGCTGCTGTACATTTTGAGCAGCAAATGTCTTGATCATGGGTGCTGATGGTTTTCGTTCGCTTTCAGGTTCTTCAAGAATAAGCTCACAGAGCATTTTTATCGCATGTACTCTTTCCCTCATTCTTGCGGACTCCGCCGAAGTCCTAGCCTCATGCAATTCATTCTCCATTTTACTTAACAGCTGCCCAATAGATATATTCAACATGATCACCCCATACTCAAACTTGCCCTATTTATTATACATGAACTATCCTAAAAATTCGATCAGACAGCCTACTTCATGGCCTTTTTGACGCAATTTGTATGTTTCACGTGAAACATGGCGAATATTGCTGTTTTACGCAGGCAGCCTTGCAATGCCAGCTATTTTACCTGCACATTCGGACAGCCCCTCTTCCCCTATCTCAGCAGTGTCATTAATTCAACATCAACCTTTATCAAAGATTTAAAACAAAAACAGTCCACCTAATATAGTGAACTGTTAAAATTATATTTCATCCAAGCAAGCGCTGATAAATCGTTTTTGCCTGTGTAACATCCTTTGTTCCATGTATAAGCGCCCGTCCGTCGCTAAAAATGACAAGCCGCTGTTCCTCTATTTCTACTGAAATCAAATACGGATTCCCTGATACTTTATAGCCCAGTGTTTTCAATTGAGCAGCTAATTCGCTTAATTGGATTTCTCCTTGCTTTGGCGGTCTGATCTGAACGGTATCCCTACCGCAAAGAACGGTTGATTTCACCATGTTTTCACTATCGAGGTACGGGTATGTCCGCTCGTTTCCGCAGGATAAGCAGCCCTCATCTTTTGCCTTAGTAATCTTCATGCTCGTATATTGATTTCTCCAAAGATCAAAGCTGACTAAGGTGGTGCGGATGGCCTCCCAATCCTCAACAAGTATTTTCAGCGCTTCTGCTGATTGATGCGAAACGGCCATCTGGACGGCTGGTGCAATAATTCCCCCGGTATCACAGGTCATCCCCTGGATCGGAATTTTTTTCAACAGGCAGTTTAAGCATGGTGTTTTCCCCGGGATAATCGTTAGACTCATGCCAAAGCTGCCGACGCAGGCCCCATAGATCCAAGGAATTTGATGTTTTTGGGAAATGTCATTAATCGCCATTCTTGTTTCAAAGTTATCTGTGGCATCAATAATCAGATCTACTCCAGCAATGAGTTCCTCAAGCCTTTCAGGGGTTGCATCCGTAATTACCGGCTGGATCTCCACCTGTGAATTAATCATGCGAAGCCTTTTTGCAGCAGCTGCGGCTTTTGGAAGTTTTTCTTCCACATCTTTCTCTGAATAAAGCTGCTGGCGCTGAAGATTGCTGGCTTCGACATAGTCACGGTCGACAATCGTCAGCCTGCCAATACCCGCCCTTGTCAGGATTTCTGCATTTCCTGATCCAAGTGCGCCGGCTCCAATCATTAACACATGTTTAGCACGTATTTTTTCAAGGCCCTCTTTGCCGATAGGAGGAAACAGGGCTTGCCGGGAATATCTATCATCCATTTTTTATCCCCCTTTGATCTGCATCGCTTTGGTCAGCTTGCTGGAAGCTTATTAACCGCCGCTGACCGGAGGGATAAAAGCAATAAGATCCCCTTCCTGAACTACATCTTCATCTGAAGCAAATTCCTCATTTATTGCCGTCATCACATGATCCAGATTCATGGAATCATATTTTTTGGTTAACAGCCCTTTGAGCTGTGCGACCGTCTTGCCGGCTGCATCAAACGAAAGCGATTCTTCACCAACAACATCCCGCAAATGAGCAAAAAATAGAATTTTATTCATGTAAATCCTTCTCCTCCGGTTTTCCTTTTGGATAGGCTACTGTTTCCTGCTGGTTTCCAATCCACTCTTCCCCGTCTTCCCAATGTTCCTTTTTCCAAATAGGAACGATTTCCTTAATACGTTCAATGGCATACCGGTTTGCTTCATAGGCATCCGCCCGATGCGGAGTGGAGACTGCAATCACAACGGCAATATCTGTAATATCAAGCTTTCCGACCCGATGTGTAATGGCAACCTCGGCGCCTTTCCAGCGCTCTTTGATTTCATTGCCTATCTGTTCCATTTTTTTCACAGCCATTGGCTCATAAGATTCATATATTAAATATAGCGTTCTTTTTCCATGGGTAATCTCGCGAACCGTCCCAATAAACGTTGTAATGGCTCCGGCTTCCCTCTGCACAACCTTATCAATCACATCCTGGATGACAATTGGCTCCTTTGAAATCTCGTAGAATTTCACGGGCTTTGCCCCCTCTCTTAATCCGTACTATTATTGTTCATATGATATCCTTACTGCAGTTATACCAAGCTGTTAGGCTTTTGGCAAATAGAAGAGTCAATCATGCTGATTACGCAAAGCCATTTTGACGGCCAAGCTGAATTCCTTCGGATCGTTCATATTAAAAAAATGATTCTCCAATGGCAAACCGAGCTTTTTTAGATCCTCTTCCGTTACATATTTTAGCTGAATCCGATCAAAAAACAGCCTTATTTTCAACTCTTGTTTTTCCAGTGCTTTGCTTATTTCCGGGAGCGCATCCTTTCGATAGGCGGCAAACAGAGGATGCAGCTGGCCTGAAATCATTGGGACAGCCCCTTGATAATGATCCAAAAACTGAAGTAAATATCCTCCAATTTCAGATGACACAAAAGGCATATCGCACGCAACGACTAAATTTTTCTCTGTCTTTGAAGCCTCTAACCCCGCATGGATCCCTGCTAACGGACCCATTCCCTTCCACTGATCCTCTATCATCGGCAAACCTAGGAACTGATAATCCTCAGGAGTTTTCGTGACAAGTATTAATTCACTCACGGCCTTTCTCAGCTCGTTAGCGATTCTTTCAATCACGGTCTGACCGCCTATCTTCAGCAGGGCCTTATTTTTCCCCATCCTGGTTGACTTTCCGCCTGCCATAATTATTCCAGTCGCCTGATCTTCCATTAACTTTCTTTCCATCTTTATCACCTAAGATTATAATAGAGGAGTTTTTACAGAAATGAAAATTACAGTTAACGAACTTTTGAGTATCAGCGGAAAATGATTATTGTTATAATTACGAACAGATAAACCAAACTTATTATTAGGCAAACTTTAAGGAGGAGTTCTCTTATGTCTTTGAAAAAAGCTTTAACCATTGCTGGTTCAGACACTAGCGGAGGCGCTGGATTACAAGCTGATTTAAAAACGTTCCAAGAGCTTGGTGTATATGGAATGTCAGCCATCACGACCATCGTAACGATGGATCCAAAAACATGGAGCCACCGTGTTCATCCCATTTCTATCGATACGCTTAAAGCACAATTAGAAACTGTTTTATCAACAGATATTGATGCCATGAAGACAGGAATGCTCGGATCCGTTGAAATCATTGAGCTTGTGGCAAAAACCATCGATGAAAACAAGTTTGACAAAGTGGTAATTGACCCTGTCCTTGTTTGTAAAGGAGAAGATGAAGTTCTTCACCCGGAAACAGCAGATGCCTTAAGGGAGTTACTTGTACCAAGGGCAACGGTCATAACACCAAACCTTTTTGAGGCATGGCAGATGGCGCAGACAGGACCAATCAAAACGGTTGACGATATGAAAGAAGCCGCTGTAAAAATTCATGAGCGCGGTGCCAAATATGTATTAATTAAAGGCGGAGCAAAGCTTCAGCACGAAAAAGCCATTGACCTTCTTTATGATGGACAAGACTTCAAGATATTTGAAAATGACCGCTATGATACAACCTGCACGCACGGGGCCGGCTGCACATACTCTGCAGCAGTGACTGCTGAGCTTGCCAAAGGAAAGTCAGTGAATGAAGCGGTTGAGGTTGCAAAGAACTTCATCTCAGCAGCCATCCATCACGGATTTAAGCTAAATGAACATGTTGGGCCAACCATGCACTGTGCCTACCGCAAATTCGGCGCTGGAAATTTGGAAGCTGAACAAATGAACTAACAGCAGAGCCTAAAGCGCTCTGTTTTTTTATTTCAAGCGCCAATTTCGCATTTCCTTTCTTTTTTTAGTAAAATATTAAAGGACATTCAACGAATTATTTAAATCTCTAAAATGAGAGGAGGGCCACAATGAAGCCAGCAATTAAAGAACAGATACAAAAGGAAATAGATCGCCTGGAAAAGAAAGATGTCTATATACATTTAGAAACAACCAATGGCGCATATGCTACCCACTTTAATGAATCCTTTTTCTCCGCTGGAGCCTATATCAGAAATGCACGCCTTCAATATGAATATGGAAAGATTAAAGGAGACGGCCCATACCGAATCGGGCTGAAGCTGGACTTTGGCTGGGTGTACGCAGAAGGAATTACTCATTTTGAAGTAGATGACAAAGGACGCCTGCTGATGGCCGGACATGATAATAATGGAAAGCTTGCCGTTGCACTCGAAATCAGCGAGACACCGTTCTAAGGCGCAGAAAGGAGCGAACAAATGGAAAAAGAAAGACATGTTCTTGTCGTTTTCCCCCATCCCGATGATGAAGCATTCGGCGTATCAGGCACCATTGCCTTGCATATCAAAAACGGAACACCCGTTACATATGCTTGTCTGACATTGGGAGAAATGGGAAGAAACTTAGGAAATCCTCCTTTTGCTACAAGGGAGTCACTTCCGCAAATCCGGAAAAAAGAATTGCAGAACGCTGCTGATACTCTTGGGATTAAAGATTTAAGAATGCTTGGCTATCGCGACAAAACTATCGAGTTTGTTGACGAAGAAGTATTAGCCTCTCATATTGGGTCCATTATTAAGGATGTCAACCCGTCTTTAATTATCACCTTTTATCCTGGATATGCCGTTCATCCTGACCATGATGCAACCGGCGCAGCGGTTGTGCGTGCGGTCGAGAAACTTCCAGAAGGCGAACGTCCAAAACTGCACTGTGTCGCGTTCTCCAATAACTGTGAAGAGGAAATTGGCCAAGCGGATATTGTCAATGTTGTCAGTGAAGTGGTGGACATCAAAATGAACACCATTCGCGCTCATGTTTCCCAAACCCAGCTTATGATTAATGAGCTTGCCTATAATCTTGAAAATCAAGACCCTGCAGCCATGGCGCGCATTCATAATGAACGTTTTTGGACATATAAGCTATAAAAACACGGGACGGTTCTTATTTTGAGAACCGTCCCTATTTTTCAAGCACTTCCTTTAAATATTCAAGCTGGAAACCATCTTCACGCTTAATCATTTTAACAATAAGGCCCTTTGTCAGTTTCATTCGCAGGCCTGTCGTTTTGATAAAAGCGTCAAGTTCTACTTGTGTGCCTTCTGCAATCTCGTGAAACGTATACACATATTCTGTGATTAAGCCGTTTGAATCGGTACTTGTTTTAAACAGTTTATCCTGTTCAAACTCCAGCACCTCGATATCGGCGCTAATTGTGGTTCCTCTGACCTGTCTGGTTTCTTTAAACAGAGTGCCCTTGCCTATGTCACCCTCTGTCAATTTTTCCACCTTGACGACATTAGGCATGATTTCTGGCATATGCTCCATGCTTGCTACATATTGGAAGACCTCATGAACAGGTTTATCTATGATTGCACTCGATCGAAAATCCGCCATTCATTATCACCTCGTTTTCATTTATTATAATATAGGCTGTGTAAAAGCTAAATGTTGACTTTAACCGCTTAGTTGATTGAAGTGGAAGGCGCGTAGACTCCTGGGGAATCAGCATTGAAGTGAGACCTGCGCAGGAACGTATGTGACGAGGAGGCTCACAAAATGCCCCCCGGAAAGGATGCGCCCCTCGCTGCAATCAACGGCCAAAATTAACAGAGCCTTAATAAAAAAAAAACAGAATTCCCCCCTTAGGAATCCTGCCCCTTCCTTTGTCTCTACAGTCTGTGATGATAATGCGAACAAAATCTGCACCAGTCTGTGATTACAATAGTTTTCCCCTTAATTTCGATAATCCCATCTTTTCTCAGCTTTGAAAACACCCTGCTGACACTTTCTCTTGATGTCCCGACTAAAGTTGAAAATTCCTGTACAGTAATAGGAAGTTCAATAAACATTCGATTGCTGTGATTGGCGCCGAATTTTTCCGCTAGGCGTTCTAAGGTGCGGATAGTTTTCATATAGACGTCCAAAAGCGCTACATCTCTTAAGATGGATGTTAAATCGCGGAGCTGTTCACTCATATAGCGAATCATCTGCACGGCCATTTCCGGCGTTACCATTAGCTCCTGCTCCAATGAATCAGTATTTAAGAAATACACTTCCCCTTCTTGGATCATCGTAGCTGTTGCCGGGTAGCATGTTCCTTCTGAGTTAAACAAGCTTGCCTCAGCAAAAATTTCTCCCTTTTTCTTAATGCAAGTAATAATTTCATTTCCCTGCTCATCCTGTTTGGTTAACTTCACAATGCCGGAATGAACAAAAAATACCCCTTGAGCTGTTTCGTACTCCGATATGACCTGTTCCCCTTTTTTGTACCCCTTTTTTATAATCCTTTTATCAATTAACTGAACTGATTCTGCTGGAAGGTTTTTAAAAATTTCAATTTTCCCTAAAAACTCCTGTATGTCCGTCTGCTGTGATATTGGCTGGCTATTCATCTATTAATCCCCCCTCCCAAAGTTCATTTACATTCATTCTATCGAAGGTTTCTTCTCCTGAGTGTGATTAATTTCACATTTCCAAGCCCATTCTTTCGTTTAACCATGAATAACTTAAAAATAGACAGCAACCCAGCCGCTTTTGCCTGTCACAATTCCTTCACGGTCCATTCACAGATCATTCACAGCACCACTGCAAAAATGCGGAAAATATCACAATAACAACTTCCAGTTAAAGGTAGGATATATGTAAACCATTTCAAGGAGGGAGTAAAGTGAAAAAGCCAATAATTACCTTCATCATAAGTGCACTGATTGGTCTTGGCCTGGGATATTTAGTATTTGATGTTATATCTCCGGCTAAATCAGCAGAACCTGAAGTCGCTGCTAATTCAGAGCAAACTCAGAAGCCTTCTGATGCCGCGAAGGAAACAGCTGCCAATGCAGCAGAGCCAACAGCCGATGCAGGAGATAACATCTTGAATCAGAAAGGCTGCTTAGGCTGCCATGCTGTTTCAAAACTTGGTCTTCAAGGCGGAGCAACGGGACCAGATCTTTCCCAAGCTTATACAAATGTAGAAGGAAAACACGGAAAACCGCTCAATGAATTCCTAAAAGAGCCTACCTCCGCAGTTATGTCAACAGTCATTGGCGGAAATCCGCTGACAGATGATGAGATTAGTCAAATTATTGAAACCCTGAAAGAAGCTTCCGAAAAATAAGAAATGCATATTCTTCATTTTTCAAGGCTGAAAAATTATCACTCTTATCTATTAATAAAAAGGCGGTGTCATTTGAATGATGAAAAAGTGGATTCCAGCTGCTTCCGGACTGCTGGCCGGTGTTTTAGCATCGACCTTATTCTTTGCCGATTTTTCAAGCGGCCCTAGCGGTCAGGCTGCAAACGAATCAGTCAATAAAACCAACGCTGAAAAAGTGTATGTGCCATTTGGAGAAAAAGATGAATACTATCTGTTCGCATCAGGCGGCCACTCAGGACAAATGTTCATTTACGGTGTCCCATCTATGCGTCACATACGGACAGTTCCTGTTTTTTCACCTGATTCAGCTACAGGATATGGCTTTGACAAACACACAAAAGAATTGATGGGCGACTATACTTGGGGAGATCTTCACCACCCTGCCCTCTCAGAAACAGATGGCGATTATGATGGCAAATTCCTGTTTGCTACAGATGTCGGCAACAGCCGTGCAGCGGTTATGGATTTAAAAACATTCACAACCAAAGACATCATTGATGTTCCTAACACAAGCGGCCCTCACTGTGCAGCCTTTGTTACGGAAAATACAGAGTACATGTTCCTGCCAACACGCTTTGCTGTGCCGATTGGCCGAGAGTATGCCGATCTTGATGAATACAGCGAAAAATACCGCGGGGTCATGTCAGCAGTGACATTTGATGAAAAGAACCAAAAATTAAACATTGCCTATCAGGTTGCTCTTCCACCTTGGTCCTATGATTTATCTGATGCTGGCAAAAAGGTATCAAAAGACTGGGCGGTTATGACAACTTATAACACAGAAGAGGCAACAACGAATCTAGAAATCAATGCTTCACAAGCAGATCGTGATTTTATTGTTTTATTCAACTGGAAAGAGCTTGAGAAAAAGATTGCTGACGGTGAATACGACGAGGTAACAGGGCAAAAAATGATTTTCCCTGAAAAGCATAAAGGCGGTATTTATCTTGTTCCTGTAGCCAAATCACCGCATGGCGTGGATGTCACACCTGATGGCAAATACTTTATCGCATCAGGAAAATTAGCGCCTGCTATGACCGTCTTTTCATTCGAAAAGGCATTTGAAGCCATTGAAAAACAAGACTTTGCCGGAGAACGAAATGGGATTCCAATCATAAATTATGAATCTGTTATGGAAAGAGAAGTTGATCCAGAAAATGCCCTTGGACCTCTTCACACTCAGTTTGATGACAAAGGAATGGCTTACACAACCATGTTCATCTCTTCTGAAATTGTTAAATGGGATCCAAGGACTGGCGAAACATTAGACCGGGTACCTGTTCAGTACTCTCCGGGTCACTCTGTTGCAGCAGAAGGTGACACTGTTTCTCCAGATGGCAAGTATATCATCGCTCTAAACAAGATTGCAAAGGATTCATATTTATCTGTGGGACCTTCTCACCCAGAATCCATGCAGCTTATTGATTTAACAGGCAAAAAGATGGAAGTCATTCAGTCTGCACCTGTTAACCCTGAACCGCACTACGCACAGATGATTAAGGCCGATAAGCTTGATCCGATAACCGTCTACGAAAAAGACGAGAAGAATCCTAACGCTGTGTATAAACAAGAGGATACAAAAATTGTCCGCAAAGGCAATGAAGTACACGTGTACGGTATCGCCATGCGCTCTAAGTTTATCTTTGATGCAAAAGCCGAGCGTCCGGATGTCATTGAAGTTAACCAAGGCGATAAAGTATTCATCCACCTTACTAATATTGACTTTGACCAGGACATCACCCATGGCTTTGCCATCAACAGCTATAACCTGAACATGGAAGTGCAGCCTGGCCAAACCAACACATTGGAATTTACTGCAGATAAAGCCGGTACCTACCCGCTCTACTGCACAAACTTCTGCTCTGCCTTGCACCAGGAAATGACTGGCTACTTCCTAGTCAAACCGAAAAAGTAAGGCGCAAGCGCTTTAACCCTGCAGCACTTTAAACCAATGGGGGCCTGTCCCCCATTGCGTTAATGCTTTAAACCGCTGGGGGCTTGTCCCCCGGTGCGTTAATTTGCTAAAGGAAGGAAATGGTTACTTTGAATGGAGGACGGCTTTCTTTTGGTTCTTCAATTATGCTTGGGATTGCTGGGCTGCTGATTATTGCTTCGCTTTTCTTCCCATGGTGGAGGATGGAGTTTTTTGCTCCGCAGTACCCTGAAGGATTGAATATTATTGTGTATCCCGACAAGCTTGATGGTGAGATTGATATTGTTAATGGTTTGAACCATTATATCGGAATGGAGAATTTCAGCGAGGAAAACTTTCCAGAGCTGCAGTATCTTACTTATCTGATTGGCGGTCTCGCTGTGATTGTCTTAGCGGCAGCCCTAATAAGAAAAAAAGGATTTTTATATACTGTCATTGCCCTGTTCTGCATCGGCGGTGCATTAGGGATTTGGGATTTAAGACGCTGGCTAGAATCATTTGGCACCAATCTTGACCCGATGGCTCCTATCAAGGTCGATCCATTCATTCCTCCAATTATTGGAGAGAACACGCTGGCTAACTTTATTACCCATAGCTATCTTGGAATGGGGTCTTATCTTGTAGTAGCAGCCTTCATCCTTATTCTCATACCTGTATGGAAGGATCGGAAAAAATGAAAAAGCGTATGCTTTTGCTTCTCCTGTTACCATTGATCGTCATTACACTTCCCAAACACAGCTATGCCGCCGGGAACCTGCAATCCTTGATTGATGGCACGAAGGAGGGCGGTGTAATCCACCTCGAAAATAAGACCTATGAAGGAAATATCGTCATTGATAAAACGATCGACATTATTGGAAAAAAAGGAACTGTGATCAAGGGAGACAGAACGGGCAATGTCATATCCATTCGTGCCCCTCACGTTACAATCAAAAACCTGACTGTCACACATAGCAGCTTAAATCGAAACAGTCCGGAAGAATTTGCAGCCATTAAGGTATACACCGACTATAATGTCATTGATTCTGTGGCCATTAATCACTTTTTCCATGGTATCTACCTAAGCCAGGCCCACCATAACACAATCACAAATGCCCATATAACGGGCCAAGGAAAAGGAATTATTGCCAAGCAAGGAAACGGGCTGCACATTTACTATTCTAACGATAATACTTTGAAAAATAATATGGTCGAAGGAACCAGAGATGGGATGTTTTTTGACTACGCAAACGGCAATCAAATCATTAATAACCAAATAAGCGAAACAAGATACGGACTGCATTATATGTATTCCGATAACAATTACTTTGAAGGTAATACCTTTACCTTTAATACCGGCGGAGCTGCCATCATGCATTCAAGGGGCATTCAGCTCGAAAACAATGAGTTTATTTTTAACTACGGACATAAATCCTTTGGACTCTTGCTTCTCTCGGCAAGCGATACCCTGATTGAGGAGAATACATTTTTCTTAAATCAGCGCGGATTGTATATAGATCAGGCAACAGACACCATCATTAAAAACAATCGGATTCTAAAAAACCAAATTGGGATTGAGCTGTGGGCCAGCTCCAATAATCAGCTATTCACTTTGAATGAAATAGAGGAAAACACCATCCCAGCTGTAACGCTTGGCGGACAGGGATCAAGCAATCAATGGAGCGACCAAGGAAAAGGAAACTATTGGGGGAAAACTTTTCCCGTACTTGATTTAAATCAGGATGGAATTGGCGATCAGCCTGTCTCCTATCAATCCTCTCTGTATGAGCTGATTGAAGACCAGGAATTAACCTATCTATTTCTGAAAAGCCCGGCCATTTCCATCTATGAAAAAATGAATCAAATGTTCAATCATGATAAAACCATGTTCAAAGACCCGTCCCCAATCGTCAAAAACGGCGGATCCCATGCCCGCAAAATGTTGTTTGTGCTGGCAGCAGCCGCAATCATTGCCATCATTTTTATTAAAGGGAGACATCAGTTATGCATTATATTTGGAAGGAATGGAAGGAAAACATAAAAGGAAAGGGATTATGGTTATCTTTCGGTATCATTGTTCTCGTTTCGATTGGCCTATTATATAAGTCTTCCAATCTTTCCTTTGACCAGGGATTTTATGTGCTGCTGATTAATCTATTTGATGCAGTTATCTACTTTATCCCGATCATCTGCTTATTTTTAGGGGCCTTTGCCATTTTTCAGGAAAAGGAACAGAAAACGCTGATTATGCTGCTGACACGGCGCGATGATTATAAAAGCTTCTTGCTGCAAAAGAGCATCGCTGTACACTCTGTTTTGCTTGGTCCTGTCCTTCTCTGGTTCTTTGCTTATCTGATCATCATAAAGTTTTTCTTTCAGCCTGATTTAAAAGCCTATCTGGCCTTTTTGCTGTCCCTTTTATGCTTATTCTTAATTTATACACAGCTGGGACTTTTGATTGGAAGCATCAGCAGATCAAGGATGCAAATTGTCGGTTTTACTGTTGCTGTCTGGTTTTACTTTTTCTTTCTGCATGACTTTATCCTTTTGTCTTTCCTTTCAGACGTGACATACGAAAATGTTAAAGGATTTTCTGCCGCCTATTTCATCAATCCGCTGCAGGCTGCCAGGATGTTCCTTGAATCATCATTAGGAGTTTACTCGTTTGATCATATGTCAAAGCTTTTGCAATCGTTCATGTGGATGAAGCCGGGACTATTTTTAATGGCAAATGCTGTACTTTTATTATTCACATCCTATATCCTGGCTGTCATCTTTCACCGTAAGGAGGGCACGGAATGATACAGGTAGAGAATCTTTATCAAGCCTATGGAAAGAAAACCGTATTGAACCATGTAAATCTATCTATTGAGAAAAATGAAATTTGCGCCTTAGTTGGAAGAAATGGCGCCGGCAAATCAACCTTTATTCTTAGCCTCCTAGGCATCCTTCCCGTAAAAAAAGGATCGATCCTTATTAATGGCAGGAATGCCTCACAGAAACCAAGACGATCAAACAATGAAATAAGCTATCTTCCAGAAAAATTTATGTTATATCCATTATTGACCGGTATGGAAAATATGATCTTCTTTGCCCGGGCGTTGGCGCAGCAGCCTGATGAGAATCGGATGGAAATAGCATTAAAGGCGGTAAACCTTTGGGAAGACCGGCATGCAGCCATTAAAAATTATTCAAAAGGAATGCTGCAAAGATTAGGTCTGGCGATTACACTTTATCAGGATTCTAATATTTTAGTCCTCGATGAGCCAACGAGCGGTCTCGATCCCATAGGGAGGAAGGAAATACTCGATGCGTTGAAGAGCCTCAAAGATAAGACCATCCTCCTTTCTTCCCACCATATGGATGAAATCAAACAGCTTTGTACACATGTGGCATTTTTAGAAGAGGGAAAAATGACAAAATACACGGTTGAAGCATTCCTTCAATCTCAAAAGCTAGGAGAGAATGGAAAATGAAAAAGCTAGCAGCTGGATTTATCCTGATATTCCTTTTATCTGCGTGCGGTACCGATAGCAGCTATGAGGTTTCCATGGAAAGGGATTTATATTTTCAAAAGGACAAAACAAGCGCATTTGAAATTAATGTCACTGATAAAGATCAGCCCGCAGAAGGATTGGATATCAGTGCGGAATTAAATATGACTGACATGGACCATGGCACATATGAGGTTTCTTTTAAAGAAAAGGGCGATGGCATTTATACAGGTGAAGCTGAGCTCCCTATGGCTGGCAAATGGGAAATGATCTATACCCTCGAAAAAGATGGGAAAGCATCCGAAAAGGTCATGGAATATGAGGTAAAAGAGCCTGCTGGAGCCGCCATGATCAATGGAGAATGGATAACAAATGAAGATCTTGAATTCTACCGTTTTATCAATGAGCTTCACCTTGCGATAAAGGCTGAGGAAGCCGGTAAGAAATATCAAGGAGACGAGCTTGAAGATGTTTTGACAGGATTAGAGAGTGAAAAAGAATCCATTCAGGACCAAAATACACTTTTGACACAGATCATCCGCCTTCGCGCTGTCGCGATGCTTGGTTCAGAAAAAGGATATCAAGCGGAGAAAAAAGAAATTGAGAAGGAATTGAACATGGTCCGGGAACAGTATGATCAATTTAAGATCGCCAAAAAAATGATCAGCGAATTTGGTGAAGACAAGTTTTGGAACAAGGAACAAACACAATACGAGCTCATTATCCTGACCCAAAAAGTCCAGGCAGACTTAATTGCCAAAGTAAAAAAGGAAAATCCGGATGTGAATGAACAAGAGGTGCTCTACCTGGCGAAAAAACAATATGAGGATCTTCTCGTATCTCAGGTCCATTCATTAGATATTGAAATTTTGTAATACTGTGTGACCCCCGCCCCCCTTCTGATTAGCTGAAGGGGATTTTTTTCGGAGGGAGTGAGTGATTACTCACTTTACAAAAGTCTGCGTTCGTTTTACAATGAGTAAAATGAGTGATTACTCACAACAAAGATGAGGTGCTGTGTTTGGAAAAGCAAATCGTTTCGATTAGGAATGTTTCAAAGTCATTTGGAAAACAGCCGGTATTAAAGAAACTCAGTCTTGACATTGCTGCCGGAGAAATCTTTGGTTTGCTTGGGCCATCAGGCGCTGGTAAAACCACACTTGTCAAACAGCTTGTTGGCCTGGATACCCCCTCTGAAGGTGAGTGCTATATTTTTGAAGAAAAGATGCCAAAGCTGAAGATTATTGAAAGAATTGGGTATATGGCTCAATCCGATGCCCTTTATACAGAGCTCACAGCCAGAGAGAACCTAGACTTTTTCTCCTCCCTTTATGGGCTTAAAGGAGCAAGAAAGAAACAGCGCATCAGCGAGGTCATGGCCACCGTCTCCTTGTCTGAACACATAAATAAGCCTGTAGCCAATTATTCCGGCGGGATGAAGCGGAGGCTTTCTTTAGCGATTGCCCTGCTCCATGAGCCAAGTCTTTTGATCCTCGATGAACCGACAGTAGGAATTGATCCTGTATTAAGAAGAAGTATTTGGCAGGCTTTTAACGAGCTAAAAGAAAAAGGGGCAACCATTATTGTTACTACCCATGTCATGGACGAAGCAGAAAAGTGTGACCGCCTTGGCATGATTCGCGATGGCGAGCTTATTGCCGTCGGGACCCCTGCAGAATTACAGGAAAAAACACACTCAGAAAGCATTGAAGAAGCTTTCCTAGTGTATGGAGGTGCCCAATCATGAGGGTAACTGCACTATTCATCCGCATCCTTCGGCAAATTGTCCGGGATAAAAGGACATTGGCTTTATTAATTTTTGCTCCTATTCTTGTTCTGTCCATGCTGTACCTGGTATTTGACGGTGAAGATTATATCCCCAATGTTGGGCTGGTTGCTGTACCCGATCCTGTTCAAAGCCAGCTAGATCTAGAGAATAGCAATATCGAATACTATGAAACTGAAAAAGCTGCCAAGAAGGCTTTATCTGCAGGCAAGCTTGATGGCTACTTGCTATTCGAAAACCAGGTTCCATCTGTGGTCCTTGAAGGCAGTGATCCCAGTGTAAATGCTTCAGTCATGAAGTGGATACAGGAGGCTATGAAGCCACTGCAAAAATCCTCTCTGCAGCAGGAATTAGACATCGATTATGTATTCGGCTCCGATGAATTAGGACAGTTTGATTATTATGGCCCTGCTCTGCTTGGCTATTTCGTCTTCTTCTTTGTATTTCTCATTGCCGGTGTTTCATTTTTACGGGAACGGACAACAGGCACGCTTGAAAGACTGCTATCAAGCCCTTTAAGAAAATGGGAAATTGTTATGGGATATGTCATTGGCTTTGGGATCTTTATTATGATTCAGGCCGCTATCATCACATGGTATTCCATCTATGTGCTCGACATGGTTATGGAAGGGTCATTTGGCTTTGTACTGCTGATTACCCTGCTCGTATCATTAACCGCATTGACTTTAGGCACGCTGCTCTCAGCCTATGCCAACAATGAGCTGCAAATGATCCAGTTTATCCCGCTTGTTATTGTTCCGCAGCTGTTTTTTTCCGGACTGTTCAATCTTGATACGATCTCAGACTGGCTCAGCTGGATTGGCCCATTCATGCCGCTGTATTATGCCACTGCAGCATTAAGGAATGTCATGATAAGAGGATATGGCTGGGATATGATTGATCAGGATTTATTGATCCTTGCCGCATTTTCTGCCTTATTCATGCTTCTGAATATTTTGGCGCTAAGAAAATACCGCAAGATCTAATTTTTATATTCTATTTGCTTTTTACTATAATAGAGGTATCACAAGCCATTAAAGGAGTTAAAAATGGAAGAGCACGATACGTGGATAACCGAAATTTTTAATGAAGAGGAACTTACAGAGAAACAGAAAAAGATTCTTGTTGCCGCTATCGAGTCCTTTTCGGAAAAGGGCTATGCTGCGACATCCACCAGCGAGATTGCCAAAAAGGCCGGCGTCGCAGAAGGGACGATTTTTAGGCATTATAAAACAAAAAAGGAGTTGCTCCTTGGAATTGTCGCACCCATGATGGCCAAATTGCTGGCACCTTTTGTCATCAAAGATTTATATAAAGTCCTAGACACAAAGTACGATCACTTCGAAGACTTTCTAAGAGCGATGATTGAAAACCGCAAGGCATTTCTGAAAGACAATCTGCCGGTTTTTAAAATTCTTATTCAAGAGATCCCCTTTCACCCTGAGCTGAAGGAGCAATTTAAGGAACACATTGCCAGCAAAGTGTTTGATCGATATATAAAGCTGACGGAGCATTACCAGGAAAAGGGGCAGGTCATCACCATACCCCCGCAGAGGGTCATCCGCATGACCATAACGACAATCGCCGGGTACTTCTTTGCAAGGTATCTGCTATTTCCGGAATTGGATTGGAATGACGAGGAAGAAATTGAACAAACCATTCAATTTTTAATAAAAGGTCTGTCCCCCGAATAGCCATTAGGGCCTGACGGGAGCAGGCCTTTCCTATATTTTGGCTAAAGGAATTCTATAAAGCTTATCGTCCCCTTCAAGCGGAATCCCGCGGCCATCCGTATTATTGCTGACAAAATACAAATAATGATCTTTAATATAAACGTCTCTGATGCGCCCGAGACCCGTAATGACCTCTTTGCTCTCACCTGTCTGAAGATCAAATTCCCTAACAGCGTTCCCTCTTAATGTGGCCACATATAGCTTGTCATCATAAAATTCCATGCCAGAAGGAGCCCATGTAGTATCATTTCCGGAGGTAAACAGCGGCGTTTCCATTCCCTCTCGTTTTTCAGTTCCCGTTATCTCCGGCCAGCCATAGTTATGCCTCGGCTGTATCCGGTTAATTTCGTCATTTGCTGATGGGCCATGCTCACTTTCATACAGGGTTCCATCACTTCCCCACGCTAAGCCTTGCGGATTGCGGTGCCCGTAACTATATACGTAAGAATTAGGAAATGGATTATCGTTTGGAACAGTACCGTCCAAATTCATCCTTATTATTTTTCCACCCAATGAATCCAGCTCCTGGGCAATGTTTGGGTTTTCTGCAGCATCGCCTGTTGTTGCATAGAGCTTGCCATCCGGGCCAATCTCAAGCCTGCCTCCGTGATGGACTCTTCCGCTTGGAAGCCTATCTAGAAGAACCCGCTCTTCCCTCCAAGTATTACCGTCGAGCCGAAGAACAACAATCCGATTATACTGGCCGGTACTATCCTTGTATGTATAATAGGCGAACGCTTCCTTTGTTGCTGAGAAGTCGGGTGCCAGCACAAAACCTAGCAGTCCGGCCTCTGCCACAGTTGCCAATGGCTTTTCCAGCTGCACCTGCTGACGTTCTGCCCTTCCATTTTCAACCTTGACTATATGCCCTGGCCTTTCCGATAGGTAAAACGTATCGTCTATTTGATCAATTGACCAAGGAATTTGCAGATTAGATGCAACAATTTCTGGCTCTGTAAGCTGCAGATTTGCTTCCTGATCCTCATATTCCTTTTTTTCAGGGGTGGTCGAACATCCCCCCATAATGATTACAGTCACCAGCAATATGCTGAACAGAAATCTCATTTCAAACCTCCTTTTTTCAACGAGCTTATTCTAGTACTTTTGTTTCCGCAAATTTATCTTTTTATCCTGCACCATTATGAAAAAAGAGCATTACCGGCTAAGCAGTAATGCCCCTTTATTTAAAGCGGCCCATTATTATGGTCATTTTTCATATTATGCATATATGACTCTACATACGCTCTTTCTGATTCTGAAACATGCTTTTGATTTTCCTCTGGGTCTGAATGTTCAAGGCCATTCCTTTTGTTCCGCCAGTCGATGAAAACCCCAAGCCCAATTAAGCCCACACAAATAATAAGGAGAAACCACATTAGATTCATCTATTTCACTCCTCTCCTTCATTTTACCATTTTACGGATAGCAGCAAAAGCTAAGAAGGCGTCCATCCTTCGGAATATTAAAAATATTTTCCTCGCACATGGAATATATTGCAATAAAGGAGGTAATAAGAATGAAAGTGTTAGTTTCTTTTTTTAACCGCATTATGCAGCGGTATTTGCCTGATCCGTTTTTGTTTGTCATCATTCTTACTTTTGTTGTCTTTGGATTAGGATTAATTTTCACCGACAGCGGCCCCTACCAAATGATTCAGCATTGGGGCACAGGCTTCTGGGGATTGCTGACCTTCTCCATGCAAATGGTGCTGGTGCTGGTTACAGGGCATGTCCTGGCGAGCAGCCAGATTTTTAAAAGAGGGTTAGGTGCGCTCGCGAGCACGGCAAAATCACCAGGTCAGGCAATTATTATTGTTACCTTAGTTTCACTGGCAGCCAGTTTAATTAACTGGGGATTTGGCCTTGTCATTGGAGCACTGTTTGCCAAAGAACTGGCGAAAAAGGTACAAGGTGTGGATTACCGGCTGTTAATTGCAAGCGCTTACTCTGGATTTGTAGTCTGGCACGGAGGAATATCAGGATCCATACCTTTAACAATTGCTACTGAAGGCCATTTTGCCCAGGACATCATTGGCATTATCTCAACTGATCAAACTATCTTTGCTTCTTTCAATATCATCATTATCATCGCCATGGTATTAATTTTACCTATTGTTAATCGCCTATTAATGCCAGCTCAAAAAGACACCGTCACCGTTGATCCAGCCATTCTCGAGGAAAGCATGGAAGAATCAAAAGAAAAATCAGCCATGACACCTGCTGAACGGCTTGAGAATAGTAAGATTATCTCTTTGATCATTGGCATTTTCGGTCTTGTGTTCTTATTCTATTACTTTGCCTCGAATGGATTTAAGCTAAATCTTGATATTGTTAATTTCCTATTTTTAATCCTTGGGATTCTTTTTCATGGAACACCTAAACGGTTCCTTGAGGCGGTTCTTAATGCCGTAAAAGGAGCGAGCGGCATTATTGTACAATTCCCGTTTTATGCCGGGATTATGGGAATGATGACTGCCTCAGGGCTGGCTGTTGTCATGTCTAATGCTTTCGTGTCGATTTCCAATGATTTTACTTTCCCATTTTTCACCTTTATCAGCGCAGGGGTTGTAAACTTCTTTGTTCCATCAGGCGGCGGGCAATGGGCCCTTCAGGGGCCGGTTATGCTTGAAGCAGCCGAGGCTCTCAATGCGTCTATTCCAAAAACAGCCATGGCTGTGGCGTGGGGAGATGCCTGGACGAATCTCATCCAGCCATTCTGGGCCCTGCCGGCACTTGCCATCGCTGGTCTGAAAGCAAGGGATATTATGGGCTTTTGCGTCCTAACCCTTGTGGTAACTGGGGTTATCATCTCTATTGGACTGGTATTCTTTTAATCTGCGGTGAAAATTGCCTATGAGCCTAATTAATTAGTTCCCGAAAAATCATAGTGTTGGTTCAAACGGGAACTAAGATTCGATGTTAGTGACGCAAATTTGACCGGGAGTAGCTTTCGGGCACTAAGATACTGTCTTAGTGCCCGAAATTTTACCCAGCACACCTTTTCGGGAACTAACCTGCTGTTTTTGTGCCTGAAATCCACCGCAGCACACCTTTTCGGGACTAATCTGCCTACTCTCTGATAAATCAAGGGTGGTTCACACTCTAAGGATTGAATTTAAAAGGAAAGGAACTGGTTAAAAAATACGTTTATTTCAACGAAAGTCTGTGGAAGCTAAGAAATAGTATAAGCTGAAATTATCCGTAGTTAGAAATTTGTCACTTTTTTTAAATCGGATAAACCCATTGGCTTTTCTGTAAATGTGCATTAAAATAACCTTTGGCTTATAAATATAAATAGTAAAGGTGATTACTTTGAACGACGCAACAGGAAAATATGCTCCATTAGACATCGTTAAATTTATTATCCCCTCCCTGATTGGAATTGCCCTTTTCATGGTTCCCATTAAGGTCAATGGGGAATTTACCATACCAATTGCAATCCTATCCAACTGGATACAGGACCTGCTGGGAGCCTATCTTCCAGGCATTATGGCATTTATTATCTTAATCACACTGATAGGCACTCTCATAACAAAGATATTTCAGCCAAAGGCTATTATGAATAGCCCATTTTTTAATAATCTATTTAATGTCTCAGGCGTTTGGACAGCAGCCAGAGTTCTTGGCGGAATCTTTGCTATTTGTACCCTTTTTGAAATTGGCCCAGAAGCCATCTGGTCTGAAAACACAGGAGGGCTCTTATTACATGATCTTCTGCCTGTCCTATTTTCAGTATTTTTATTTGCCGGATTGTTCCTGCCGCTGCTTTTAGATTTTGGCTTGCTAGAGTTCTTCGGCACAATGTTTACAAAAATCATGCGTCCAATTTTTAAGCTGCCTGGCCGCTCCTCTATTGACTGTGTCGCTTCGTGGCTTGGAGATGGAACCATCGGGGTGCTGCTGACAAGCAAGCAGTATGAAGACGGCTACTATACAAAAAGAGAAGCTGCAATTATTGGGACAACCTTCTCTGTCGTTTCTATTACTTTTTGTTTAGTGGTCATTTCACAAGTCAACCTTGGAAGCATGTTTGTCCCTTTTTATGCAACCGTTACTTTTTCTGGACTTGTTGCAGCGATTATTTGCCCAAGAATCCCGCCGCTTTCAAGAAAGCCGAACACTTACTTCCTTGAACAAACACAGGAACTGGATGAATCCATTCCAAAAGGCCATACATCGTTGAGCTGGGGGTATGTCCAAGCCGTAGAAAAGGCACAGACGAATAGAAGTGTGAAGAAATTCTTTGAGAGCGGTGCAAAAAATATTCTTGATATGTGGATGGGCGTTGCCCCCATTGTCATGGCGCTTGGAACACTTGCCTTAATTATTGCTGAGTATACACCGATTTTTAAATTCTTGGGTCTGCCATTTATTCCATTGCTTGAATTAATGCAGGTTCCTGAAGCGAAGGCCGCTTCGGAGACACTGATTGTCGGATTTGCGGATATGTTCCTCCCTTCTGTCATCGGCGCATCAATTGAAAGCAGCATGACCCGCTTCATCGTTGCCTGTGTATCTGTTACACAATTAATTTATATGTCTGAGGTAGGCGGACTTTTGCTTGGTTCAAAAATCCCTGTTTCCTTAAAAGAATTATTTATTATCTTCCTAGAAAGAACCTTAATTACCTTGCCGATTATTGTATTGATTGCACATATTATTTTTTAATAGAAAAGACGGACCGAAAAAGCGGTCCGTCTTTTTTTACACACACCGGAAGGAGCGGATTCTGCGCAGATCTGTTCCGTAATATGTCCAGCGGAAGTTTCTCCACCGCCAGCCGGCAACAGAGTTTCTGCCTACAAAGGTTGGGTAGAACCAGAAGCCTCGCCCATTAGTAAGCCAGATGTAAGTAAAGCGGTGCAAGCAGCCTCTAATGGCTCCCGGATCAACAGCAAAGGCCGTAACTCCTCCCTGTTGCTGCTGCATTTGCGGTGTAAAGCTAGGAGGAGGCGAGCTTGGCGGTCCTTCCTGCTGTCCCCCTCCCGAAGGAAATCCTCCTGGCTGTTGCCCTGGTGGAAATCCCGGCTGTTGCCCTGGGAATCCCGGCTGCTGGCCTGGGAATCCTGGCTGTTGCCCTGGGAATCCTGGCTGCTGGCCTGGGAATCCTGGCTGCTGGCCTGGGAATCCCGGTTGCTGGCCTGGGAATCCAGGAAAGCCTCCTAGACCTGGAGGAAACCCTTGCTGGCCGGAGAATGGCGGTCCGGATGGGCCTCCGCCTGATGGAAACCCTGGCGGACTAACGCGATCGTCCCCTCCAAAGTATTCATTATTGTCATGCATTTGCCCATTGTCATAATCAAAGGGATTTAGATTTGGAAAATTCATAAAAGCCATTAAACTGATAGCCCCTTTCAAAATCTATTCCCTTTAATGTATTCATAGGTCCCCATTAGGTGTTTGCCTTCTTTTCAATTATTCCAGTACTTTTTCCATTTTGCTGGCCATCTGTGAAATTTCCTCTCTGATTTCATTTTTTAAGCGATCGACTGTACTGAAATTCATTGCTTCAATATAAATGGCCTCTAATTGATCTCTTAGAACCTTAGCCTGAGCAAGATACGAGACCGCTTCCTTCATTTTCCCCTTATACTGCTGGCTAATCTCCTTGATTTGCTCAGCAAAGATTTCATCTGTTCCTGGTGAGACAGCTAAATCATACATATCTATGATTTCGTCCCCAGCCCTGTCAGGAAAATACTCATGCGGAGCGGTACTGTCGAAAATAGCAATGCCAAGCTCACGGAATATAACCATATCCAGGCTATGCGGATCAAAGCCGCAATGATAAACTTCGATATCAAGTCCGCGCTTTTCCCCTTCAGCTGCGATTTTTTTCAGCATAGAGGATTTTCCGGTTCCAGCACGGCCTTTCACAAAATATCGTTTTTGGATATCTTCTGTAAGATTCGGCACAAAGTCGACTGCCCCCTTCGGTGTGGCAGCACCCAAAAAACGATGCTTAATTTCGGATGGTTTGTTTAGTTTCATGTTGCCAAAGAATTGCTGCATCAACTTTTCTGCCACCCGGTCAGCTTTTGTGAAATCCATATTGTCGATATAAATCTTTTCCCACCGATCATGAACTTTCAATGCCTCGGCGAAAGTGCTGTAAGCTTTTGAGAATGAGCCGCTGATGAGCTTATTCAGCTGCAGAATTTCCTTTTTCCTCTTTGCCAGCGCCTGTGAATCCCAGGCAATACCAAGATTTACGTATTCATCTAAAGCTCCTGGAGCCTGAGGTTCTATGACATGCGGATTTGTTCCGTCAACAATTCCCACTTTAAGTGCTGGGATAATCACACCATCAATCGAATCATTGTCAGATGAGCAGTGAATATATTCAAGATCATAGCCTTTATCTGACCATTCAGCGCCAATGGCCTTCATCAATGAGGATTTACCTGTGCCAGGGCCCCCTTTAAGAATGAATAGCCGATCAAGTCCCTGTAAATTCGAATCAAACAAACTATAAAAACCACGAGCTGTATTTCCGCCACCATAGTAATTTAAAATTTTTCCGGCCACTGTTACACACCCTTTCCGTTCAATGCAATCTTGTGTTCATCTCTACCATATGCAAAAAGGAAACAATAGGTGATTGCCTAATGCGTAAACAGAACTTTAGGGATACAGCCGCTTTACCGCATTACAGCAATGGGGGTCAGGCCCCCAGTGCTTTAACGCATCACTGCAATGGGGGTCAGGCCCCCACCGGTTTAAAGTGGTAAAGCAGGTTTACTTGCATATTTCAGCGAGCTTTGCACCGATGATAGTTTGCAGGGTACCTGTGCTAATTTCCAGCTGCATGCCGATTTTTCCCCCGCTGACGATGAGGGTTTCAAGTTCAGAGGCTCTCTCATCAAGAAAGGTTGGGTATTGCTTTTTCATGCCTACAGGCGAGCAGCCGCCGCGGATATATCCCGTCAGCTTTTGAATATCTTTTACCGGCACCATGTCTATTTTCTTTTCTCCGGCGGCCTTTGCTGCCTTTTTCAAGTCAAGCTCCTCGGCTACAGGGATGATAAATACATAAATCTGCTTGCTGTTTCCCTGTGCGACCAATGTCTTATAAACCATCTCTGGATCCTTGTTTATTTTCCCTGCTACAGATATCCCATCAATTTTTCCATCAAGACTATCATAGGTGATGATCTCGTATTCCACCTTTTTTGCATCAAGAATACGCATTGCATTTGTTTTTCCCTGAGCCATGTTCAAACTCCTCACTAACAGCTTTTTCCTTTTATTTTAGCATGAGCCATTTCCTTTAGTCTTTTCCCATTCGATAAACACGAATTTCATAGGGCTTTAAAACAAGGCTCTTAGCTGGCAAAGGGGCATCAGCAGAATAATTGCTTAATAGCAGGGAGCCAAAAGTAAAACTTTCGCATGAAAAAGCTGCCTCTTCAGCTGATAAATTAGCCATCACCATTACCTGCTCTTTTTCCAAAGTACGTGTGTACACAAACAGCTGCTGATCCTCCTCAAGGAGCAAATCATACTGGCCATAGGTGAAAATTGCATTCTCTTTCCGCAAACGAATGAGACTTTTGTAAAATGATAGGATTGAATTCCTTTGGGCAAGCTGCGTTTCTACATTAACCGACTGATAATTAGGATTCACCTTCATCCACGGGGTCCCTGCTGTAAAACCTGCATGTTTCTGATTAGACCATTGCATGGGCGTTCGGCTGTTATCCCTTGAGGAAGCCCAGATGATTTCCATAATTTCCTCGTGCTCCATCCCCTCAATCTTCTTTTCCTGGTAAAGATTTTTTGCAGCGATGTCATTGTAATCATCAATCGAAGGGAATTTTACATTTGTCATGCCGATTTCCTGGCCCTGATAAATGAATGGAGTGCCTTGCATTAAAAAATACACCCCGGCAAATGCAGTCGCACTTTCACGCCAAAGCTCCCGGTCATTTCCCCAAGTAGAAACCACCCTTGCCTTATCATGATTTTCTATAAATAAAGCATTCCATCCCTGATTCTCCAAGCCCTTTTGCCACCTGGTCAAAACCTTCTTTAATTGAACAATATCAAGCGCAGGATGACTATAATCCCACAGCCCAAGATGTTCGAATTGAAAAATCATATCCATCTTTCCATCCTTTGGGCCAACCCACAGCTTTGCTCCCTCAACATCGACACCATTTGCCTCTCCTACGGTCATCACATCGTATTTCCCATAGGTTTGCTCTTTCAGCTCGCTCAAGTAGGTGTGGATCCCCTCCTGATTGGTGTGCATTGGAAAAGAAGAAACATATTTTTTCCTTTCCGGGTTAGGCATATCCGGGAGCCCAGGGCGTTTTTTTACATGGCTGATGGCATCGATTCTAAATCCATCAACACCCTTTTCAAGCCACCAATTTACCATCTCATATAAGGCTTTGCGCACCTTTTGATTCTCCCAATTGAGATCAGGCTGTTTGATGGAAAAAAGGTGAAGATAATACTCTTTGGTTTTTCCATCAAGCGCCCAAGCAGACCCGCCAAAAATGCTTTCCCAATTATTAGGCTCTTTTCCCCTTCTTCCTTCCCGCCAAATGTACCATGCCCGTTTTGAATTCTTTTTGGAGGAACGCGACTCAATAAACCATGGATGTTCATCACTTGTATGATTTAAAACGAGGTCAATGATGATTTTCATTCCTCGTCTATGCACCTCTTTTAAAAGCTGATCAAAGTCAGCCATGTTTCCAAAGTCCTCCATAATCTCCTGATAGTCTGATATATCATAGCCATTATCTGCATTCGGCGATTGAAACATCGGACAAACCCATATGACATCGATGCCTAAATCCTTCAGGTAATCAAGCCGTTGAATAATGCCCTGAATATCGCCAATCCCATCCCCGTTGGAGTCCTGAAAACTGCGCGGGTATATTTGATAGCAAACCGCTTCTTTCCACCATGTCCTTCTCATGTACGTTTCACCTTTTTCTGTGATAGGTATTCAATTCCATATACCCGTTTCCGAACATTTTTATGCCATTAAATATCGAAACAAAAATTTAAAATTATAATCCTCTATTGTTAGAAAAGTGTTATTATATATCTAAATAGTATAACCTTTTTGTTTCTTAAAAATATTTTTCCTATTAAACACATAGGGATTACTTCAAATAAACGAGGGGTAAACGCGAGTGATGGATAAGATCAATCTGGAAAATCCGCAATTGTTTATTTATGCCTTTGAACACGCCGCCATTGGTATGGCCCTCATAGCTGTTGGCGGTAATCTGATAAAGGTTAATCAATCTCTTTGTAAAAGCCTTGGCTATGATGAACAGGAACTACTAAACCTGACCATTAGAGACCTGCTTCCCCCAGATGATGCTCAAATGGATGCCCATATTATTAAATTATTAAAAGAAGGCAAAAGAGATTCTTATCATATAGAACGGCGCTACCTGCATAAGGATGGACGGGAGATTTGGGCAATCATGAGCGTTTCTTTAGTCAGGGACGACTCTGGAAAACCTTTGTATTACATTAGCCAAATCCAGGACATCACTGACCGAAAGAGATCCGTGGAAAAGCTTCGTGAAGGGGAACAAAGATATCATAGACTAGTCGAGGAATCACCTGATGGAGTTATTATCCTTAAGGAAGAAAAGTGCCTTTTTATTAATGATACAGGTGTTGCCTTATTAGGGTTTAAGGATAAGGATGATATTGTTGGCAGACCCATCTATGATTTTATACATATAATGGATCATAAGAAATTTAAAAAGCGCGATATCTCAAGGGAGTCTTCCGGACCATTTGAAAAAAGATTTTTACAAATGAATGGAAAAATTATTAATGTTGAACTGAAAACAATTCCAACCATCTATCAGGATGAGCCTGCCGTCCACATGATAGTTAGAGATATTAGCGATAGAAAAAAGGCACAGGAACTGATTATCAATTCTGAGAAGCTTTCTATTGCCGGCCAGCTGGCTGCAGGGATTGCCCACGAGGTACGAAATCCGCTGACAGCCATAAAGGGCTTTTTTCAGATGATGGAAAAGGAAATAAATGACTACGAGGTTTATTTTAATGTGATCGGCTCTGAAATTAACCGAATCGAAACGATTCTCAATGAACTGCTGCTTCTTGCAAAGCCGCAGCAGGCAAAATTTGAACGAAATAGCCTTGAACAAATCTTAAATCACGTGATAACACTGCTGGAAACGCTGACTAATTTAAACGGCATCATCATTTTCAAGGAGATACAGCCAGATTTGCCGCTGATAAACTGTGATGAAAACCAACTAAAGCAGGTCTTTATTAACATCCTTAAAAATTCTATCGAGGCTATGCCAAAAGGCGGGACCATTCATATATCAGCTCAGCAGCAAAATTCAGATTCCATTGTGATTTCCATAGCCGACCAGGGCTCAGGGATTCCCGAGCATCTGCTTCAGCGCATAAGCGAACCCTTTTTCACTACGAAAGAAGAAGGAACAGGCTTAGGTTTAATGATTTGCAAGAAAATTATTGAAGAGCATAACGGATCTTTAACCATTGACAGTTCCCCTAAGGGCACAAGCATAGAAATCATCTTGCCTTTTTAAGAAAATCCCTGAAAACTAAATAAGGTCTGACTTAGGATAAAACCTTAAGTCAGACCTTTTCTGCGCTTATATCGTTAATTGCCCCTCGTAAAAGTGCTCGGCATGGCCACCGCGATAACTTCCCCTTGTACACAAACGACTTCATCGGCATATACATCTACGGATACCTTCCATTTTTTCGGATGAATCTCCTCAATCGTTCCAATAGCCTTTAATGTTGCGCCATGGGGAGTAGGCTTTTTAAAATCAACCTTTATAGATGCTGTAACAAACCGTGGCAGCTCTGCCCCATCACCAAGTTCATGGCCATTTTTCCGATGAACGGCTAACGAAGCTGACCCTGTCCCGTGGCAATCAATTAATGAAGCAATCAAGCCTCCGTAAACAAACCCGGGTGCTGCCGTATGTTCTTCAAGCGGCTTATAGATCGTCAATGTTTGCTCCCCATTATCATACCAGCCTGTCCGAAATTGATGCCCCTTCGTATTTAAACGCCCGCATCCATAGCACCATGCACCCTCATCCTTATAAAAATCCTGAACCGCTAAATCAACTCTCTCTTCCAACCGCTCATCCCCCTTTTTCTAAATATTATAACATCAAAACCTAACGTATGGGTAAGCGTTTTCATCCCTGACGCTTTATCACTTTAAACAACTGGGGGCCTGACCCCCATCGCTTTACAGCGATGAAGTTCAGGCCCCTTTTTTTGCTGGGTATCCGATTAGGATAGCGATGATTCCGCAGATTCCTATGAGGATAGGATAGTAGGAGTATTGCAGGATGCTTACTGGCGAGATGCCCGCAACACTGGCCGCTGCCAGAAGCTGTGCTCCGTATGGCAGGAGGCCTTGGATGGTACAGGAAAAGATGTCTAAGATGCTTGCGGCCTTGCGCGGTTCAATTCCATACTGATCGGCAATATTTTTCGCAAGCGGTCCGGCAATTAAGATTGCGATTGTATTGTTGGCAGTTGATAAATCCGTTAAGCCAACTAGTCCGGCAATACCAAATTCCGCGCCTTTTTTTGTCTTCATCCTGCGTGTCGCAAGATGGAGCAGAAAGTCAATCCCTCCATTAAACTTAATGACCTCCACCATTCCGGCAATTAAGATCGCCAGGAAGGCAATTTCGTACATACCAGCCATGCCTTCGCCAGTCTTCTGCAAAAGTTCCATTAAACTATAGCTTCCGTCAGCTAGTCCAACGGCTCCTGCCAGAACAATGCCTAAGGCTAAAACAAGGAAGACATTCATTCCCGCCAGCGCAAAAATAATAACTAATACATAAGGGATAATTTTTATCCAATTATAAGATAAATGTGCTACATCCGCCGATTCTCCCATGGTAATAGCACCCAAAATAATCCCTGTTACAACTGCTGCCGGCAAAACAATCCAAAAATTAACCTTAAACTTATCCTTCATTTGTGCACCCTGTGAACGCACGGCAGTAATGGTCGTGTCAGAAATAAACGATAGATTATCGCCAAACATCGCGCCGCCAATAATGGCCGCCATTACCAAGGCCATGGAAAGATCAGTCTGCTCACTTATGCCGACCCCAATCGGTGCTAAGGCTACAATCGTTCCCATCGATGTCCCCATCGACAGAGAAATAAAGCACCCAATGATAAACAGACCAACGACAAGCAGGTTTGCTGGAACAACCGATAAAGCGAAGTTTACGGTAGAGTCCACTGCCCCCATGCCCTTTGCTGTCTCTGAAAAAGCTCCTGCCAGGAGGAAAATAACAACCATCAGCATAACATTTAAATTTCCTGCCCCTTGGCAAAAAATATCAACCTTTCGACCAAACGATTCCTTTCGATTCATCGCCAGGGCGACCGCACCAGATATTGTAATCGCGACAATCACAGGAAATGAGTAAAAGTCACCTGTAATGACCCCAGAACCAATAAATAGAATTAAAAAAACAACAAATGGGATCAGCGCCCATGGATTCCCTTTATTCATCATTCCACCTCCATAAAAACTAAACGGACAATCTCTTGTCCCTATATTGCCACAAAAAAGACCTCAACTTGAATAAACAAGAAGAGGCCTTATATCTATAAAACACTCCCTTATCTATCAAGCCGTTTGCTTGCTGGATTTGGCACAGCACTTAATCACTAAGTTCCGCTGCCGAGATCTCATAGGGCCAGTCCCTCCATCTCTCTTGATAAGAAGATTCAATTATTTTTTTGTCACAGCATGTTAAAGAGTACATGATTTTTATCCCTTTATCAACAAAATTTTTTAAGGATATTTTTGGCTTTTGGATGGAATGTTAAATGGAGACTTAAAAACTCCTTATTAATGGAAATTTTACTCTAATCATAATTATATTATTATTCTAAAATAATTTACTTTTATTTAGAAAAAACCATTAAACCCTATTAAATCAAGGTTTTAGAATTATCTCGCAATCCTTCCTTAAAAAACAGTTTTGACAATTAAAAACCATCAAAAGTATTATAGTATAACAAAGGAGGTTGTTTTATGTCTAATATAGACAAGCAGAAAATTGTGAATAGTGTACCTCAAAAGGGCTTTTTTGGACATCCAAAAGGGTTATTCACACTTTTCTTCACCGAATTTTGGGAGCGGTTCTCCTACTATGGAATGCGTGCCATCCTTGTTTACTATATGTATTACGAAGTAACCAAGGGAGGTTTAGGGTTAGATGAAACGTTAGCGCTTTCAATCATGTCGATATATGGTTCACTTGTTTATATGTCAGGGATTATTGGAGGCTGGCTGGCTGACCGCGTATTCGGTACTTCTAAAGCAGTATTTTATGGCGGTATATTAATCATGTTTGGCCATATCGCCTTAGCCATCCCAGGAAACGTTGCCCTATTTTTTGTATCCATGGTTCTAATCGTTCTTGGTACAGGCTTACTAAAGCCGAACGTGTCTAGTGTCGTCGGGGAAATCTATAGCGAGGATGATGACCGCCGTGATGCAGGTTTCAGTATTTTCTATATGGGAATTAACCTTGGCGGATTTTTAGCGCCAATCATTGTCGGTTCCGTTATGGATACCAGCTTCCATTTAGGATTTGGAATCGCCGCTGTCGGAATGTTCTTTGGATTAGTTTTATTTATGGTGACAAAGAAAAAGAATCTTGGTTTAGCAGGTACCATTGTCCACAATCCGCTGTCACCTGAGGAAAAGAAAAAAACATTTACCATTTTTGCCGTTGTTGCCATCGTGCTTGCGGTAATTGTTGCGATTGCTATTCCTGCTGGCTTATTAACTTTTGACAGCTTTATAGCACTAATTGGTATTCTTGGACTTTTAATTCCTACTGTTTATTTTGTTGTCATGTACAGAAGCCCGAAAACGAATGAAGTGGAGCGTTCCCGTCTTATCGCTTACATCCCGCTGTTTATTGCTGCCGTGATGTTCTGGTCGATTCAGGAGCAAGGGTCAACAATCCTGGCTAACTATGCAGATAAGCGGACGCAATTGAATTTTGCCGGTTTTGAAATCTCACCGGCTTGGTTCCAGTCATTAAATCCATTATTCATTATCATTTTAGCACCTGTTTTCGCATGGCTTTGGGTTAAACTTGGCAAGCGACAGCCAACTATTCCGCAGAAGTTCTCTTTAGGATTGCTTTTTGCTGGACTGTCTTTTCTTGTTATTCTTCTGCCGGCTTATTTTGGCGGAGCAGATTCATTAGTTAATCCTTTATGGCTTGTTCTAAGCTATTTAATTGTCGTGCTTGGTGAGTTATGTCTATCACCTGTCGGACTTTCCGCAACAACAAAATTAGCCCCTGAGGCTTTCGCAGCACAGACAATGAGCTTATGGTTTTTATCCAATGCAGCTGCACAAGCGATTAACGCACAGCTTGTTAAGTTCTATTCACCGGCAACGGAAATGACCTACTTTGGCGTTATCGGCGGAGCTTCCATCGTTCTGTCCATTATCCTTTTTGTTTTAGCGCCGAAAATTCAAGGTTTTATGAAGGGAATTCACTAAGACAGGGTATACAAGCCCTGTCTTTTTTCTATGGGCTCTATTATATTTGGCCGTTGATTTAACATCCTTTCTGCAAAAAAAGGAAATAAGACTTTAGCCTACGCACCCATAAAGGCGCATGTCACATACCCTAGTATGGAAGATTGTAAAAGGAGATGTAATCATGCAATTTAGG